>Ga0209491_10005021_pt1 | contig 19784 bp, 18 predicted proteins | sample BON02_FD_187213 | JGI IMG/M metagenome (GOLD analysis project Ga0209491, IMG submission 187213) | Freshwater microbial communities from Lake Bonney liftoff mats and glacier meltwater in Antarctica - BON-02 (SPAdes) (version 2) | ecosystem: Environmental > Aquatic > Freshwater > Ice > Glacier... | reverse complement strand
CTTCATACACCCAAAAGAACAAGTGCCCTATGTATAAACTCAAAAGATCCCTATGAACTCTCAAAAGAGCCCTATATACACTCAACAGAGACCTATATACACTCAACGGAGACCTATGTACACCTAGAAGAGCTCTATTATCAGTCACAAGATTCCTATCTACGCTCACCAGAGTCCTGTATACACTCAAAAGAGCCCAGTCTGCATCTAGAAGCGCCCATCGTACTGCCAAAAGAGCGCTATATGTGCGCTCAAAAGAGCCCTATGAACACGCAAAAGAGCCCTATGAACACTCAAAAGAGCCCTATGAACACTCAAAAGAGCCCTATGAACACTCAAAAGAGCCCTATTAACACTCAAAAGAGCCCTATGAACACTCACGAGAGTCCTATCTAGACTCATGCGCCCAATATACTGCCAAGAGACCCCTATATATGCACCCAAGGAGCCCTATATATTTGGAGCCCTATCCTGTATACACACTCAAAAGAACCCTGTATATACACTCAAAGAGCCCTACAAAACCTCACAAGAGTTGTACATACACTCTTTGGCCAAGCATACTGCCAAACGAGCCCTAGTATACGTATGCACACAGGAAATAGCCTTCGATTTCCGCCACATATGTATTTATGTATATGTGGGTATATATTTATTTTGTATGCATAATATATACCGCCGCCGCCACTGCCTTACTTGTCATTGTATCTCGAAGAGACAATGTTTCATGGGTACATGTATACGCCGCCACTGCCTTTTCTTGTCATTGTAGTCGCCGCCACTGCCTTTCTTGTCGTTGTATCTCGGAAGACAAAATTTCTTCATAGGTACATGTATACGCCGCCACTGCCTGTCGTGTCCTTGTTGCTGCCGGATTGCCTTCCTTGTCGTTGTATCTGCCTTTCTTGTCATTGTATTTCGAAGATAAGATTTCTTCATGGATACATGTATACGCCGCCACTGCCTGTCTGGTCCTGGTAGCTGCCGCTACTGCCTTTCTTATCATTGTATGTACCTTTCTTGTCGTTGTATCTCGCCGTCACTGCCGTACTTGTCATTGTATCTCGAAGTGTATACATGTACACCTGAAATAGCCACATGTACACCTGAAATAGCCGTCGATACACTTGAAATCGCCCTCAATTTGTTTTAGCCCTCGATATCCTGGAAAGCCTTCATTATACTTGAACGCCCCGTATACGTCCACAAGAAACCTTCCACACCCATAAGATTTTCGGGAAAGGTTTATATACACTCGAATGCGCCCTGTGTGCGCTCTCAAAAAAATGAGAGTCCTATACATCTGCAGGACAAGCTGCTGCTGTGTTGTAGTTTGTGTTGGAGTGTGTTTTGAAGAGAGCCCTAGGCACGCCATAGGACAAGTACAAGAACCGCATACACAAGTTGAGAAAAAAAAGCATCAAAGAGCTCTTTATTCGCTAAAAAGAGCCCCGTGTTCTCACAAAAGAGCCCTATATGCACACTAGTCCAGTTGCGGGTGTCCAGAATGCCATTGCTCATGCGAGCGTGTGACAAGAAGAGTATCAAAGAAGTCTCTGTAATCGCTCAAAAGAGGCCAATTTAATCATTTCAGTACACGCAGCATTCGAGCCACTGATGGCCATAATGTCGTCGACAACATGAATGTGTGGAAAGAGGCCTATATAAGAATAGTAGGAATAAGCTCTGTATTCGCTCAAAGGAGCCCTATTTAATCATCGTTTTACACGCACCATTCGAGCCGCCGATGGCTATGATGTCCTGGACTATATGAATTAAGAAAAGAGACTCATACAAGAGAGATATCAAATATCTCTGTATTCGCTCAAAAGAGCTCTATGCATGCCACAAGACGAGTCAGTACTAAAACCACAGGCCGAATGTCAGTAGTGCAACACACGCTGCACCACACGCTGCACCACACGCTGCAACACATATTGCAACGCAAACCGCAACGCGCACATTGTTCTGGAAAGAACCCTATGCACGCAACAGGAAAAGACGAACAAGTACAAGAACAACTTGTCGCATGTCATCACTGCAACATGCATTGCACGCACACTGCAACACACGTTGCAACGCACACTACAACATCAAATTGTTCTGAAAAGAGCTCTACGCACGCAACAGGATAAGACGAACAAGTACAAGAACAACATGTCGAATGTCATCAAGGATATTATGGCCACCCGCGGCTGGACTGGTGTGTAATATATGTGCATGTGAGTACGAGTGTGAGTGCGTGTGTTTGTGTGTATATAGGGCCCTTTAGAGAGGATACAGAGCTCCTTTACTCGGTGCCTTTTCACATATGGGGTGGCTATGATTAGTACGCTCCTTCAAATTATAGGTCTCTTTTGCAGAATTTCATCTTTTTTATAGGGCTCTTTTGCAAAAGAGACATACAATTTTAAGGAGCTCACTAATCGTAGCCACTCCATATATATTCATGTTCTCGAGGATATCATGGCCACCCGCGGCTGGACTGGTGTGTGTCTGTGTCTGTGTCTGTCTGTACAGATCTCATCGCATAATGCTCTTTTGGGTGATCAAAGGGCTCTTTTAGACGTCTATGTTGACATATCCATATCAAACGTGCTGAACATGTTATTGCCACCTGCTGCTGGACTGCTATGTTCATACATACAGAACACATAGAGAACATATTATACGTAAAGAACATATTATACGTAGAGAACACATATAGAACATGTTCAATAGAGAACATGGTACATACAGAACATGTAACATAGTGAACACATAGAGAACATATTATGGCCGCCTGCGTGAATACATAAAGAACATGTTCTGACCGCCTGCTGCTGGACTGCTGTTTTCATACATAAAGAACAGTTCATATGCCGTGTGCTTCCCCTTTTAAAAGACATCTTTAGATTTAACCCGTGCACATATGTATGTGGATATGATTGTTTGTATACACTATTCTAGCTGCCTGCTCCTAGAATGTTGCGTGCATGCATAGAATGTGTATCAATTCCTAGAATGTGTATCAAACCCTTCTTCACAAATAATTCGAATATTATCCTTTCCCCCCCTAGAAACCACCTTTTAATTTAAACAGTGTACATATGTATACGTATATGAATGTGTATATACATGCGGTGCTGTGTGCAATCACATGAGAAAGAGAGAGACAGAGAATGGCGCGCACGCATTGACCTGTGGGTGCGAAACACGCACACGCACACATACAGATACTGACACACGCACGCACGCACACACACACACACACACCTGCACGCCCGCATGGGTGCGACACACACACTGGTAGCCAGGAGGAACAAATATTGTGGCCGCATACCAAATATAAGGTCGACAAATACATTCATTACATGAGATTGACTAATACAACGCATACGTAAACACATTTTATTACTACACAGCAAACAGGTCTGTTCATAGGTTTCTTGGGTGTCAAGTTGAAATACATGAAATTGATGGAGATATTGTTCACTCATTACCATACACCATACCGTTCTGTTCACTGGCTACTTGTGCGTTTGGGTTCACAAATATACATATTAAATGAAATTAACTAATACCATGCATACATGTACGCATGACCATGCACCATACATCGCAAGATAATTGGATCTTCACATCTTTTTTTACATGAGATTCGCGAATTTGGCGCATACAACACACACATGCATGTCATGTACACAACACACACATGCATGTCATGTACACATCACAGCATACAGGTCTAGTGAAAGGCTACTTGGGTGTTAGGTTGACAAACATATTTCTTAGATGAAATTGACTCATACAATACATACATTTAAACATGACTATACACCGTACAGGTCTGTCAGCAGGCACTTGGGCTCGCATTGTACACAGGTCTATTCACGGGCTACTTGAACATCGAATACCGTATTTATATGACTTTGACGTATACATACATATTTACACATGACCCATTATAAACAGGTCTATTCACGGGCAACTTGAACATCCAGTACCGTATTTATATGACGTTGACTAATACATACATGTTGACACATGACCCATTATGCACAGGTCTATGTACGGGCTACTTGGGCATCCAGTGCCGTATTTATATGACGTTGACTAATACAAACATTTTTGCACATGACTCAGTATGCACAGGTCTGTTGACAGGGGACTAAGGCATCCAGTACCGTATTGATATGAAGTTGATTCATACATACACATTTCGACTCATTATGCACAGGTCTGTTGACGGGGAACTTGAGCATCCAGTACCGGCAAACGTCGTGGACCGCCGCATATACGCACACATACAGATTTATCAGACTGACTATGTTAAGCTGACGAATCCATGTTACATGAAGTTGACTAACACATACATGTATACGCATTACTATGCGCAGGTCTGTTCACGGGCTACTTTGGCATCCAGTACCAGCAAACGTCGTGGACCGCCGCATATACACACACATATAGATTTATCAGGCTGACTATATCAAGCTGTCGAATCCATGTATATGAAGTTGACTAATACATACATGTATATGCATTCTATGCGCAGGTCTGTTCACGGGCTACTTTGGCATCCAGTACCGGCAAACGTCGTGGACCGCTGCATACTTCGCAACGCTGCAACTCTTTTCCGAGCAGTCCAAGGCTGTTATTCCCAAGGACTATGTCACCCTCCAGAACCTCACGGTACATTCTTGACAAAAAGGATACTCCAAAAAAACAAAAAATCCAAAAAAAAGGGGCCTACATGCATGTAGCTGCGTGTGTGGGGGGGTCATTTCCATGGACTATATAACTGGACAGAACCTCATGGTACAATTACAACAAGAAGGCGGTAAATGCATGGCATTGTGTGTGTGCGTGTGTGTGTGTGTATGTATACGTACGAGTATACACATGTTCTGTCATTCTCAAGGACTATGTAATCCCACAGAACGTCACAGTGCAACTACAAAACATGAGGGTCTGCATGCGTGTAAATCAGTACGTGTGTGTATGTAAGTTACACACACACGAATATAAATGTATTTAATCGTTCTCAAGGACTAGGTAACCCTGCAAAACCTCACGGTACAATTTTGAAAAAATGGGGCCTGTGTGCATGTCAATGCGTATGTGTGTGTGTGTGTGTGTATGCCAGTATATGTATACATAGACATTTTTTTGTCGGAAATATCAATATTTGGAAATGTTGTCGACGAATGAAAGGAATAACACTGATGAAATAAGAGAATGGTGGTGACAACACAGAATGTAATGAAGATGATAATACATAATATAGGGTGGTTTTCTTTCCGGGTATGTGTGGTGTTGTCTTTACAAATCAAATGAATGACACGTCTTTACAAGTCAAATGAATGGCAAAGATGAAGTCGTATGATGATGATCATGGAAAGTTAAGAAAACAGACTGGTGTCTCTTCAACACTTCAAATGGATAACAATGATGACTATGCGAAGGTAGGTAAGACAAAGACAAGGGAGTTCCAAACGCTATTACTAGATTATTTCTCCAAGAGTGATGATACAAGCAATCATCATCATAAAATGATATCGTGATGATGAGGATAAGCAATCCTGGGCGGTTTCCTTGTGGGTATGTTGGGTGCTGTCTTGAACAGTTGAAATGGATGACTATGATGTATAATGATGATCATGAATAATGAGAATTAAGAAGATAGACTGATTTCTCTTCAACACATCAAATGGATAACAATCATGCAATGGTATAATCATGACGATGATAAATAATACAGGGTGGTTTCCTTGCGGGTATGTTTGGTGCTGTTTTCAACACCCCCGGTATGTATGTGTATATATATATATATACAGGATTGGGCATATGTATATGCATATATAGGATTGGGTGTGTACATGTGGGCTTGTATATGTATACATGTGTGTACATATATACATGTGTATGTATATACATATATACATACCTGTATACACGCACACAGATGTGTGTGTCTGTCTATCCGTGTCAGTGTCCGTGTCAGTGTCCGTGTTGGTGTCCGTGCTGGTGTCTGTATCGGTGTGTGTTTTTGTATATCCTATATGTATATAAATACACACACACACACACACGCACACACACTTTTGAAGAGCAACAAAACCAGAGCTGTTGGTGTTTATTTGTGTATATGTATGTGTGTGTTTATTCACATATACGTAAATATATACATATATAAACATGTATATACATATACACACAAATGTATGTATATGTATATATACATATACATATACACATATTTATATATATATATGTACACATACACGTGAATATACATACACATGAATAAACACTAATAGACTAATAGCTCATGTTTTTTTGCCCTTCATTCAAACACCAATAGATCATGTTTTGTTGCCCTTCACTCGTGTGCATATATACATGTATTAATGAGTAGACGGTATGATCTGTGACTCTTCTCAAGATTTATATACTCAAGATGTGTATGTGCATACATTTGAATTGTCGTATATACGTGTTTACATATACATGTAGAGGGTATATACATATATACATATATACATATACATGTGCATACATATACATGGTATCTAAATTTACAAACATTGTGAGCAGGCGATGTGATCAGGCCTTGCTCTGTGTATATATACATACAATGTGTCTCTGCCCACATAGTATACATAAATGTATATATATATATATATATATATATGTACATAAACATATACATACATGTATATGTTTATACATGTATACATATATACATGTATATATATGTATGTGCACACATGTGTATATAAACATATATATATTTATATATACACACATATATATATGTATATCAATACGCAATGCGGATATATACATACCATGTTGGAAGGTGATGTGATCTGGTCTTCCTCGCAAAAGTTATATACATATATATACAGATATATATACAGGTATATACGCACACATATATTTATATGTACATACGCAATATGAATATACACATACAATGTGGGCAGACGATGTGATCATGTCTTCCTCGCAAAAGGCTATCTTCGTACGTCTGCCACGACTCATTCAAACCTGTGCCATGACTCATTCATATGCGTGCCACGACTCATTCATGTGTTTGCCACGACTCATTCACTTGTGTCCAATATATACACACAATGTTTGCAGGCGATGTGATCAGGTCTTCCTCGCAAAAGGCTATCTTGGCTGGCGAGCCCAAGAAACATCCCTTCTCCATCGGTACATACATACGTGTGTCTGTATCTGTGTATGTACACACATATGTAAATATGTAAATACAAGGCTATGTATATCAACACCCCTTGTCCATCGGTACATACACACGTGTATCTGTATCTGTATGTGTATACACATATTTAAATATAAGGCTATATATATCAACACCCCTTCTCCATCGGTACATACATACGTGTATCTGTATCTGTGTATGTACACACATATGTGCAAATGTATACGTGTACATACATGCGAATATACACACCTTCTTTATCGGTGCGTGTGCGTGTTGTAGATGTAAATGTATGTGTGTGCGTGTGCTTGTGTGTACAACACCCTCTCTTCCTCGTTGCGTGTGGGTGTGTTGTAAATGTACATGTGTGCGTGTGTGTGTGAATACACTGTGCACCTTCTCTCGGTGCGTTGTAAATGTACTCTGTGTGTGTTGATGTGTGTGTCAATGTGAATACACTGCCTACAGATATGCATGCTTGCGCGCGCGCACGAGACAGAGAGAGATGTAATGTTCTTTTTTATATTCTTTTTTGGGGGGCAGCCTTCCGTTGAGCAGGCTAAATTTGCGAGTGTGACAGCTGTTGCTAACCGCCCTTCTAATCTGGTCCTGAAGATTCTCGTTCCTAGTTTGCACGCACACGAGACAGAGAGAGATGTCACCTTTATTTATCCGTTCGAATTGAATTGTATTAATCAAAAAAAAATTGTACAATAGTAAACATAATGGGAAAACTGATGATTTGGGCATGTGCGTGTGTCTGTGTCTGTGTCTGTGTCTGTGTCTATGTCTTTTTGTTTGTGTGTACGTGTCTGTGTGTGCAGGCCTTTGCGCGAGTGGCGTGTCTGAATTCTTTAAAATGGGTGGTACCATCATGGCCAAGAACGGGTATGTGTGTGTTTATGTGTGTGTGTATGTATGTGTGTGTGTGTTTATGTGTGTGTGTGCCCACGCACGCACGTATCCAAATTTACATGGTATGCGTGTGTGTGGGAGAGAGAGAATGTGTGTGTGTGTCCTTACACATCTCGGAGAGAATGTGTGTGTGTGTCCTTACACATCTCGGAGAGAATGTGTGTGTGTGTCCTTACACATCTCGGAGAGAATGTGTGTGTGTGTCCTTACACATCTCTTAGAGTCATGTCACACATAAATACTCAGTTATGTCTAATACTGATGAGGCATGTCACGTGAATCATGTGTGGAAGTGGTATTCCCACACATTGCTCTCTTTCTCTCTCTCTCTCTCGCTCTATGTCTTTCTCTCTCTCTCTCTCTCTCTCTCTCTCTCTCTCTCCCTCTTTCTCTTTTCTCTCTCTCTCTCTCTCTCTCTCTCTCTCCCGCTCTCTCTTTTCTCTCTCTCTCTCTCTCTCTCTCTCTCTCTCTCTCTCCCTCTCTCTCTCTTTTTCTCGCACTCACTGTACCGCTCGCTTGCTCTCCCCACTTTCTGTGTCTCGCTTTCACACAAACACGCGCCTATCGCTCCCTTGCGCTCCCCACTTTCTCTGTCTCGCTTTCATTCAAACACGTGCACACACAACAACACACACACGCGCACACAGCATTCTATGATTGGCGACCGTTAGAGTCACACACATGAAATGGTTATGTCACACATACATCAAGTCGTCACGTCACACATATAACGTGTTGGTATGGTAAAAATGAGATGGCTCTTTCATGCAGGGTTGTGAAGATGGATAGGATGCCTTAAGTTGCAAGTTATTTTCCGCAAAAGGGCCACTAACTATAGGGCTATTCTGCGGAAAATGACCTAGGAAGGTAAGGCATCCTATGCGTCTTCGCCACCCTGTATGTACAGTCTGTGACTCATGTGTATAATTCGTGACTCGTGTAGGTGGGGTTCGTGACTCAATCATGACGTCACGTCACATGTGTATAACGGCATGGTATGCCAAACATAGGATGGCTCCTTCATATGTATAGTCTGTGACTCATACGTACGGGACTCGAGTATGTGGGGTTCGTGCCTCAATCACGACGACACGTCACGTCACATGTATGTAATCACGTCACATATATGTAACGTCATGGTTTGCCGAACATGAGATGTCTCCTTCATATCTGCAGCTCGGGACGCATACATGCAATTCGTGAGTTATGTACGTGGAGTTTGTGACTCGATCATGTGTCTTGAGAGTGTCTCTCAAGGCACATGATCGAGGAATGAGAGTGTCTCTCAAGAGGAATGACAGTGTCTCTCACGACACATGATCGATATAGGAATGCCTATATGAGAAAAGGCTGCGATGGCGCCTCCAAGTGTCTCGCCACGCGCCATCTCACCTAGAGATTTTGGCTGAGATGGTGTCTTGCCACAGTGTCTGGCAGAAATGTCACAGAATATTTGTGAGAAAAGGCTGCGATGGTGCCCCAAAGTGTCTCGCCACGCGCCATCTCAGCTAGTGTCACCCTAGCGCTATCTGAGGGGCAAAACACTTGTAAGCGCCATCGCGAACTGGCAAGACACTTGTGAGCGCCATCGCAGCCAGTGTCTGTGTTGGCGAAGACAGATGGTAAAGACAAGTGGTTTCTTGCAAACGTGTGTTGCTGCTTCGCGCGCCATTGCAGCCAGAGTCTTTGGCTGTGATGTTGTCTTGCCAGAGTGCCTTGCCAAAGTGTCTTGCCAACGAGTCTTTGGCTACTTGGCGCGGCTTCGCAGCCAGTGTCCCACCGGCGCCATCACCGCGGCAGTGTGTTGCAATGTGTTGCTGTGTGCTGCAGTGCGATGTGGCGTGTTGCAGTGCGATGTCACATATATAGGGCTCTTCTGTGGGTCTCGTTACGTATATATAGGGCTCTTGTGTGTTTCTGTCATCTGAGCCAGTGCAACGGGCGGAGGAGATTGTAGATGCAATGTCAAATGGTGTCTTGCTCACTGCAACACACTGCAGCGCACTCGGGCGCCATCTCAGCCAGAGTCTCTTGCCAAAGTAAAGTGTTTAATCAAAGTGTTTGACCAAAGTGTCTTGCCACTCCAGACGCCATCTATGCCAGAGTCTTTGGCTGAAATCGTGTCCTGCACACTGCAGCACACTCGGGCGCCATCTCAGCCAGGAGTCTTTGGCTGAAACGTTGTCTTGCCAAAGTAAAGGTGTCTTGCAAAAGTGATTCGCAAAAGTGTCTTGCCATATCACATGTCGTCTCTTTTGCTCAGATGGTTTCCTGCCAAAGTAAAGATTCTTGTGAAAGTGTTTTGCCAAAGTGTCTTGCGATATCAGACGGCATCTCAGCAAGGGTGATGATGCAAGACGTCATCTCAGCAAGGGTGATATCGCAGACACTTTGGCAAGACACTTGGGCAAGACACTTTACTTTGGTGTGTGTATATATTGCACACAAATGACGTCCGATATCGCATAACAGACGTCATTTGTGTGCAATAAAAAAAGAAAAGTGTTTTGCCAAAGTGTTGCGAGAAGTTTCTGGCGATATCAGACGTCATCTCAGCAAGCGTCTTTGGCTGAGATAGTGTCCGGCTAGATTGTCGTGCCAAAATAAAGCATCTCGCCACTCTAGGCGCCACCTCACTGCAAGACAGATGGCGCCCAAAAACTGGCTGTGGTGACACCCGAAATGGCAAGACACACACCAAGTCCTTGTTGAATGATGGCCGAGATGGCGCTCGAAACTGGCACGACTCATCTCTCTATTATCCCCCATAGAGCCCCACAAAAGCAGGGCTATTTTTTGGAAAACGAGGGTTTTTTCGAAAGAGCCCCTGAAAAACAGGGCGCTTTTGAAAAAAGAGACTTAGCAAACACGAGATGTAGCGGTGTGAGGACTCTTTTGCAAGAGAGCCTTGCGTTTAGCGTGTGTAGTTCGTGACTGGTATGTTCAGTTGGTGGCTGTCTCTCTCTGTATACGTGTTTTGGCAAAAGAGACTGGCAAACGCACGAGATGGCGTCGCGACACTGTCAAGTCTCGTTTGTCAAAAGATTATACAGAGAGAGACAGCCACGAACTGTGCACACGAGTCACGAACACGCCAACAAAAGAGACTGGCAAACGCACGAGATTGCGTCTAGACACTGTCAAGTCTCGTGTGTCAACAGATTGTAGAGAGAGAGACAGCCACGTAGTGTACATACGAGTCACGAACACGCCAAGCGTATTGCTCTTTTGCAAAAGGCAAACACTCGTTCCGACACTGTCAAATCTCGTTTGCCAAAGAGATTGTAGAGAGAGAGACAGCCACGAACTTCTCTCTCTCTTGCTCGCTCTCTCTGTTTTCTCTCTTTTCTCCGTCTCTTCTCTCTCTCTCTTCTCTCTCTCTCCTCTTTCTCTCTTTTACTCTCTCATTCTGTCTCTCTCTTCTCCCTCGCTTACTCACCCTCTCTCTCTCTGTTGTTTTCTCTCTCGTTCTCTCTCTCTCCCCCTCCCTCTCTCTCTGTTGTTTTCTCTCTCGTTCTCTCTCTCCCTCCCTCCCTCTCTCCCTGTTGTTTTCTCTCTCGTTCTCTCTCTCCCTCCCTCCCTCTCTCTCTTTTGTTTTCTCTCTCGTTCTCTCTCTCCCTCCCTCCCTCTCAGTATCGGGGGCCTGTACATGGGTTTTGGATTCAAGGCTCTCCATTTGGGTGGCTCGGGTATGGATGAGTCACGTGACGAGTCATGTCACACATGTATGAAGGAGTCATATCCTCAGTCATGTCCCATATTCAAGGCGGCCCGGCCCATTTGGGCGGCCGGGGTTTGGATGAGTCATGACGAGTCATGTCACACATGTATGAAGGAGTCATATCCTCAGTCATGTCCCATATTCAAGGCGGCCCATTTGGGCGGCCAGGGTTTGGATGAGTCATGGCAAGTCATGTCACACGTGAATGAAGGAGTCACATCCTCGGTCATGTCGCATATTCAAGGCTCTACATGTGGGCGGCTCAGGTACGGATGAGTCGTGTGACGAGTCATGTCACACACGCATGAATGAGTCATATCCTCAGTCATGTCACACATTAAAGGCTTTGCATGTGGGCTGCTGGGGTATGGACGACTTGGTATGGATGGGTCATGCCACAAGTCGTGACACACATGTATCAATGCGTCATATCACCAGTCACGTCACACATTCAAGGCTCTCCATTTAGACGGCTCGGGTATGGATGAGCTACGTGAGGAGTTATGTCACACATGTATGAAGGAGTCATGTCACGATTCGCGCTACACATTCAAGGCTCTTCATTTGGGCGGCCCGGGTATGGATGAGTCACATGATGCGTCACGTCACACATGTATGAATGCGTCATGTCACGAGTCACGTCACTCATTTAAGGCGGCCCGGCCCATCTGATTGGCTTGGGTATGCATGAGTCATGGTACATGTCATATTACACACGAATCACTGAGTCATATCACGAGTCATGTCATACATTCAAGGCTCTCTCTCTATGTGGGCGGCTCGGGTATGCATGAATCAGGGCACATGTCATATTACACACGAATGAATGAGTCATCACGAGTCATGTCACACATTCAAGGCTCTCCATCTGGGTGGCTCGGGTATGCATGAGTCACGTAACGAGTCATGTCACATCTGTATGCATGAGATGTATCACGATTCACGCTACACATTCGAGGCTCTTCATTTGGGCGCCTCGGACATGTATGAGTCATGTCACAAGTCAGCAGGCACAAATACACATACATATAATTATCCACATTCATTGCCACCCTGTATTTCGAGCTGCTTGCCCTTGCATGGATACATAGACATGTAATTATTCATGTTCAGATACAGAATTTTGTACGAATACACACATGAGTATTCTTACATTTTTTATTCCATGTGTCTTCGCCATTTTTCCCCTCCATCTACTTACTATTGCTCTCACATACGTGGTGATAAAAAGTAGTCACAAATGCATAGGTCTGTGATTATTCATATTTGTATTCATGATACAAATATACATGTGATCATTCATATTCAGATACCTAATCACGTACGAAGACACATATCATCACATTTACATATTTCATTCTCAGGCTCTTGTCCACTTTTCCCCTCAATCTGCATACTATTGCACACTACAGGGTGGCAAAAACTCAAAGGATGCCTTAAGTTGCAGGTCATTTTCCGCAAAAGTGCCACTAATTATAGGGCTCTTTTTGCGGAAAATGACCTATGAAGATAAGGCATCCCAGGACTCTACGCCCCCCTGTACAAATAACCATAAGTAGACACAAATAAACAGACATGTGATTATTCATATTCGCATACATATGCACATATATACAGATGCACATATATATACATATATGTAATTACAAAAAATACATATAAATGCAATTCATTCATTTCCACTATTCGATACGCCCTGTTTACCGAGCTGTTTGCGTGTAAACTTACATGTACACACGCAAATTCATTTTCATTTCCATATACATATTCATGTGCATATACACATATGTGTACGTGCATGTATACGTATACATATTGTGACACACACACAGACATAGTATCGACGTTCGGGCGTTTGCCCTTTGACAACACACTTCATATTAGTTTTTCCATATTTGCTCTTTTTGGCCGTACTCACCATGCACCATGAGCGTCTTGCCCTTGTACATGTACAAGTACAAATTCACATACATACACATAGGCATCTACGCGTAATGTGTATACACATGTACAGAAACACACAGATACAAAATATCGAAGTTCAGGGGCTGACCAAGTTCTTTATTTTAGATTCTTTTTTTGTTGGGCGCCTAGTCTTTGACAGTCTTTGTTGATTGTGCGTCTGTTTGTGCGTCTGTGTGTGCGTGTGAGTGCAGGTGCGTTGCTCGGGGCACTGATTCCCATGTTCAAGTCGATGATGTTGTAAACCCAGATTGGTCCCGATCAAACACATGCGCCCACGTGCTCAAGAGTTTGGGGCACACTTCTACCGTCATTTTTACCGTCATCCTTCCATATACATATACATATGTGTTCACACATGTATACACATGTATATATATGTATATATATATATATATGTATATACATATATGACTGTGTTTGTATACATATATATAGATGTATGTCTGCAGACATAAATATACAGCTGTATATCTGTAGACATTTCCGATGACTGAAATGAGTTCAGACCCTTCATCACACGTGACAAGGAGAGATCCGTGCATTTCATGCGTATATGTACTGTAAGCAAGTCGGGCCTTGCTACATTGCATGGCAAAAAAAATGATCTTTTTTTGTCACGGTGGAGGTAGATGTGTCTGACGTTGGTTTCAGTTTAATAGATTCAATGCTCATTTGTGGGAGCAGTTGTGCTGTGACTGCTGTGTGTTGCAGCTGTTGTCTTTGCAACCCCCGACAAACGCAGAGACTATGGTAATATTCGGTTGGATGTGTGTAGACACTGAACATGGTTTCCAAAATTGGGTACCCAAGTGGACACAATAGTAATAATAAGAAAAGTTGGCACGGGATTGGAACCTAAAATGAACCGATGGACTCGGAAACCAACCAAAAACCAAAAGAGAAGAAGTCAACTCAATCCTGTTTCATTCTCAACTCCAATTTCCATTTCGTGCCAATACAAACCATTCTCGGTTTTACCACCGGCGGAGCAGATGTGCCCAAACAATCATCCACAGTATTTTCACTTTCTGGTAGCCAGATTTCAACAAATCATGATGATTTTACTTGTCGTTTAGTACAAATGTAAAATCTTGTGCAGAGGATCAGATGCTGCAAGGTCTGATCCTTCATACACAAGATTATGCGGTGCTCGTTTGCTGGTTTTACTCAACATGGCTGGGTAGTTGATTTCCGACTGAACAATTTTGGGAGTATGTTCCGGCGGAAATGCCTTGAAACAGTCAGGTATCAGCTCCCAAAGGGCAATATGAGATTGGCGGGGCTGGCCATTCGAACATTGTCTTTCGAACATTGTCTTGTTATGATTCACAAAGTCGGCTGGTGCGGCAAGCATCATAATTCATCAAATCCAGAACTGCCAGAATTTCTGACAGCTACGTAACTTTTGGTGCTCAGACGCTCTGGTCCGTTCCAATTTTGAGAGACAATGAGAAATTTTGTGATCAACCCATGCAGTTTTGATTGGATGCATACTGGAAAAATTGAAGAACGATTTCATAAAAATAATGAGATATTTGTGAAATTTACAAAAGAAGACAATGGTGATACATATTAAGAGGAATGGGGTATTTTGAACACTCAAAATATCTTGTGTGCGTAGAACCTAGCATACCCAAGGATCCTTTTCCCAGGTCTTATAATCTTCAGGTCATCAATGCACAATAACATGTTTTGAATTGTATCCTGGTACATTGAAATATCTGCACGTGAGCGAAATTCCATGAGCCGTTTCATCATCGCACCTGATCAGACATGTCGGATGGATAGATTCAAGACATCAAACATCTCCACAACAGGCTAAATTAAACAATCAATACATCAAGGACAAAGAAAGGCAAGGCAACAACATCTGAATATAGCAGTGGACGGCATAAATATTGAGAAAGTTCTGTTGTGGATTTTATTAAACAAATGTGGAAAGTGTACAAGGTTTACGCTGCAACAGCCGCTGCAGGACCGGAGCGACAAGCTTGAAGAGCGGAAAAAGCAAATTTACTTGGCGACCTTGGCGTCAACCATGGCCATGTGGACCATGAGGTCCTTGACACGGCACGAATAGCCCCACTCGTTGTCATACCAGGCAACAAGCTTGACGAAGTTGGGGTTGAGCATGATGCCGGCCTCGGCATCAAACGTGGAGGAGACGGGCCATGATTCGAAATCAGTGGACACGAGAGCCTCGTCGGTGTAGCCGAGGAAACCCTTCATGTCGCCCTCGGAGCGGCGCTTCACCTCAGCGCAGATCTCCTCGTAAGTGGCAGCTGTCTTGATTCTGCAGGTAAGGTCAACAACGGACACGTCGATGGTTGGCACGCGGAAGGCCATGCCTGTCAGCTTGCCCTTGATTGAGGGCACCACCTTGGCGCACGCCTTGGCGGCGCCGGTGGAGGAGGGGATGATGTTGCCAGAAGCGGCGCGGCCACCACGCCAGTCCTTGCGGGAAGAAGAATCGACAACGGCCTGGGTGGCGGTCATAGCGTGGATCGTGGTCATAAGACCCTCCTCGATACCGAACTTGTCGTCAATGCACTTGACGAGGGGAGCGAGACCATTGGTGGTGCACGAGGCGCATGAGACATAGTTGGTCTGGCCAGTGTACATCTCAGAGTTCACACCCATCACGATGGTCAGGGACTCGTCCTTGGCGGGAGCAGAGAAGATAACCTTCTTGACACCGGCATCCACGTGAGCCTTGGCCTTCTCCTCAGTAAGGAAAACACCGGTCGACTCGCACAGGTACTCAACGCCAGACTTGGCCCATCCAATGTCCTTGGGGTCGCGGGCGCGGGTGGTCAAAACACGCTTGCCACCGAGGATGAGGTCATCACCCTCGACGACAACCTCGTGTCCAACACGGCCGTGGACTGAGTCGTACTTGTACTGGTAGGCCATGTAGTCGGGGGTGGCGGAACCAGCGTTGATCTGGAGGAGGTCGCAGTCGTCGGACTCGATGATGATGCGGGCAACCTGGCGACCAATACGGCCGAAACCATTGATACCAGTCTTGATACCCATGGTGGGTCCGGCGACAGACTTGCGCACGGCAGCCGGGGCGGCCGCCTTCATGCCGGGCATGAAGGAGGTGGGGGTGAAGGCCGAAGCCGTCGCCACCACACCGGCGAAACCAAGAACAGTAGTGCGCATTTTCTGCTCAAAAGAATACACATACAGAATGGAGTAAGGACGTAGCGTCACTCATCGCAATAGAGTAACTATCCAGTCTTTCCACTCGCACGCCCCTACATGAGGGCTGGCGAGCAAGAAAGGCATGGCATTACGGCACCGATACTAGAATACGCAAGTATGCCGGCACCGCCAATGCTAGTCTCAATGAGATCCGGCGCAAGCTTATAGACCCATAGGCGCACAGCAGAACTGAACAAGAAGCATGCTTGCATGCACACCTTAGAGTGTCTGTGCAGAGGATAGAAATCGTCTGTATTTTATGCTCGTGTCATCCGGCCGCCCTCAATGTATCAACGGATATTTTATTGACTTTACTTGAACTTGGTTTACTGATTTTGGGTTCTTCAGGATCAATGGCTTCGGAATATTTGTACTGTTTTTCATAAGTGTTCAAATATGATTTACTTTAATCAGGATTTTGAGATCGGATAGTCTTCGACAGTCTGCAGAAGGGGCTTTGAAAAGCCCTTTCTGCTATCAATTCCAGAATACAGTTTTGAGAATTCAGCGAGAGGTTAGTGCGGCCAATGCGTCGCAAAACATCTTACAGTCGTAAAAAATAAAACAGAAGACGCTTGGATGGGCACTGGCGTTGTTTTCTGTTTGTTGATATCTCAACATATCAACACCACCCCCTTCCTGTCTCTGTGTCTCTCTTTTCTCGCACTCTCTCTCACATACACCATTTCTCGCTCTCTTTTTCTCCTCTCTCTCTCGCCCTCGCCCTCGCTTAAGCTTTTACTCTCCACCTGTATCGATCTCGCTTTCTATCGATCGCGCTCAGTAACTTTCTCTCTCGCGCACGCCCACTCTGTTTCTCCCTCACACTCTCTCCCGAACAGACACACTCTTCTCGCTACCTCTATCCTTCTCTCTCTCCGTCTCTCTCCCTATCCCATCGCATGTTCGCCATTGCTCCTGCTCCCGCTTTCTCTTTCTTCATTCTCTCTCTCGCACACACACACAAACACACACGTACGCATACCCCTACACACTTTCTCTCATCTAGCCTCTCCCTCTGCCTCTCCGCCTCCATTTTACCTCTTTCGCGCTCTCTTTCTCTCCCGCATGCTCTCTCTCTGCTTCTCACTCGTTCTCTCTCCTTCTCTCATCTTTCTCCCTCCTTCTCTCTCTCCTCCTCTCTGTCTTTCTCTTGACACCCCACACATCCCTCCCCGCTCGATCGAGCAGGTTTTCTCTCTCCCTTTATCGTGTGCACCTCGTGCTCTTTCTCCCTCACATCTGTACACTAGTTCGCTTTGTGTCGTGGTTTTTCTCTTTCTCTTTCTCTTTCGCTGTTTCTCTCGTTCTCTTGCTGTGTGGTGGGTGCCTCAACACTCAAGCGCCTCCGAGTGACTCAGGTGTGTTGCAGTGTGTTTTGCAGAATGAACCTCACCTCACACTCAAACATGAGTGTTTTTCATGTCTGGTTTGGAAAAATACGGCTTTTCCCAGTGTTTTATGTGGTTAGTTTATATGTTGTAAAATAAAAGCGTATAAACTGACTACACACGACACATCAACTAACTATGTAGTTAGTTTATGAGTGTGTTGAAAATAGTTTATTTTTTGGGTTGTGTGTATGTGATTTTTTGTGTCGAATATAGAGGAACGAGTTTGTGTTGAAAATTCTCATTAGAATATGTTCATTATTGTTTGTGTTTGCGCAGGACGTGATGCACAGCTGGTGCTCCCCGCCCCTAGATCAGGTATGAAATCTTGGCCGTCGAGGATGCTGGTGTGTCTTTCTTCGCAATCAAGCGTGGACAAGTTAATGTGATGGTGTACCGGCTGAAAGCGAACAGGTGGGTCCGAGAGCCCGACGCTGACTTAAACCAGTACCATACAGACGGTATGTTGAGGTAGTGTAAAACTACCTCATAGCTGGTTACACTACGAAAACTACGAAAAACGTCTGTATGTCGGTGCAGGTTACTAGCGTGGCGCACGATAGCAGGTAACTACTGTGGCGCACCATAGTGTGGAGATTGGATAGAAACAAGAGAACCCTGCCACAGGTGTTTGTCTTGCAGTTATTGCTGTGCCTTCTCGGGCTCTCGGGCTCGCTGGCAATGGGGGTGTCAATATATATTTGTAGTACCTGTATATATATTTGTATATATATACATGTGTGTGTTTGTGTGTGTGTGTGTGTGTGTGTCAAAGTGCACCAACACCATGTCTTCGTTACTTCATTGGTCGCCAGGTGTTGGCCCAGCAAATATAACTGAATCCAGAATTATCGGGCTGCGGTGTCACAGTGTGTTGCAGGGTCTTTTTTCCACCTCCATCTCTGACTCGGAGGAGACAACGGTTGCGTATTGTGTTTGTTTTCTAGGAGTTTGATTGAATACTTTAGACGTGCGGTGTGTTTTTTTATGTGGTGTGTGTATGTGTTGTGTACATGCATGTAATGATATATGTGACGTGTGTGTTTATTCATGTGTATACATACATTTTGGCATTAGCCGTGTGTAGAATGTATAGATTTTACTTGTATGTATCATAAATGCACATGTGTGTGCGCGAGCGCATGCGTGTGTGCGCGTGTGTGTGCGTTTACACATGCCAATGACGTAAGCTACGTATTCACGTAAGTAGTACGCAAGGACGTGAATGATGTGCCGCATCCACACGTGTGAAGCGATCCCGTCTTATCAAAGGCGGCCATCTTCCCTCAGAAAGAGGGAAGGAAACGTGAGATTTCCAACGAATCTGCACGGGGTTCGTCGCTCCGCGAGACCAACGTCTAGGTGAGCGCCA
>Ga0209491_10005019_pt1 | contig 19786 bp, 10 predicted proteins | sample BON02_FD_187213 | JGI IMG/M metagenome (GOLD analysis project Ga0209491, IMG submission 187213) | Freshwater microbial communities from Lake Bonney liftoff mats and glacier meltwater in Antarctica - BON-02 (SPAdes) (version 2) | ecosystem: Environmental > Aquatic > Freshwater > Ice > Glacier... | reverse complement strand
CAAAGGGGTTGGTCGTCTCCGATGCAACTCTATCGACAATCAACATCGAACGCGACGCCTTCCACGGCGACTGGAACTATTACATTCGTTCGGGATAATTTGCTCAATTTATTAGTTAACAATCCCTTAGTGCCCACAAACGGTGCGAGCAGGGTCTGCGTCTCCTGATCGGAGATCGGCACGCCGCCGTCGATCAGGTAGCTCTGGATGTCCAGTGTGGGACCGGTCACCTCCGTTGGCGACGCTGTTTGTCCAATCGCCGCGGCCATCGGCATGCCGATGGCAATGCACAGCGCCAGGCCACGAAGCCGCCGGGGCATCATTGCGATTGCTCTCGTTGTTGTCCGCATGGCATTACCCTTCACAGTCTGCATATTTCCTGTCCTGGTTGGCCCAATGTGATTCCGAACAACTGGAACAACGGGCGATCGGTCTGGCTGAACAATTCTGGCACCGGATAAGGATCGCCTGTCAGGAATCCGGGCACCGGCGACATACGCACGGCGCGTCCGTCATCTCCAACAAAGCCTGCCTCGCCGACGCCCATGTCCACGCGCGCACCACCGGATGTCAGGAACACGTGGCCATCGCGCACGTACACATAGATGCCGTCGGCGCCGGTGGGCTTGACACTGGCGAACAGGTTGTCCCAGTCGACGTCGACCTGATCGGGCCTTGGCGCCAGCTGGCGCGTCAAAAACTCAGGCATGGCACGCAGTATGCGACCCAAGCCATCGTTGCCGATGAAACCGGTCTGGTTCAGGCCGACATCCAGCGGGCCGACAAAGAAATAGCTGGCACCTTCCCAGGTCTGCAGGAACAGGCCGTCTCCCTGGCCCGGATCCACGGTGTTGACAGCGCTGGAGGTCTCGCCCAATGAGGGATCGACGCACGGCCCTTCACAACTGATGTCCATGCCGGTGCCGCGGATGCCGACCGTCGCGGTCAGCGTCCTGATCGAGAAAGAACTCGGCTCCTTCTTGCCGATCAAACCCGTGAACAAGCGCAAGCCACCCTTGAGCAGCGAGACTGCAAAACTGTCGGGGGCCTCTGGTTTGTCGTAGACATAGGAGTCGATGCGGATCACGGTATTCGGATTCACCGAGGCCTTGGTGCGGTCCCGGAATCCGATCACGGCTACGCCATCAGCACCGGTGCGCAGATCGTCGCCCTGGTACAGCGCAGCTCCCACCGATAGCGGCCTCGGGCTTTGACCCGGCAAGCTTGCGGTGATGCGGCCGCTGGCGCGCACCACACGGGCCACCACCGGCCCTGTGCCCGACAGCCCAGCCACGGCCGCGGTGGCCGCCTGCGGTGCGACGCCTTCCTGCCGGCAGTCGTCGCCGCAGATGCGGGCATCGAAACTGGTGCCGCGGATACCCAGCGTCGCGGTCTTGACCTTGAACTCGAAACCGGCCGGATTGCGCTTGCTGACCAAGCCTGTGACCATGCGAACACCGCCGCGCAACAAGCGCATGAAGGCCGATTCTTCGCCCGGTTCCTGCTTGAACCGATCGATGGCGAATGTGCTCGACGGACGCAAAGTGAACTTGGTCCCGTCGTCCAGCGCGACCACGGCGAAACCACGCTCGGTGGTCGATATGACGTCGCCTTCGAGCACCGTATCGCCCCGCGCCAGAAAACGGTAGGCGCCATTGGGTTGCTGCGCCGTGGCCATGCCCTGCAGGTGCGCGACTGCGCCAGCCTTGGATTGCGCCGCGGCGCCGGTAGCCATCACCACGCTTGCCAACGCAAGCAATGCATGGAACCAGGACCGCCGTACTGCAGCCACATGTGACTTGGCGATCGTACCCAAGCGTTCGAACAAAGAGGATTTCATGTTGTCGGCCTTGTCAATAGCACTGGTTCAGGCGCCGATTCCTCAGCTCCAGCACACCGTCCTCGTTGTAGAACGCATCAAACAGCCCGTAGCCCAGGTCGGACAGCGCCAGCAGGTTGTTCGCGACCAAGGCACCAAAGTCAGTCGGCGGCGGTATGAACGCGAATACGCTGAACGGGCCGAACAGATTGGTATCGCAGCTGTAGCAGATGCCGGTGATGTTGATCGTGCCAGCCTGGGTTACGGTGATCGTGCCACCCGTCAGGAATACATTGCCGCCACCGAAAAAGTTGAAGACATTGGCGGTGATGGCGGCGGCGGCGGCAGAACTGATCAGGCTCAGGTCGCCATTGGTCGCCGCCAGGTTGAAGATGCCGGCATTGATCGTGGCACTGGCCCCGGGGCCTGCACCTGCGAGCAGGAATACACCGTTGTTCGACACCATGTCCAGCGTCGGCGGGTCGATCAGCGCGGCGCCTTGCGCACCCCCCTTGAGCTCGATCGGACCGTAGATCGTGCTGATCACTGCCGCGTCATTGGGCACCATCAGCGCAGCAGTGGCTGCGGTACTGGCACCACCCTGGATCAACAACTGGCCCGCCACCATGGTGTGCTTGCCGTCGGCATAGATCTGCGCCTCGCCAAGACCATCGATGCTGCCGATCTGTACCAGTCCGGCGGAGTTGTAGTCCATCAGGATGGTCTGGTCGGCTGCGGTCATTTTGTCGGTCGATATGGCAGCCAATGAGCCGGTCGTGCTGCTGGTGTTGAAGACCGACAAGGTGGCCGAGCCCACGGTGCTGCCGTCGCCATGCAGCATGATGATCTGATTGCCGCCCGCAGTGACTCCGGCAAACGGCGACGAAACCGGGGCCGAACTCGATAATGTGATGCCCAAAGTATCTGCGCTGATCGATTGCGAACCAGCAGCACTGACATAGGTCAGCCATCCCGCCTGATTGGCAATGGTCATCGCGCCACCAACCGTGATCGACTGGGTCGCACCAAACGTCGGCTCGGCGGTTCCAAGCGCCTCGATGCTGGTCACGCCAGTGCTGGTGGTGGCCGCTGGCGACAGCAATGCCAAGGTCCCGCCAACTGAAATGGCTTGGAGGCCGGTAGTTGCATTCTGCTTGATCCAGGTGTCCGATCCGACGCCACCGCCGGTGACCGACATGTTGCCTGTCACACCCAGGCTCTGATTGCCACTGGTGGTGTTGCGAATCGCCGTTTCGTTCAAGCCCGGCGCACTGCCGCTGCCACCAGTCATGGCCAATGCACCCAGCACGGAGAGAGTTTGCCCGGTCGAGGACAAAAGCATGGCGCCGGCATTGTCGCCAGTGCCACCCGTCACGGTGAGATCGGCGCTGGTCTGCAGTGTCTGAGAGCCCGCAGTTGCAGCCATGCGCGCGTAGGCGCCGGCAGCAAAGCCACCCGCCAGCACAATGTTGTCGGTCCGGTCGTTCGAAAACCCGAAATTACCGATGGTCTGATTGCCGGCTGTCGTGACGATCTCGGCATAGGCTCCCGACGCGTTGCCTGCGACGGTGATGGTGCCACCGGCGTCAATGGTCTGACCCGTCGCCGCGTTGATGAAGGCCGCAGCACCGCTGCCGGCACCGGCCTGCAACAGGATCGAACCCGAAGGGTCATTGGAAAATATCGACGTATTGCCGATGGTCTGGAAACCGGCCACGGATTGTATGGCCGCCGTCATGTTGGCACCATTGCCACCGATAACCGACAAGTCGCCTCCGGTTCGAATCGTCTGGTTGTTCTGCGCCTGAATGCGAGCGATGCCACCGCTGCCAGCCTGCACCAGGATCGAGTCGGTGGCTTCATTGGAACTGGTGGAGGTCGAGCCAATCGTCTGTGCCCCACCTGTGCTGAGGATCTCACCGTAGGCACCAGCGCCGGAGTTGCCCTGCACCGTGATGGTCCCGCCGGTGTTGATGGTCTGGGTGCTGCTCGCCTTGATCGACGCGAACGCCGCATCGCCAGTACCCGCGCGCACCAGAATGTCGCCGGTCGGGTCGTTGAAGCTGGTACTTGAAGTGCCGATATTCTGACTACCTGCCGTCGTTTCTATCGACGCCGACATGCCGGAGCCCGACCCACCGAGCACCGAAATACCGTCGCCTGCGCGGACGGTCTGGGTGCTACCAGCCTTGATTTGAGCCTTCCCACCCGCGCCGCCTTCTACCAGGATCGCCGCCGTCGGGTCATTAAAAGAAAAGAATGTGGGTGTGGCCGTGGAACCGACGGTCTGACTGGTACCAGCGAGCAACTCGGCATCTGTACCAGCGGCGCTTCCGCCGATGACCCGGATGTCGCCGGAACTCAGGATGGTCTGGAAACTGGCCGCCCGAACCGATGCATAAGCGCCGGTGCCGCCACCGCCCTGCACCGAGAGCAGATCGGTGGTGGTGGACGAAGTGTTGCCCAACGATTGGCTCGAAGTGCTGGAGACGATTTCAGCAAAGGCGTCCTGACCCGATCCACCGGTCACCATCACCGAACCTCCGATCTGGCTCATGGTCTGACTTTGCACTGCAGTGACACTTGCCGAGGCCTGATTGGCTGATCCGCCACGCACGGCGAAGTCCCGACCTGCCGTGATGTTCTGGAAGCCAGCCGACGTGACAGACGCGACTGCGTTAGCGATGCCCACCGAGCCGCCGTCGATCAGAATGTCGCGGCCCGCGTTGAGGGTCTGGGTCCAGCCGGCCGCGTTGTGCATCAAGGTGGCGCTGCCACCATTGGCGGCCAAGACGATGTCGCGCCCGGCGAAGACATTGTTGTGACCGGAAGCCGCGCTCTGCGTGATCAAGACGCTGTCAACAGACAACGCGCCCGCCCCGATCAGGACGTCCTGCCCGGCGCGCAGATCGTAACTGCTGGCACTGATCGTGCGGGGTCCGGCAGAAGCCTGAATCAGCAGATTGCCGCCGCCCAGGTTGTAGCCGGCATTGAGTGCCAGTGCGGTGACATTTCCAATATCACCACCGACCACGATATTGCCGTCGGTAGACGTCAGCGAGAACGCCCCTGCGGACACCGGGCTCAAAGCCGCGAGTAGAAGGTCAGTGCCGCCCATGTTTCGAGTGATGCCCAGCGACGCAAAATTGGAGTCGCCGACGCTGATCGCGCCGGTACCGCTTGCCGACGTCGTTAGCGCTAGATTCGTCAGCGCGGTATTGAGCACGTCGACCGCAATTTCATTGTGCGCATTGACATTGAGCGTCACCGCACCGCTGGTCTGGAGCCGCAACCCGGCGCTGCCGACGCTGCCATTGGCTGCGTTCAAAGTGGTCGCGCCACTGGCCAGCCCCTGCCCGTTGCGGGTGTCGATCTGGGGCGTCATCAGGGCGCCAGCACGCACGACATTGCCGTTGTCGGCCGTCAACGTTACGTTTCCGCCCAACGTGACGACACTCTCCACATTGACGTTATCAGTGGCATCAGCTCCAAAGGTACGCGCCGTGACGGAACCCCCGCCGCTGTCGATGGACGTCAGGGTGATGGATTCCTCATAACTGGTGGCGGAGACAGCGCCACCGCCGGTGGTAACAGATGTCAGCGCAATATTGCCGGCGGTTGTCAACGTCAGGGACCCGTTCCCGATGGCCACGGAATTGGCCGCGATGTTGGCCACAGGCGCGGAGACATTAATCAGTGAACCACCTGAACTCCCGAATGTCCCAATCGTGTTGATGGCGATATCGGTAATCGAGGCAGCGGACTCCGTATACCGGTTGGACAGGCCCGTGGCGGAAGTCATTTGCAGCGCCAGTTGATTGCCCGTCGTCACATAGGTCAGCGACTGGCCGGAGCCACTGACCACCGAACCGGCACCAGCGCCAGCCACGCTACCGTCGGCCGTGACGTTCAGGTTGCTCAACACGGCACCCGACGCGACGTTGAACACCCCACCAGTGTCGATGACCAGGGACGTGGTGTTAGGTAGCGTCGCACGAATATCGCCGCCACTTGCGCGCAAGGTAACGGACGGCGCATTCAGACTGGCGCTATTCGTTACCAGATTGATTCCCCCAGGCGCCGTGATAGTCGCGCTGCTGCCCGCGGTCAGAGCGATGCTGCCCGGCGTGTAAGCGCCCGTCGCCGTGATGTTAAGCGCACCGCTGGTGGCCGTCAGATTGCCGGTGTTGAAAGTCGTGCCCGATACAGTCAGGTTGCGGTCCGCCGTGACCACAGCGGTGTCCAGCGCATTGCCGCTGATATTCACGAAAGCTGCCGCGATGGCACCTGTGTCCAATGTCCCGGTTCCCGCAGCGACTGTGACCGTATCGTTGTGAGACGAGCCAACAAAGTTGCCGCCATTGATCGTGCCGCTGCCGCCGCTGACCGTGACGCCACTGCCGGCTGAGATGGTGGACGACGTGGCACTCGTGATGTTGCCTGTCGTCACCAGCGAACCACTGGCGGCAATGCGCATCTCGTCGGTCACACGCTGGGTGGTCCCCAGGTGCGGCACAAACAGGAAGTTGTTGTTGAAGTTCCGGTTGGTTCCAGAGGATGTCACTGCGCCAAGCGCGAGAGTGGCGCCGGTCAGATTGATTGACAAACCGCTCAGGGCCCCGGTCGTGATATCGGCCCCGACGATGTCCACGCTGTTGCCTACGCTGTTGGGGCCCACCGTCGACGAAACGACATTACCTACCGTCACCGCACTGCTACCCCCGTCCAGACGGATGTAACCGGCGTTGATGTTGCCAATGGGCGACTGCGTCAACGGCCCGATGGCATTGAGCCGCAACTGGTTGTAGCCGTTTGTCGTCGAGAGATCCACGTTGCCAAAGGTCAGGCCACTGGTTCCGGTGGCGTCGAACCGGAACTCGTTCAGGGTACCGGAGGACGCGTTGCGCATCAGATCGCCGATGGTGATCGTCGCGCCGTTACTGGTTGCGGTCACACCCAGATCGGATGATGTGAAGGTCGCGCTGCCGCCCCCGATACCGGCGGCCGACGCGGACAGGCGGATCGTCGACAAGGACTGGGCCGTGGTTCCGTCCGTCGCCGCCACATGGAACTGCCCTGCCGTGCTGGTCACGTTGAGCGTGCCATTTGTGTTGACATTCACCGCCCCGGTCGTGGAGCCAATATTCTGCGCACCGAACAGAGTAACCGTCCTGGCGGCGCCTGCGGTAATGTCCAGCGGGTTCATGAATGCCGCGTTGCCGATGGATGTACCGGCACGGACGCTCACATCCCCCGTAGCGACGACGTCCGCCGTAGTGTTGTCGGCATTGGTTCGTACGAAGCCCGACTCAGCAATCAGGGTGACACGGCCGTTGAAGCTGTTGACCGCACTGGCGCTTGCCGTGCCGAACGTCACATTGCCAGAAGCTTCGACGGTCACGTCGCCGCTGTTGCCTCCGGCACCTGCCACCAGATTGCCGACTGTCGCCGACTCCGTCGACCCGACTTCGACCGCAGCCGAAACAGAGATCGAGTCGCGCGCAGTCAGGTTGCCAGTAGCCGTCACCGACCCAGCGTCGGCAGACAAGAAAATGCTGCCGGAAACGCTGCGGTTGATATCACCATTGACAGTCAGATCACCGATGCCGCTGTTGTAGACCGAAAAACTGCTGGTCGCCCCCATCGGATCGTTGTTACCGATGGTGATGGTGTTGTTGGTCGTGGTCGCGTTATTGAACGCAATTGGGAAATATGAGCTGCCGGCCTGAATGTAGACGGAGCCCGCGGCGCTCAGACTGGTCAACGTCACATTACCTTGGGCGTTGTGATAGATATTCGCGTTCCGGCCCGCGACCACCGTTCCGAGCAGGATGTCGTTGTTCGTCGGTTGGCTGGTGAAGGGGAAACCGAAGGAGGTCGGGTAGACCTCGCCGACCGACAGGTAAATATCACGCCCCGCGCTCAGGTTGGTCACGCTCACATTGCCGTTATCGGATGCGTAAAGATTGACCGAACCAGTGCCACCGGCGTCCAGCGTGCCGGCGATGATCGGGCTGGATGCGGCGCACGCCGTGTTTCCATAGCTACACGACTGCGTGCTGACGTAAATGCCCGAACTGCCAGTGGTTGTGGCCGTACCGATGTTGACGGCACCAGCCGCCTGGATCGACAGGCTGCCGCCTGTCATCGCGCCCACCGTGACACCCGCCGACCCCGACAGACTGACTGGCGCCCCCGGCAAGGTCAGCGTGGCGGCATTGATGCCTCCGTTGTCGACGTATATGCTCAGCCCGTTCGCCAGACCGCCGCTGGACACTGCCGAGACATCCAGCATGCCCCCGGTTTGCCCCAGGCTGAATGTCGACAGGTTTCCGGCGCCCGTGAGTGTGGTGCCGCCGAGTCCGGCAACCGTGCCGCTCAGGCTCAAGGCCGCCAGCGTCGGACTGCCGACCATCGCCAGGTGTGCCGGCGCCGTGAGGCCGTCCAGGTAGATTTCGGGCTGCACCGCACCCGATGGAGCCGCTATCAAAATAGGTGCCGCGACTGACCCCAATGCCGAGGCCGCGTTGTTTCCGCTGAGGCTGACGTATCGCGAAGTCAGCAGGCCGCCAGCTGCCTGCTCCATGCCATCAGAGGAGTAAAGGTAGATGCCCGAATTGCCGGTGATGGTGCCCAGGCGCAGCGGTGTACTGCCACTACCGGACAGCGTGACAGAGGAGCCGCTGGATGCGGCATTGACGCGATCCGTGGCAACCACCGTCGCGTTGACCTGGCCAGTCGCGTTCAGATTGACAACATTGGCATTGACGTCATTGACAAAAATATTGCCGGCCGTAGCAGTAAACCCGGCCGTTCCGGTCGTGGTGTAGCTGCCACTGGAGACGCTGCGCCCCGTCACCGAGATCGTGCCGCTGCCCGCATTCACATTCGCACTATTGACCGAACTGTTCTGCGACGCCAGCGTGACCGCACCGCCGCCCGACGCAATGGCACTGGAATAGTTGAGCGAACTGGCCGTCATCAAGTCGACGGCGCCACCTTGCGTCGTGATGCCGCCGCCGCCGGAGATCGAATTCCCCCGCAAGGTCACAGCGCCACCATTGGTCGTGATGCCGGCGGTGTTGATGATGGATCCGGCATTGAACAACATACCACCCGCAGTGGCGCTCAGGCCAGCACCGGCTGTGGTCAAGGTGATGGCATCGCGCACATAGATGTCGCGTTCGGCCTGTAACACCACATTGCCGCCAACCGCCGCCAAGGTCAGTGGGGACACCGTGACCACGTTGCTGGCGAAATCGGCGAATTCGTCGACGACGATCGGAAGAATGCCGCTGGTCAGCGATACCAGAATATCGAGCGGGTCGAGCAACAGGCTGCCGTGCGCGCCGGCCGGCGCACTCAGGTCGGCGGTTCCGGTGAACTCCAGATTCTGTTTGCCCGAGACCTCCGCGAAACCGCCATTGCCGCCCTGGGCGCCACCGCGCGCAGACAAGGCGCCCTGGTAGCGCGTGTTTTCGTCGGCCCAGACGATGATCTTGCCGCCGTCGCCGTCGACCGTGGCATTGGCCTCGAGTGTGGCACCCGCGGCCACATGAACCCGCCGGGCGTTCTGCACATCGGCATTGGCGCCCTGGTAATCGCCGCCCACCAGAATCTGACCGCCCGCGGAACTGCCCGACGCGACGATCCGCACACCCGCCTCCAGCGCCACTCGCTCGCCCAGCAGCCGAACGTCGCCCCCGGCACCCGCCGAGCCACTAGCCGACACCAGCCCGTCGATGCGGGACGTACCTTGCGCGCTCTGGATCAGTACCTGCCCACCTTTGGCGCCGTCTGCACGAATGATGCTGTCGGCCGTCAAAGCGACACTGTTGCTGCCGGACAACACAATCTGGCCACTGGCATCGAGTGCCATGCGGCTGGCCTCGATCTCGCCGCTGTTGCGCAGGTTCCCGGCGAAAACACGTACAGCGCCGTTGTCGGCGAGCAACTTGCCCAGATTAAGCACCGAATCGGTGGGCGCCTGAATTTCAAACCGGATGCCGTCCAGATCGAGACTGGCGATCTCGAGCTTGCGACCGGCCGCCAGCAGGATATTGCCGTCGGGCGCGTGGATGATGCCGCTGTTCTCGATGTTTGGCGCGATCAGGGCGATACGCCCACCCGGGCCGGCCGTGATCAAACCTTCGTTACGGATGCCTCCGGCGCCCGATCGGTCGAGAAATCGCAACTTGCCAGCCAGGAAGTCAGCGTCGGCCATGTCCAGCGTGGACGCCACAAAGCTGTTGGTGTCGATCCGCGCCGATGCACCGATGACGATGCCGTTCGGGTTGATCAAAAATACCTGCCCATTGGACTGGAGCTGGCCCAGCAACTGCGACAGGTCCGAGCCTACGACCCGGTTCAACACGGCACTGTTGGCCGAAGGTTGTATGAATCGGGTGATCTCGCCGGCACCGATGGAAAAGCCGCGCCAGTTGATGATGGCGTTGGCGCTGTTGGTGACGGTGAGCTGACTGCCCTGGGTCTGCAGCACGGCCTGCCCGGACACGACCTGTGCGCCGTTCGGATTGGCAAATGCGGTGGGTGACCCGAGCGCATAAGCGGCAGACAATGCGATTACCAGCGCATGGCGGCGGTGTTGTATTCCTGTTTTCATCGCAATCTCCACGACATCTATCTTTGCAGCAAGTTCCCCGGGCGCTTCGCCTCAGGACATCGACCGTCACCAGCATCGACGCACGCGAAATCTCGCACAAAGCCCATGCCGCCGGCTCAGAAAATTTGTTCGCAAACGCGGTTTTCTGCGCGCATTACATTCCGCAATCACCACTGCAAATTTAGGCATCTTTTGACACCGTTGTCTACCCTCCCAAGAGGGGGAACTCGTTAAGACAAACCCTGTATTGCGCGAGTGTTCGCACACAAAGGGCGCATACTTGCCACCTTCCAAACCCCATTGCCACCAGGAAACCCTCCATGACTTTGTGTCCCATTGCCATCGTCGCCGGTTGCCGCAAGTGCCCGGCATTCAAGATCTGTCCGCTCAAATCGGTCATCGGCGACATGCCAGCGGCTGGCACGGCACAGCCGCCGGCTTCCGCCGCGGCCAAGGGCAAGGGCCGCAATAGCAGCAAAAAATGACCTGAACCAGCGGTTCGCCTGGCCGCGGCATCCAAGGCGACGCCGGTTCGCTTCCAGGCGGGATAATCCCGCACCATGAATCAATTGCTGGGCTTGCTGCAGCCCTACCCATTCGAGCGCCTGCGCGCGCTGTTCGCCGGCGTACAGCCCGATCCAGCCTATCGGCCCATCAGCCTGGGCATCGGTGAGCCGCGTCACGCGACCCCTGCATTCATCGCCAAGGCCTATGCCGACGCCGTCACCCGCGAGCCCAGCGGGCTCTCCAGCTACCCATCCACTGCGGGCGATCCGGCATTGCGTGCCAGTCTCGCGGCCTGGATCCTCAAACGTTATGGTTTGCGCGTCGACGCGACCCGGCAAGTCCTGCCCGTGATCGGCTCGCGCGAGGCATTGTTCGCGTTCGCCCAGACCGTTGTGCAGCGCCAGGCGCCAGGCGAGCCGCCGGCTGTCGTCGTGTGTCCGAATCCGTTCTATCAGATCTACGAGGGCGCGGCCTTGCTAGCGGGCGCAGAACCCTATTTCGTTCCCGCCGACCCGGCGCGCAACTTCGCGCAGGACTGGGACGCAGTTCCCGACGCGGTGTGGGCCCGCACCCAGCTGCTGTTTGTCTGCTCGCCTGGCAACCCGACCGGCGCAGTGATGCCCTTGTCCGAATGGCAGAAGCTGTTTGAGTTGAGTGACCGACACGGTTTCGTGATCGCCTCGGACGAGTGCTACAGCGAGATCTATTTCCGCGATGAGCCGCCGCTGGGCGGTATGCAGGCCGCCGCCCTGCTCGGCCGGCACGACTTTCGCCGGCTGCTCTCGTTCACCAGCCTGTCCAAGCGCAGCAATGTTCCCGGCATGCGCAGCGGCTTTGTAGCCGGCGACGCCGAACTGGTGCGCCAATTTCTGCTCTATCGCACCTACCATGGCAGTGCGATGAGTCCGGTGGTGCAGACCGCCAGCGCCGCGGCCTGGGCGGACGAAGAGCACGTAGTCGAGAACCGCAAGCTGTACCGCGACAAATTTGCCTGTGTCACACCCCTGCTTGCCGAGGTGCTCGATGTCGCCCTGCCGGACGCCGGTTTTTATCTGTGGGCCAAGGTGCCGGGAAGCGACACGGAGTTCGCGCGCGAACTGCTCGCTCTCTACAATGTGACGGTCCTGCCCGGGAGTTACCTGGCGCGCGACGTCCAGGGTGTTAATCCGGGCGCCGGCCGCATCCGGATGGCACTGGTGGCCGAGACCGCCGAATGCGAAGAAGCCGCGCGGCGCATCGTCCAGTTCATGCGCAACCGCAAGTGAATCCAACCCATCTTTCAACTGTTTCCACGAAATACCTCTGCACATGACCGATCAGCTACAAAAAACCATCGACGCCGCCTGGGAAAACCGTTCGGAGCTCTCGCCCAAGTCCGCCCCCAAGGAGATCAGCGAGGCCGTCGAGCACGTGATTGCCGAACTCGACAGCGGCAAATTGCGTGTCGCCACGCGCGACGGCGTCGGCCAGTGGACCACCCACCAGTGGATCAAGAAAGCCGTGCTGCTGAGCTTTCGGCTCAAGGACAACGACATCGTGCGCGCCGGCGAGCTGGGCTTCTTCGACAAGGTGCCCACCAAATTCGGCAGCATGGACGATGCGGCGATGCGCGCCAGTGGCGTGCGCGTGGTGCCTCCGGCTGTGGCCCGGCGCGGCAGCTTCTGTGCCCGCGGAGTGGTGTTGATGCCCTCCTACGTCAACATCGGCGCGTATGTCGATGAAGGCACGATGGTCGACACATGGGCCACGGTCGGCTCCTGCGCCCAGATCGGCAAGAACGTGCATCTGAGCGGCGGTGTGGGTATCGGCGGTGTGCTCGAACCCATGCAGGCCGGCCCGACCATCATCGAGGACAACTGCTTCATCGGCGCGCGCTCCGAGGTCGTCGAGGGTGTGATCGTCGAGGAAAACTCTGTCATCTCGATGGGGGTTTACATCGGCCAGAGCACCAAGATCTATGACCGCGCCACCGGCAGCGTGACATACGGGCGCGTTCCGGCCGGTTCGGTGGTGGTATCGGGCAACCTGCCCAGCGCCGACGGCAAATACAGCCTGTATTGCGCCGTGATCGTCAAGAAGGTCGATGCCCAGACCAGGGCCAAGACCAGCCTGAACGACCTGCTGCGCGACTGATCACGCAGCTGACGCAGACCGCATTCATCCATCATCGTAGGGGGCAACACCATGGCAACCAGCGGCACACCGGGAACGATGGAGCGCATCCTGCGCCTGATGGCGGACAAAAAGGCGTCCGATGTCTACCTGTCGGCCCATGCCCCGGCGCTGATCAAGATCAACGGCCTTTGCATACCGATCAACAACCAGATCCTGCCGCCCGATGCGCCGCGCAATCTGCTCGCCGAGGTCATACCGGCCGAGCGCATGGTCGAGCTTGAGACCTCGAGCGAGCTCAACATGGGCTTTCCGCTGGCGGGCGTCGGACGTTACCGGATCAGCGCGATGCGCCAGCGCGGATCGATCGCGGCAGTCATCCGCTTCATCACGCCGGAGGTTCCGCCGCTGTCGAGCCTGGGCCTGCCCGACATCCTGTCCGAACTGATCATGGCCAAGCGGGGTCTGCTGCTGATGGTGGGCGCCACCGGTGCCGGCAAGAGCACCACGCTGGCATCGATGATCGACTACCGCAATGAAAACCTGGCTGGCCATATCCTGACCATCGAGGACCCGGTCGAGTTCCTGTTCAAGAACAAGCGATCCATCATCAACCAGCGCGAGATCGGAACCGATACCGTGTCGCTGGAAATCGCGCTCAAGAACGCCTTGCGCCAGGCGCCTGACGTGATCCTGGTGGGCGAGATCCGCGACCGTGAAACCATGTCGGCCGCCCTCGCCTATGCGCAATCCGGCCACCTGTGTCTGGCAACCATGCACGCCAACAACAGCTACCAGGCGCTGAACCGTATCCTGAGCTTTTACCCGGTGGAGGTGCGTGAGACCATGCTTGGCGATCTGGCAGCTGCCCTGCGCGCGGTCGTGTCGCAGCGTTTGCTGCGCACTGTGACGGGTTCCCGCACGCCATCGGTCGAGGTCTTGCTCAACACCAAGCTCATTGCCGAACTGATCGAGAAAGGCGATTTCTCGGGCATCAAGGAGGCGATGGAAAAATCCATGGCCGAAGGCTCGCAGAGCTTCGAGGCCGACATCGCACGGCTCATCCTTGATGGCACTGTCGATCGCAAGGAAGGCCTTGCCAACTCCGATTCGCCGACCAACCTGATGTGGCGCATGGAAAACGACTTCGCCAGCGCGCGCAAAGTCAGCAAGCCAGAAGAGGATCCGGACGACGAGCCATCGTTCACCGAGATCACACTGGACGTCAAGCATTGATGTCGGAGACGCTGCGGCTGACCGAGCAACTGATCGCACAGGCCTCCGTCACTCCGAACGACGCCGATTGCCAGCCCATCATCGCGCAGCGCCTGGCATCCATCGGCTTCGCCTGCGAACACCTGCCATTCGGCCCGGCTGACTGGCGTGTATCCAACCTGTGGGCCAAAAGGGCGCCGACGAACCCGGCGTCGCATTTGGTCAGTCCGATGCTGGTGTTTGCGGGCCATACCGATGTGGTTCCCACCGGGCCACTCGAGCAGTGGCACAGCGCGCCTTTTGTTCCGACGCACCGTGACGGCCGTCTTTTCGGGCGTGGTGCCAGCGACATGAAGGCGTCGCTGGCAGCGTTTGTCGTCGCCAGCGAAGAGTTCCTGGCAGCGCGGCCGGACACCCGACTGACACTGGGATTTCTGCTCACCAGCGACGAGGAAGGCCCGGCCCGCGACGGCACGGCCCAGGTCTGCCAGCTGTTGCAGGCGCGCGGCGAGCGCATCGACTACTGCATCGTCGGGGAACCGACGTCGGTCAACACAACCGGGGACATGATCAAGAACGGACGCCGCGGCAGCCTGAGCGGCAAGCTCACCGTGCTTGGTCTGCAAGGCCATGTGGCCTATCCGCAACTGGCACGCAATGCGGTTCACCTGCTGGCCCCGGCACTGGCAGAACTCACGGCGATCGTCTGGGACGAAGGCAATGCGTTCTTTCCGCCGACGACCTGGCAGGTCAGCAATCTGCATGCCGGCACCGGTGCTGGCAACGTCATTCCCGGCCAAGCAATTGTCGACTTCAATTTCCGCTTCTCGACCGCTTCGACACCCGCACAGCTTCAGCAGCGCCTGCACGCCGTGCTGGACCAGCACGGCCTGGCCTATACGGTGGAATGGACGCTGGCCGCTGAGCCATTCATCACGGCCAGCGGCACACTGGTGCAGGCGATTTGCAATGCCGTCGAAGGCGAGACCGGCCGCGTGCCCGAACTCTCGACCACGGGCGGCACCAGCGACGCCCGCTTCATGGCCAAGATCTGCCCGCAAGTGGTTGAACTGGGCCCGCCGAACGCCTCGATCCACCAGATTGACGAAAACATCGTGTTGACCGATCTCGAAACCCTCAAGAACATCTATCGCCGCATCCTCGACGCCCTCGACGCGGAACTTGCAGCATGACCATCGGAGAACTGATCGAGTCCAGTGCCAACGCGCTAGACGCCGCCGGTGTGCATTTCGGGCACGGCACCACCAATGCCTACGATGAAGCTGCCTGGCTGGTGCTATGGCAACTTGGGCATCCGCTGGACACGCCGCTCGACGGCGAAGATGGCATTGCGGCCGACGCCGTGACAGCCGACGCAATGGCGCAAGTCCAGGCACTGGTGCAAAAGCGCATTACATCGCGGGTGCCAGCCGCCTACCTGACCGGCGAGGCCTGGTTGCAAGGGGTGGCGTTTCATGTCGACGAACGCTGCATCGTGCCGCGCAGCCTGATTGGCGAGCTGCTGGCCGAAGGCGCGTTGGATTACTGGTTGCCCGAAGACGCGACCCGAGCGCTTGACTTGTGCACCGGTGGTGCCAGCCTGGCGGTGCTGGCTGCCATGGCCTATCCCGACCTGCAGATCGATGCCGCCGACATCTCATCCGACGCCCTGGCAGTGGCGCAATTGAATGTACAGCGCCATGGTCTGCAGGAGCAGATTCACCTGTTGCAAGGAGACGGTCTGGCGGCGAGCCAGGGGCCGTACGACATGATCCTTTGCAACCCGCCATATGTGAATTCCGACAGCATGTCACAATTGCCGCCCGAATACCGCGCCGAACCGTCGCTGGCCCTGGCCGGCGGCAAGGACGGCATGGACTTCGTGCGGCGCCTGTTACAGGATGCCCACGCAGTGATGTCAGAGGCGGCGGTTCTGGTGCTTGAAATCGGCCATGAACGGCCCTATTTCGAGGCGGCCTTCCCCACGCTTGGCGTGGTCTGGCTTGATACCAGCGCCGGTCATGACCAAGTCTGTGTCGTGACCCGGGACGCCCTAATCCACCCTCTCCCCGGGTGGATAGCCACGGACACATTGACTAGAAAATCATGATTACCCTGAAGACCGTCACGCTACGCCGTGGCACCAAAGTCCTGCTCGATGCCGCCTCGGTTACGCTGAACCCGGGCGAAAAGGTCGGCCTGGTCGGCCGCAATGGAGCCGGAAAATCCTCGATATTCGCCCTGCTCGACGGTTCGCTGCATGAAGATGCTGGCGACTTCAGCCTGCCGGCTCAATGGCGCATGGGCCAGGTGGCGCAGGACATGCCGGAGACCGACATGTCGGCCACCGAGTACGTGGTCCAGGGGGACGTGCGCCTGCTCGCCGCGCAGCTGGAAGTGGCGGCGGCCGAAGCCAGCGACGACGGTGACCGCATGGCCCATGCCTACATGGAGTTACACGATGCAGGCGCGCATGACGCACCGGCGCGCGCGCAGGCGCTGATCCTGGGCCTGGGTTTCAAGACCGCGGAGCTGGAAAACCCCGTGAACAGCTTTTCCGGCGGCTGGCGTATGCGGCTGCAACTGGCACGTGCACTGATGTGCCCGGCGGACCTGCTGTTGCTCGATGAGCCGACCAACCACCTGGACTTGGATGCATTGGTCTGGCTCGAGGCCTGGCTGAAGAAATTCGAAGGCACGATGCTGGTGATCAGCCACGACCGGGAATTTCTCGACGCCGTGACCAACGTCACACTACATATCGACTCCGCCAAGCTGGTGCGCTATGGCGGCAACTACAGCAAGTTCGAAGACATGCGCGCCGAGCAGATGGAATTGCAGCAAAACGCCTTTTCCAAGCAGCAGGACAAGATCGCCCACTTGCAGAAGTTCATCGCACGCTTCAAGGCCAAGGCCAGCAAGGCCAAGCAGGCGCAAAGCCGGGTCAAGGCCCTGGACCGGATGGAGAAAATTGCACCTTTGCTGGCCGAGGCCGATTTCAGCTTCGAGTTCCGCGAGCCGGCGAATCTGCCCAACCCGATGCTGTCCATGCAGGACGTCAGCGTGGGCTACCCGGCCGCCAATGATGCACCCGAAGGCACCGGGCCAACCGTGATCGTGCGCAACATCAGTCGCTCGGTGCTGGCTGGCCAGCGCATCGGCATCCTGGGCGCCAACGGCCAGGGCAAGTCGACGCTGGTCAAGACGATCGCGCGCGAACTCCAGGCCATCGATGGCGAGATCACCGAGGGCAAGGGCCTGAACATCGGTTATTTCGCCCAGCAGGAGCTGGACGTATTGCGACCGGCCGACACCCCGCTGGACCACATGATCACGCTGGTGCGCGAGATGACGGCCGCTGGCAAGATCGCGGGTCAAGCCACACGGGAACAGGATCTGCGCAGTTTCCTGGGCAATTTCAATTTCAGCGGCGACATGGTCAAACAGTCGGTGGGCAGCATGAGCGGTGGCGAAAAGGCCCGGCTGGTGCTGTGCATGATCGTCTGGCAACGCCCCAACCTGCTGCTGCTTGACGAGCCGACCAACCACCTGGACCTGGCCACGCGCGAGGCGCTGGGCATGGCGCTGAACGAATTCGAAGGCACGGTGATGCTGGTCAGCCACGACCGGGCCTTGCTGCGCTCTGTCTGCGACGAGTTCTGGATGGTCTCACGCGGCGGTGTGGAGCCGTTCGACGGCGATCTTGACGACTACCAGCGTTACCTGCTCGACGAAGCCAAGCGCCAGCGGGAAGCGGCCAAGAAAGGCGCAGTCGATGCTGCCAAGCCGACTGGCCGCGACAGCCAGGCTGGTTCGAACCGCAAGAACAGCAAGCCGCAGCCCGGCAAAGGTAGCTTGCGCAGCGAGATCGACAAGATCGAGACACGGATGCAGACGCTCAACCAGGAAGGCGCGTCACTGGAGTCGCACATCAGCAGCGCCGTGAAACCGTCGGAGATCGGCGAACTGGGCAAGCGCCTGAAATTGGTCAACGACGAACTGCGCACCCTCGAAGACCGATGGCTCGCGCTTTCGAGCCAGCTCGAGGCCGCCCCGGCCTGATCACCGGCGCAATGTCGCTCTGCCTAAAGGGTTTTGCCGACCCTTTAGCCGAAGCGCCTAAAATGCGTGCAGCGGCCCGCAGATTCTGCCTGGCCGCCAAGCTCTTGCCGCGTGGATACGCGTCTCGCAGGCGCTCCGCTCCCCTCCATCCCCATTGATGCATGCCCGCCATTACCAGTGAAGTCGTATACCTGTTGCTGATCTTCGGATTGCTGGTGATTCCGCGCGCCTTGCAGCGCTTCCGGATTCCTGCGCCATTGACCAGCTTCGCGTTCGGCATGGTGGCTGCTGTGTTTCTGGTCGGATTCAGCCAGGACGCAACCCTGGCGCTGCTGGCCACGCTGGGTATCTCCTCGCTGTTCCTGTTCGCCGGGCTGGAAGTGCAGATCGAGGACCTGCGCCGCGGCATGTGGCCCCTGCTGACCCATCTGGCGGCGCGCGCCCTGTCGCTGTCGGCCACCGCCTACCTCGGCATCACCTACCTGGACCTGTCCTGGCAGGTCGCGACATTGCTGGCGCTGGCCTTGCTGACACCATCGACGGGCTTCATTCTGGACACCCTGTCGCGTCTGGGCCTGACCGAAGACGAGCGCTACTGGGTCACGGTCAAGGCCGTGGGCGGGGAACTGCTGGCGCTGATCGTGTTGTTCCTGGTGCTGCAATCGGGCTCGATGGAACGCCTGGCCCTGTCCTCGGCCGCGCTCGCCGCCATGATCGTGGGCATGCCGCTGCTGTTCATGGGGCTGGGTCGGCTGGTGCTGCCCCACGCGCCCGGATCGGAGTTTTCGCTGCTGGTGATGGTTGGCCTGATCGCAGCCTACATCACCTACCACCTGGGTGTGTACTACCTCGTCGGGGCGTTCCTGGCCGGCTTTATTGCCCGGCTTCTGCGCCAGCGTATGCCGTTGCTGGCATCGGACGAGAACCTGCGTGCGATCCAGATGTTCGCGTCGTTTTTTGTTCCGTTCTATTTCTTCTACATGGGCATGCGCGTGCCCGCGGGCGCGTTGAGCTGGGATGCCCTGATGTGGGGTGTCGGCCTGACGGCGGTCGTATTGCCGCTGCGCATCGGATCGATCTGGCTGCACCGCCGCATGACCGGCGGAGAAACCGCTCGCGGCAGCCTGCGCGTGGCCACGGCATTGGCGCCGACGCTGATCTTCACGCTGGTGCTGGCCACCATCCTGCGCGAGCGCTTCCAGGTTGCAGACATGTGGTACGGCGCGCTGCTGATCTACGCAGCCCTGACGACGCTGCTGCCCTCGCTGGTACTGGCCAAACCGGTGGACTTCAACGTGCTGGTCGGGCCGCTGCCCGAACCCTTCCACGCGCAGAAGATGGCAGCAGAAGAACGCGCGCAGCAGACAGCTGCCAGGCGCGCGCCAACGACCCATCCGGCCAATCTCGACTCTGAGGGACCCGGCGCTCCGTCCGGCGGTGCCGCCGGC
>Ga0209491_10005016_pt1 | contig 19808 bp, 6 predicted proteins | sample BON02_FD_187213 | JGI IMG/M metagenome (GOLD analysis project Ga0209491, IMG submission 187213) | Freshwater microbial communities from Lake Bonney liftoff mats and glacier meltwater in Antarctica - BON-02 (SPAdes) (version 2) | ecosystem: Environmental > Aquatic > Freshwater > Ice > Glacier... | reverse complement strand
GTCAACCATGGTCTGACGCAACGTGCCCCTGTACCACCTCTTGAGTGCTTACTTCCGCTTTGTCACGCTCTTTTTGTTGAAAAAGACAAATCAAAGTGCTAGAAGCGGTGTGAAGGGGGCACGTTGCGTCAGACCATGGTTGACTCGTGATATTGTCTAAACTGGGTCGTTCCGGAGGGGATCAGCCAGGTTTCGAGGCGATCAGAGGTTGCGTACATAAACGGTGCGCCCTCAACACCCGGATATCTTCTGGCACTTCTGCGGGAACTTTCGCAGTATCCGCGGGCCCTTATAAATAAATTATCGTGTCGAAGCAGGTACGAAAAACGAACCTGACACGTTTTTTGTACCAATTCAAAAAAAAAGGGTTGGAAAATCGATCCTCACGTTTCGAAGCTAAGATCTCGTGAATTTCTTTTTCAAGGGGTTCAGGTCCACCCTTGAATGACTGTGTAGCTTTACTCGAGAAATTTCTCGCTTTTGCCTTTCAATGGCACAGGGCATCCCAACTGACAAATATTCTTATCTCTGCACCAGCGACTACTACAACGCGCACAACAGCCTCATACACAAGGTGTTGGAGAAAAAAAAGGGAAACCCGATCACCATTTCCGTCATCTATATTGCGGTGGCGCGGAGGCTAGGGGTTACTCTCAACGGCATCAACGCGCCGCGTCATTTTCTGGTTCGTGTGGAGGAGCCCGTCGAACACGAGTTCGTGGATTGTTTTTCGTCCGGGAAAATGAGATCGCAGGAGGAGGCGATTGATTTTCTTCTGGGTGTTAGCGATTCTTCTGATGTCGGTGCTAGCGCTAGCGAAGAAGACCGCGGGAAGATTCGGTGCGCATAGTCGACAGCGTCTGCAGAAATTCTCAAAAGTCAGTACTCGATTCGATTTCAATAGTATGTTGGGTAGTACGCTGACCTTTTTGAGAATTTTTGAGGAGCGCACAGAAGGATACTGGCCACGACTATTACTCCTCAGGAAGTGTATGGGCGGATGCTTAGGTACAGTTTTGAAAGAGATCGAAAGCGAGAGAGAGAGAAAGAGAGAGAGAGAGAGAGAAGAGACAGAGACAGAGACAGACACAAAGACAAAGAGAGAGAGGAAAAGAGAGAGAGAGAGAAAGAAAGAGAGAGAAATGGAAAAATAGAGGGAGAGAGAGAAAGAGAAAGAGAGAGGAAGAAAATAGAGAGACGGACAGAGAGACGGACAGACAGACAGAGCAAGAGAGAAAGAGAAACAAAAAGAGAGACGGAGACGGAGACAGAGACAGAGACAGAGACAGAGACAGAATGAGAGGGAGGGAGAAAGAGAGAGAGAGAGAAACATAAAGAGAGAGGGAGAGGGACACACACTCTCTCTCTCTCTCTCACACACACACACACACACACATACACGCATACACACACACACACACACACGCACGCACACACACACAAACACACACACACACACACACACACACACACAAACAAACCGTTCTTGACCACCATTATGAAAGACTTACATTAAGATCTGAAAGAGTTACATTCAGAAGATTCAGAAACTCAGGCTCTCATTCGGATGTGTGCCTCATATTTTTCATGCAGTCTACACACGCCTAGATGTGCAGGTTTACGAAACTGAGGCTCGTCTAAAAACTCTGTTTTCTTTTTTGAAGGTTAAGAAATGTCACACATTGTGAGCTTAGCAGGTTTTTTTGACAAGTCTAAAAGTCAATTTTTATTTGTTCAGGTAATTTTCAAATGAAGTCTCTTTTCATTTGACTACGTAATTCTCAAATTAATCATCTTTTCATTTGTTTATGTAAGTCTCACATAAAGTCTTTTTTCATCGAGTAGATCCCTTTGATAAGTCTCAAAATCTATTCAGGTCTCTTTTGACATGTTTGTTGCGCCACAGGAATCTGGCCTTCGCGCTGCGCTCTACAAGCGTCACATACGCAAGCAAGAAATCTGAAGGGCTCATCCTGTTAGCTATGCGCGCTCTCGATGAGTGGGTGGATGAACGCAATTCGAGAGATGAAAATTGATACATGGATATCGTGTAGGGGGGGAAGGCTGTTGAGAAAGAGAATGGGAGAAGGAGGCCGTAACAACCCAAGCCGATATTGGGTTTTGTTGTGTCAACTTTTTTTTTGCCCCCTTGAGTCAGTGAAAGCTTTTGTGCGAGCAGTTTTTCTGTTTTTTTTCAAGTTGATAAGATGAGCCTCCGCGCGAATATGAAAATAACTCTGATAGATCAATCAGCTTTGACACGTTTGAGCACGTGAGGGCGCTATCACACTTATACACAGCCGGACTGGACATGGACATGTGGCTGTGCAGATCGAACAAATATATCGACTATACACACATTTTAAAAGTCAGGTGTGCTTGTATGTGTGTCGTACCGTGATCTATATAAAGTATGATATCGATCAAATACACGGGCACGCCCACGCACGCACATGAGAATTTGTAAACACAGTGTGCATGTCTGTGTCTGTCTGTGTATGTGTCTGTCTGTCGTGATTGTGTGCGTCCTACTTCGTGTACGCATATGCGCATATATGCATTACCTCTGCTGCCAAAACTTAGGGTAGGCAAAGCTAGTGGAAATTCCGGTCGCCAGACTGTGTTTATGAGGCCTTGGTTTTGAAAAGATTTTGAAAGCCGATGGAATTTCCTTTGTTTTTCAAGTAATGGGAGTAATTCAAGTACTCTCGCCTAGCAGCGGATGTCAATGTGACGCAATTGTTTTCAACAAACTGGATTTCCACTCTTAGCAACACAGGCCAGATTATCGTCATAGATTTCAGTTGCATTCTGTTGCTAACAGCCAAAATCTTTCAGGGTCTGACGAGGATAAAGAGCCTCTTTCCCGGCTTGGCTGGCGGTAAAGAATTCAGCATCGGAGGTAGACAAAGAGATATTGTCTTGACAGCGACTTTTCCAAGAGATAGGTCCGCCATTCATCATAAGGATGTAGCCAGTATGTGAGCGGCGAGTGTACTTAGCTAGGTACGGTCCGAATGTACCTAGCTACCGGTAAGCTATCGAAGCATGTTTATGCTCCGGACCTAGGTCCGAAAGTACCTATCTTGGTACATGCGGACCTAGGTCCGGAGCATAAATATGCTTCGATAGCTTACCGGTCAAATCCGTTCCCACACCAAGTGTCACGCAAATATTGTAGAACGTGTTCAGCCGCCTCCATGAGTGCGATGCCAGGAAACTGGACATATTTGCTGAGTTCAGAATAGGACCAAGCCAAATCAGAGTCGGGGCGAGTCGTAGTGACAAATTGACCAAGGCTGCCGACAATGCCACGATAGCGACGGTGGAAGTCAGGGTTGGGGTTTGGGTCACTGTCAACTTTTGAAAGGTGAGTGTTGGGTTTCATAGGTGTGTTGCGCGGTAAAAGGCAATCTGCTCACGAACTCTCTTACGATCAAGTGGTCGATGGATGAAGCATCGCTGGAATTTCTGCGATTTTGAAGTCAGATTAATGAATTATTTATTGATAAACTGTTGCATACAGATTTAGAGAACAAACCTAGGTGAACCGAACAAGTATTCATAACGTGAGCACGAATAAAGAGAGGGTCTGCAGTCATCTTGTTTTAATTGAATGTCTGATCTAGGGAGTTTTCCCTGATTGAAGCGTGCAATCAATTGGGATGCTGATGAACTGGCTCGCTCTCCGATTCCAGCTGGCTCTGCCGCTTCTTCTGCCACGGGATTGAGACCCCTTTCTGTTGGAGATACTCGCGATGTCACGGCTTCGTTGCAGAGGGTGCTAGGCGCGAGACTCCTGATGCCATCGCATCGATTTGCATGTTTGGTACTGCATCGTCTCCAACCTGACTGATTGACGGTAGACCATCCAGGCCCTCTATAGGGGCAAATGTGGACTCGACAGATTCCAGTCCTCCTTCGATCGAGGGTACCGAGGAAGATTCCATGCCCATTGCAGGCAGGAGGGTGGAAGTGGTTGCGAGACCATCAAGCTGGATACCCACTTGTGCCGCATCCACAACCTCGTTGCTAGGGCCTGCTGCACTGAAAACACTGCCTGCGCTGACAGATCGGTTGTCATCTAACGCCCATGGTTCCTCAGCAACACGGTCAAGAGTTCGAGAGTCCACACTTGCAACGCTCGACATGGCATCGAATTGGCTCATCTGAGATCCCGAAGCCACAGAAGCGTTGGCATCAAACCCATCTACAAATCTGCCGAGGGCTGCCTCTGCGTCGTGACGGCGCTCAATCTCTGTTTTTAGCGTAGACGAATCCATCCCGTCAAGGTTAATACCCAAGGCTGCCGCTTCGATACCGTCTGCGGTAGCCCGTCGTTCATCGATGCTTTTCAACCCGGTGGCCAGCGCAGTTACGGGTGCTCCCCATCCATCAGATCCAATTGAGGAGGGAGCATAGAAATCGACACTAGAGAGCGCTGATTCTGGCAGTGCACCTGCTGCTAAAGCTCGCTCTTCTTCCCACGTCTGCCCAGGAGAGCTCATGGTATCTTGAAGACCAAGAATTGGGCGTGTAGAATCAGACAAAGGTTGAGTAGTCATACCGTCTAACTCAAGGCCAATTTCAGCCGCGTCTACTGATGAAGCTGTTGTTGGACCCGTCACTGGCAGCGGAGCTGCATGGTCAACGGTATAGTTGGACATGGCAATGGATATTCCATCTCCACCAACCACGGATGCATCGCCACTAAAGATCGAGGGCCCGCCAATCACGCCCGACGCCATCCCATCGAAATAGAGTCCCAACTGTTCTTCAGCAGCCATCGGTGCCGTCTCATCTTCCTCGGCCAGTCCTTCCAGGGCAGGGGCAAAGTTATTGTACTCTGGGCTTGCCATTGGACCAAACTGGGAAGTACTCGAGCCGTTGCTAACTAAGCTATCAAAACGTGCTGCTGTACTTTCAAGACCCGTTGCAGAAAATCCATCGAGTCCGAGCCCCAACGCGTCGGCTTGCACAGGTCCTGAGGCGACCTCGATGGATTCAAGGCCATATTGAGACTGGCCATCAAATTGCTCCTGCATTGCATCCACCGTACCTAAACCGGTGGCGAAAGTAGCCATTGTGCCCGTTTCAGAACGAACATCGTGTGACTCGGAACTCGACATTCCATTTAACCATTGGTTCAAGGTACTAAGAGCATTTGCGTCGAGTTGCGCTGCCTTTTCAGCGGCAACTGCTGCTGGTGCTGTCTTCGATGAAGGCTGCGCTGGCGTCGTAGTGGGAGAGAAAGAGTCAGATAAGGCATCTAACCCAGACCATACTGCTGATATAGCGTCTGATACAACCCCGCCGAAAGTGCCATCTACAGGCGCCGGGGCTTGTGTCTGATTTTGGGCCACCGTGCTGACAAATCTTGAAGCAACAGATTGGTCGTCTGAAGCCTCATGCTGTGAGGCCATGGCATCCAGGTCTAAACCTACGTCCGCTGCTTCCACTGCTTTGTCTTCGGGCACTAGATCTTCAGCACCAAAGTCTCCTGAAGTCGTAATCTGCTTACCGAACAAAGATTCCCCAGAAAAGAGTGCATTCGACACACCATCAGGGCTAAGGTAGCTGCCTGACCGACCAGTGTCTGCCTGCAGCTCGAATTCTACGTCGTCTGCGTTCAGGCCAGCAATATCCCATTCATCGTCTTCGTCTACATCAGCAGCTTTCTGGCCTGTTTGCGCTGGAGCCTTACAGAGAGGACACCGCTCCCATGCGGGCTTCATTGGGGCCTGGCAAGAATGGCATTCTACCGAGAATTCTGATACAAGTGGATGCTCTTCCTCGTCCAACTCTTCCTCTCTGAAAACATCCTTTTGCACTTTCAAGGCTGACTTACGCGTGGCCACGGCTATTGATCCCGGAGCCGAGCGGAAGAAACGAGGCATGCATTCTGCAGTCGTCTCAGCCATGGGCGGCAACAAGTCCTCCAAGTCATCTTCGTCCAAGGAGTGCAACAGCACAGGAGTGTCGAAGCCTGCATCCGTGTAGAGCTTCTTGGATACACGTACTTGCGGCGGAACGTCGCATCGGCAACTCGGGCACCGAGCCCACGTGAGTCGTACCGGCTTCTGACAGTCTTGACATAAACCCCAGTCAGGCGTTGCTTCATCATCTTCTGCACTTTCCTGCAGCCCAGGGATGGGCTCAGTAAAGAAGTCGTCGAAAATGAGTTTGGATTTGTCTGGAGTCGTGCGCATGTGGCGGATCAGCAGGGCTGCTCCTGTGATGGCAATGATGAAGGCAGTGACTAGTATCACAATTAAAATGATGTAATTTTCCCTTGATGCATCAGGCTTCAAGTCGTCAGGATCAGGCAATATTATGGGTGGACCACCTGGCTCAGGCGTTGAAGATACCGACACAAGCGGAAGAGGAGTGGTCGTGATGTCAGGTATTGGCACATTAATTACCGCATATAAAGAGAAATGACTGAGAGACGCCGTGACCAGGCCCGATGTTGCTGCGGAACTGGACTCAAGCAGATTCCAGCTTGAAGTTTCCGGATCGAAAGTGCCTATCCTCAGATTTGGACCAGTAGAACTTGCATTCATTCTAAGAGTCGCCTCCTTTGAAAATTGTAGCCCGTCTGGCTTAAAGTCTACGATGGCCGAATGTAACGTGATACCCTGACTCTGAGCGGCACGACGCTGCATTGATGAGGGCAGATCTTGAGAATCAAATAGACCAGCTCCAATTGTCACATCCTCTGTCAATGCCCCGGTAGGTATGAATAAAAAGACATTGGACAATATGATCGAAGCCTCTTCGCCTGCTTGCACTGTTTTGCTTACAAATTCGAGTGGTGTCAACAGGATTGAACAATCACTCTCAAAATGATTGGCATTGCACTCACAGTATCCAGCAGTAGGGTGGCACGTTCCATTTGAATTGCACGTAGGGCCGGGCTGACAGAAGCGTGAGCATTTCGTGGCGCCAGGTGCAGTGGGGGAATAAAAGTCTGGCAAACACGAGCACGAATCGGCGGAAGAGATTGAGCCTCCTTCGCAAGCAAAATTCGCTTCGATTTTGCATTGATTATCACATCCATCGCCCGAAACCTTGTTGCCATCATCGCATGCCTCTTTCTGAGTGCGCATGCCGTCGCCGCATTCGACATCAGCACACACTGTTGCATCCTGGGCCGTTGACCTATCCTCAAATCCAGGTTGACATGCACATGTGAAGCTGCCTTCAGTGTTTGTGCAATCGGCATTGGGAATACAGTTGTGGCCATCGTCAACGCATTCGTTCAAGTCCTGGCAGAAGCTTCCGGACCCAGAGATATCTGCTGGAGACTTGACCCAGCCAACATCGCACATGCAATCTACAGTACATCCTTGTGCATATCCGGCATACTCCAGATCGCAGTCCTCCTCAGGCATCACCAATCCGTCGCCACAGATTGGGACACACTGGCTACCATCTGGCTGGTCTGGATCGGCTTGGTAGCCCTCGGTAACACATGCGCAGAGAAAACTGCCCTGCGTGTTGTTACACTCTGCGTACTTGTGGCAGTTATGAGTCTGGATCGACTCTTCTCTAGTAGCCGGGACAGTGGAGGTGCATTCATCCACATCGTTACAGACAAAGAAAGAAGCATCGCTCAAGTATTCTTCCTCCCATCCCACTTCGCATATGCAAGTGTCCAAGCTGGTGCTGCCTGCTCCAGAAGTATTGGAGTATTGCGGGCAAGAAGAGCACTGAGTGCTCCAGTTTCCTACTACATCCTTGTATTCACCAAAACCGCAATCATTACACCGTCCAGGCAACGATTTCGATTCGTCGACACGGTACTGTCCCAGTGGGCATGCCTGCAAATCAACACAAACCGAATCCCAATTGGATCGCTCTTCTTTGTACTTACCATAGGCACATTCCGTGCAAACTCCTATGTTGAGGTCTACGACAGCATCCTTCTTGCAGTCTGACAGAACGTTTCCTGCTGGACAGGTGCGACAGCAAGAACTCGAAGAATTCCGTGCACTTCCAAGCTGCCAACAAATGGCACCTGGTTCAATGGCACATGATGCAGAGCATCCGTCCAAGGTGTTGGTATTGTTGTCATCGCACTCTTCCTCAGGCATTGTCCATCCATCACCACAGATAGGAGGACATGTGATGCCATTTCCATGGTATCCAAATTTGTTGCAGACACACGTGAAACTGCCTTCCGTGTCAGAGCATGCAGCAAATTGATGGCAATTGTGTGAGCCGGTCTCGCATTCGTCTTCGTTTACGCAGTAGGGGTCCTGAGTAGTAGCCTCGTTGGCCAACCATCCAGAACCGCACACACAATCGCTCTCGTCGTTGCTGCCCTCATTAGATGTGAAAGAATGCACGGGACAAGACGTGCACACGGAATCGTATTCGCCTTCAACGTCTTTGTATGTATGAAGAGGACAGGATTTGCAGCTGCCGAGGCTTGACGTGCTGTGGTCCTGGCGAAACCTTCCAATCGAGCAGATTGGGATGCTTTGGCACAGGTCATCCCACTTGCTATTTATGTCGTTCTCTTTGTACTCGCCGATCATGCATGCAACACACGTGCCATCAAAAACCACCGACATATTTTGGAGCTCGAATCCTGCAGCGCAAATGGTGAAGGGAGTGCAGCTAACAGCGCCGCCGAGTGCATATGAGCCTGAAGAACAATCTTCACACATTGAATTCCAGTCACCTGCAGAAAACTTATTTTTTCCAGCTTCACAGGGAACGCAAGCTGGAGGTACTCCATCGATCGGAAGGTCCACTTCGCCAGTGTTTTCGTCGCGCTGTCGTTCGGAGCCAGCATTGCAGGGCTGCATAGGTCCACACTCACCTTGCCCCTTATCTGACACTTTACCTACCTCGCAAGCAGTACAACCATTGCGATCTTCATTAGAATGCTTGCCAGCCGCGCAAACCTCGCAGGAGGATGCTCCTGATGACGAGTACGTGCCACTGGCACAAGAGTCGCACTTGGGAGTTCCTTCAGCAGCGCCAATGGAGAATTTACCGGGATGACACTGCTTGCAATTTGCAAGATTCAAAGCCCAGTCACCGACGACATCTCCATAGGTTCCTGCTGGGCATCCCACACAATTATTTGTATCAGTGCCCACCGGACACACAGCACTTTGCCGGTATGAACCCATTGGACATGGCCCACAGCATGCACTGCCAGCCTCAGGGCAGTAGAAGTTCACTTCCACAGTGCATGCGCTACTGCATCCATCTAAAGACAACTTGTTGCCGTCATCACATTTTTCTGCAGGCGAACTTAAATGCCCATCACCGCAGTCCACAGCAATACAAAGGTCAAGGTCATTATCACGATTCTCGTAACCACTGTCACAGGGGCACGTGTAGCTACCCACAGTATTGTTGCAGTACGAGTTTGCAGGACAATCATACGCAATGGCGATAGGAGGCGTCTTGTTAGATCCCGTTATTCTGCCTGTGCACTCATCAAGGTCTAAGCACACAATGGTGTCAGCAGGCACCGATGATCGTGTATCTTGCGTAAACCCGTTGATGCATGTGCAATCAGAGTAGATTGTACTGCCTTGATTTGGTGTAGTGGAATAGAGAGCACACACTGTGCATTGCGTTTCCCAAGTTCCGGCCATGGGCTTATACTTTCCTACAGGGCATTGATCGCAATTTCCTGTGTTCACATTTGTCGACTCACCTGCTGGACAACCTTCCAGATCTCTGCAAACAGAATCCCATGTGCCTCTGCCATTTTTGAAGGTTCCACTGCTGCAGTCTGCGCAAGTTCCTGGGTTGGGATTGACAGTCTGGTTTGCAGAGCATCCTTGGAGTTCTTGCTGATGCGCACAAGTTCGGCAGCAAGCACTCTGCGATAGCCCAGTCAAGAGATATGATGCATTCCAGCAGATGGCGCCATCCTCGATTCCACAACCGCTGCTACTCGCTATGCCATTTTGATCAGAGCATCCATCTGCGGCAACTGTATTGCCATCGTCGCAATTTTCTTGTGGCATCTGAAGCCCATCGCCACATACTGCATTACAATAACTAGTACCATCTCCATCCCCATTTGTGTATCCCTCGCTTGTCGCACAAGAACAAACAAAGCTTCCCATCGTATTGGCACAATTGGCCAGCGTGAAGCAGTTGTGCGAATTGTTGACACACTCATTCAAGTCCGCGCACTGATGATCCACGGCAACAACAAACCCAACGAGGCAGATGCACTGCTGAATATCTGTGCTACCAGCTACAGATGTAGATCCTACTGGACATGGATTGCACTGGGCATACCACGCGCCCTCAAAATCTTTGTAGGTGCCAGGCGGGCAGGCCTGGCAAGTACCTGGGTTAATAGTTGTGTTACCAGTTCGGAAAAGCCCGATGCCACAGTGTGAGAAGTCAGTGCACGTGCTGTTCCATTGGCCTGTCGTCTCTTTGTACTTGCCCACTGGGCACGTGTTGCAAGGCGGAGGAATTCCCGGGCCAGCACTCTTGCCGGTTCTCTGCTTTCCGGGGCCGCACGACGTGATGCTGCCACAAGCATTCTGGCCAGAATCAGAGAAAGAGCCAGCGGGACAACTGAGGCACTTGGAATCCCAGCTGCCCGTGAAGTTTTTGTATGTACCAGCAGTGCAAGGTGAACACATGCCATTCGAGGTATCCTCCCCATGACATCCTGCTGGCACTGGGCGAGCTGTTCCACGGGGGCAAGGACCGCAACACTTCGACTTGGATTCAGACGCACTGCCAACCGGCAACACCTGTATTTGGATGCAATGCCAACCGGACTCCACGCGGCAGTCGCCTGCACATCCATCTCCTGGATCGATATTGCCATCATCACAACCCTCCGTACCGCGTGTATTACCGTCTCCGCATACGTTAATCGACCGGTCAATCATCAACCCAAATTCAGCGATGTTGCTGCATTCGCAAGTAACGTGCAATTCTGTCACTAGCACCGTTTTACAGCTGCTGTCGACCTCCATCTTGTACGCACTGTCAAATTTTCCACAGACCACCTTAATTTTCCAGTACAACTTGAATTCGTTCACCCTGGTGAGATCCACAGGAATTGTGACGTTGATCGTGGAGTCCACTGCGTCTTCTTCAGTGGAACCTGAGGAAGGACTTAGTACTAGAGCCGAAAATACTTCAGAGATCAACGTTGAACCTGACAGAAATGTCGAAATGATGCTGTTTTGCGAGATGATCATGTCTATCGATGTGCTCGGATCCACCCTCAACAGTCCAGAGTTCAGAGTAAACGAGGTACTACCTACGTTATACGTGTTCGGCAGTGAAACTGCTTCAACCCGTTGAGAATAGACTTTCGTGTGATTAAACTTGTTGAAGGGCTTCAGGTGTTCGCCTACCAACTTGTTGTGCATTGTACTTTTCATGGAGTGGAACAAAGCATCTCTCGTTTGTGTCATCCACTCAATTGGATTCGACAGAGTAATTGATGTATCATTACAGGCTCCTTCAACAAGGGCCCCAGTAGTCGAGCTGATAATCTGGACAACGCGCTCTGCAAAAAAATCTTCACTTGTGGTCTGATTTTTGAAAAAAAAATGAGCTGTTATGCTGTCAATTATCTCAACAGCGGTGGTAGCACTGGTCGATGTTATTTGGCATGGTTGCAGCTGCAGAGCTGCTACTGCAGCAAACAAATTCTCCGCGAAGGCAATGGTACGAATAGCCGTGACTATGGCATCGTCGACGTAGGAAAGCAGAAGCTCGCGCTGATTGGCGCGCTTCTGTGGATTTATGTTCAACAGTTCTTTGTCAAAGGGGCGAGCATCCATCTCTGAGGCAATGGCAATAGATTGCTGAAGTACATTTGCCACATTGCCCAGTTGCAGCTCGTTTTTCACCCTCGCAATTGCGTCGTCAAACATTTCCTTGTCGGAATCGGGGGACAATGCAAGGAGGCGACGGCGGCGGACTGAAGTGCCAACTAATACAGTGCCAGATACTATTTCGCTGCGTCCCCCGAGACTGTCGACGACTTGAACTTTCAGTGCGACTTGGCCTTGGGCAAGCCTGAAACTTTTGCTTGATATCTGCATTGGCTCAAACCAAGTCAGACCCGCAGCATCGTGCACCCCAAACTGGTAAGAGACCGGCTGATCCTCATCCACCCATTGACGGCAGCTCATCACAAAAACATCCAAGAGCGCTCGACCGTAAGTCTCGCAAACTGTTCCCGCCTGCAGTGTCTGCAAGCATGCCTGACAGTTGCCAGAGGTCGGGGGGCTGTTGACGAGAATAGAAAGAATGGATTGACCTTGTGCTCCGCTCTCATCAACCCCTTTTAAATTCAGTGTGAACAACGCTCCCCGCACTAATGTGTTTGGCTGCAGAGCGTTGGCGAGAATGACCAGAGGCGCACTGGTCATGCCGAGAGGCGTGGCCTCCGTAGTTGCCTGACTCAATTTATCAGCCGACCACATGAAAGAAGTGGAAGACACATCTGAAATACCTTGCAGAAGCATACGATCTTCATCATTCACTTTGGCAACGCCAGTCGAATCGTACCGTGCGACAAAAGATATTGTAATAGTCGGGAAAATGAGATTTGATACGTGAACAGGCATGGTGCTTGACGCTGGCATTCGTCCAGGAAGAGACAGGGTAAGCTTGAAGTGATAGCTCAAAACGGAGGATGCTGCTAGTATTTCACTCGCAAGTTGAACGACTGGAGTGTTTGGGAGAACAATTAGTTTGTTAGATTGTTTTTCTCTGCATTCGCCGATGATACTCTCGGGAATGTTTGCTTGCTGAGTGTGACACTTCCAGGAATATTTCACAGACTCCTCCGGCCTAAAACCGAGCGAATGTGAGGCATCCAACTTCAGCTGCGCTTGGTGTGAAGTGAATATGCCGTCCCCACCATCGACAATAGCCACAAGTGGGGGGCAAACGATCCTGATCTGAGCCATTGAAGAAGACGACTTGGTGAAATCTGACGCCATGCTCGCAGTCAGTTTGATCCAAAACACCGAGTTTGTTGGCAACGTCGACTTGCCAAACCACAGCGAACTGCCTGTGGAAGCCATGGCGCTTGCAGGAATCATAGGATTGACACCGGGTGTGTCTGAGGCCGAAAGATCAAGCTCCCATTTGAACACCAAGGCTTCCTGTTTCATGGCGCAGCTCGAAAACTGTGCAGAGCCCCGTAAAATGATGTCCTCGTGCGAGTAATACGTGGGAAAGGACAACACTGAGATCTGAGGAGCGGCGCGGTTGTGCTTAATCACCGTACGTGTTAGTGTTGCCGAGCGCTGTCCTAGGTAATCTGTAGCAAAAACGCTGATTTCGTAGTTAACATTCGAAAGCAATACAAACGGCGAGGTGGCTGACGGTAAGGTAAGCACAGATAAATAATGCGTCTTGAGGAAATTGTTGAGCGCCTGATTAGTGGAACTCCATGCGTATACTAGGGCACGAGCTGAAGTAACTGCAAAAGTGAGCCGCAGACTCGAGCACACGTCTACCTCTTGCGCGCCTGTAATCATTGCTGGGCCTGGTGCGCGCGGCATTTTCGGCAGCTGAATCTGATCTGCAAGAGGCTTAATGAAAGCGGAAAAGCCTGCCTTGTTTTTGATAGTGTTGCTTTTCATTGTAATGCTGTTTCCAGGCAGCACTGTGGCACCCAATCCAAGCAATACTGTGAATTCATCATCGCCCTTCCAAGTGCAAGAAAGGCCATCTGTGCCAAGTCCTTGAACGGACGTAAGCAGCATGCTGCAGTTAAACTCCTCTTGGAATCCAGCACGATTGGTGGAAATGTCGAAAGAAACCACGATCCGACTGCCTGTTGTCGAAAAACGCACTGATGCTACCTTGGGAGCATCATGGTAGGTGTACGTGTCGACGGATAGAAGTTTGCCTCCCATTGATACCACCACAGGCACCACGGCTTGGCCATCTTCGAACAAGCACGCGTCGCAATCATAGGCAGGTGGAGGGTCAAATGAAATGGCAATTGTACCGTAGGTGTGATTGTAAGTCACAACAACATTAGTGGCCATCACTGGCCCAAAATAGACTGTGATGGTTTCGGCAAGCTGATTAATGCTGTCGTCATCAATCGCTGGTAGATTTTCGACAGTCAGATCCATATTGCTTCCACTACCTTCAGATGGACCCTGGCATCCCACCCTGCATGCTATCCTGATGGTATCATCCATGACTAAAACCTTGAACAGAATTTTGTCTGTGCCGATGCGCACGAACGAATCGACAACCCCAGTTGCTGCTATTGGCAGCGGCATCACTTCCACCACCGTTCGCTCGGGCGTCGACGACGTGACTCGCAGCACTTGGGTAGCCGACAGTCCGAGCCTTACCAGAATCTCTTGGGCTGTCACAACTCGCCCGTAGTTGTCCAGGGTAATGCTTAAAGTCCCGCCACCCTGTATACGCGCAACTCCCAGGTAATTCACAGCGGCAGCTTCTGGCAACGTTGAATCTCCACACATACCAGCTGAAAGACACGTTGGCCCATTAGGGTGGCAGACTTTGCAGTACTGCGCCAGGACTACCGAGGGAGTAAGAGTCACGTACGAAAAGTGATTGGCACTAACAGCAGCCTTTGTTGCTCGCTGATATGCCACTGCAGGATCTTGGCCCTGTAATGGACCCTGATACCCAATGTACCTGACCGACAACGTAACTGCTCCAGCTTCAAGCACTGAAGGTACAGTCACCGTAATGTACAGTAGGGAAGAATCAGCGTCGAACAAAGTATCCAGACTGACAACTTGGCATTCAGTTCCGTCACATACAATTTGCCCGAACTTGACTTCTAGTTGAGATAGTGCTATGACTTGTGGAAGACCTGAAATCCACATGCTCAAGGTCGAACCGTCATCATTTCGAAGACAAGCTGAACAGGGTGGAACGTTGCCATTGACCGCTGCCGTGCGCGGCGAAACATGGACGATTGTAGGCACTGCAAAAAACTCAAACAAGAAGGTCGAATACGTATTGCCCTCACCAGTTACGGTTCCCTCTATGACTCCAGTTGGCATCTGAGAGGGAGGTTTTACACTGATTTCGGTCACCGAGGGGGTGGAACGCAAAATTTCCAAAACAGTGCCCTTGACATCGCCAAACATGACAACAATGGCACGGAAGTCATTCTGGATGATGTTCCAATTCAAATTTATCGTGACAGGATCAGAATCAACATTATTGCCATCCAAAGGGGTCACAGTTGCAGGCATTGAAACGTAAAGAAACTGAAAATTAGCTCCTGGATTGAGAGAGTCTATAGTATATAGGCGACAGTTCACCAGGCCTGGCCCTGAGGTCGTTGGGACACTTGCATTGACTGCAAGAACATCTGCTGAAGGATAATCAAATGCACTGATTTGGGCTGAAAATCCATCCACAAGGAGGTCTATTTCATTGGTACTTGCCACAGCAGCAAAATTACTCACGTAGACCATGATCATTGTAGCCGTCACGTAGCTACCCTTGGAAGGACTCACAAGCTTCACCCGGGGTGTGTTGACTCCAACGTATGTGAAAGACATGTTGAGAATCACGGTGTTGGGTAAGCTGAGGCGCAACACCGCAAGTCCGCCGCTAAAATTACCATCGGGATTCGGGCCCAAACTCTCAATGGTCAGCATTGCCGACGAGCATGCTTGCATCTGGCATGAGATATCTGTGTAAAGTATCCCCGCGGTGACTGTGCTTGTTGACACACCTTCCGGAGAAATCATGGTGGACGTGATGTCTGTGACATCGAGTCCTATCGGAAGGTAGTTCACGCCAATTGAAAACAAGGTTGAGGGATCGGCAGATCCAACCATGTATGGATAGACGGAGGTGATGATAGGTGCAGGATTAGCCATGATCGTGACCGAGAAAGCACCAGCACGAGTTATTCCAAAGCTATTGAAATATGCCTTGATTATGATCTGGCCCAGAGCCAGACCCGACGGCAAGACGAAAAAGACATTGGTACTTGCAGCGGTAGAGGCCTGGATCAAATCGCAAGATTGTGCGTCGTTGTTACCCACCTTGATTGAGATCTGGTTTGTTTCGGAGATGCGAGTTAAGACTGGCACATTTCTGATTTGTATATATACACGAGCCCCAGAACTCATGCTAGCGTAAATTTCAGTTGGGGACACGAAACTCACTACAGCAGGCCCTGTAATGGGTCTCACAAACTTAAATCTAAACGAAATCTGGCGGACAATGGAACCAAATACGGCACGTATCGTGACATGCGCGTCAGGACTCTGTGTAGGGGCTTGTGGCATTATGAAACTGACGTGGACTGAGTTGTCGAAGAACCCCATTCCTGTCCCTGTAGTTGAAGTATCAGTCACTTGAAAGGCAGTTACTTCTGCGAATTCCTGCAGTAAGCCTGATTGCACAGTAACTTGCAAATCCTGAGGAGAGCTAGCCACAAGATTTTGCAGGACGGCATTCACCACAGTGCCACCGCCTGAAGGACCGGTCGTTGGGCTCACAGATTTCAGGAATGGGAAAGGAATTTCGTGCTGAGAAACGCAGTAGTACGCGTCACATATTGAATCTGCAGACGGAGAGCGCTGAAGTCGCAATACGTTGGCCACCATGGAGCGGAAAGAACAAAAGGTGTGGTAATCGCATGCCATATCCACTTGAAGTGTAAACACCAACAAATCAGCACTGTTTTGTCGCAGCGAGCCAGTCACTGGTCCAGCTATTTCGAGGGGCGGCATGAGGAATGCAACGTGGAAAACGTCACCTGCACGCCACGCTGCGGCTGCCACGGAAATTTCACCAAATCTGATGCTGAGGGCTGTATGTTTGTCGTAGACAAGATTACGAATGACCATCAAGACATTAATTCCTCCAGATGAAGGCACCGATGGCGGATTTGATGACACTACAACTTGCGTTTGTGAGCAATCCTGCACACTGATAGTAAACTGCACAAGAGTCTTACCGTTGAGATTGATTGTGATGGCTCGCGAGCCCACTGTGGCAGACGCTGGAACAGTAAACGATAATACGCTGACATTATTGGCGCGTCTTTCGAGGAAAAGACCTGTTGCCATCTGATCCCAGGCAACAACAGAAAAACTGCTCGCAGTGTCGGCAACAGGCAACAAGGAGATGAAGACCTTTCTCACGTGGCCTGTCGACTTACACACAGAATTTGGGAGAGGATCCAAGATTTGTGGAAGGAATGCATCAAGGGCTTCAATTTCGAAACTAACAATGCTGCTGCCAGAGCTAGTTTTCTTTGAACATACACGGACTTGATGAAACCCTGGATCGAGGGCGGGTAAAGTGACAATGAGTTGAGTTTGTGCGGAGTTGCTATACGACAACACGATGCTTTCTGTGGCTATGGCCAGGTCATCCGCAAACCCCTCTCCTATCGTCACAGCAATTGCTGCGCTCCCCGATACGACCAGGAAATAGTTGATCACAACTGTGAGCCTGTCCCCACCAGCAGATGAGGCGGTGTACTTGCTAACAGATCCCAAGTTGGTGGTGGCAAAGAAATATACAAACGCAAAGGTAACAATCTTGCTTGGGTTGCCCGTGGGTTCTATTGAAACTATCACACTTTTGCCACCAGAGGCTGCTGGAGTCTTGAAGGACAATACTGTCATCTCTTCAGATGAGCTGACTACTTTGACCTCAAGGCCAAACTTTCCATCTGCTGTGTCTCCGAAAATTACGATAACGTTTGTGGCGGTAACGACGGGAAAGTTCGAGATTGTGGCTACGAGATTTGTGCCTCCAACGTGCGGGCCGATGCTGGGTGTCAATTCAACAATGTTTGCGTCATCGTCGCGATAATACGTGACAAAAAACGAGGCCGTTTTTGCATTTGCAAATGTAACGAGTCCTTGCTGCTCTCCTGGAATGACTGACGGAGGAGCAACAAAGATGATGCTTGCACGACCTGCGCTTATGGTGGCCAGCTTCACAAGGAGCAGTATGCTGTTGAACGAAACTTGAACACCAATCACGGAAGGTGAATTCAAAACAACCATTTGAACATTTGTGGGTTCTGTCATGGCTACTTGGCTTGTGCCAAAATCTCCGACGACTGACGATTGCTCCACGTACGGCTGCGTGGAATCAAAATAGACAAATGTGCTGGAAGATGGTACCACGAGGGCCCGGGTTGGAAAATCGCTGTGCCATACCTTAATGCTCGCCTTGCCGACGACAATGTCATCCTCGCAGCACGGTGTTCTAAAGATAATGGTGACTTGCTGAATAGCCTTTGGATGCTTGGAGCCGTCAGTTCGCGTGAAGGACACAATCTCTGCTTCAACGCCATTGACTTCGACAAAAGTGTCCGTCACCAACATCATGCCGGCAAACAAGCCCAATGTGACGCCTACCTGTGTTTTTGCGCTGATTGGACCCTTTCTTGGAAAAAGATCAACGAAGAAAGGGTTTTCCGGGGAGAAGTATACAAAATTGCGGTGAAACACTAGTGTAAGATTGCTGCTGCCAACTGCAGAACTTAAACTTATGTTGGGGCGAAAATTTGCCGGTGCCAGGACTCTTGGGAGAGTTGTGATGACAATACCCTCGTAAACGCCAGTGTCTTGCAGCACGAAACTTGCAAACGTTGCAGTGCTAAGTAGTGAATCTGAGAAGTAGATGATCACGTTTTCTGCTAAGAAACTTGAGGGCAGATTGTCGATTGTAATGGTCATGGGAGTCTGTCCGTCCGTAGGACTAGTAACGGGGGAAAAAGACACAACTCTGGGCGTATTTGGTGCGAGCAGAGTAAGCTGAAACGTTACAGACTTGAGCACTTGCGTCTTCAGCCGTATTTCAATATTGAAAATCGTCTCTTGCGTTATCGTTACGAGAGATGATTTGAGTCGGAAATATGTTTCGCCGGCTGTGTGAATCAGAGAAAGGACTTGCAGGGTCAACGGGATTGTACCCGACTCCGATTGCCCAATGGCTTCAAATGCTGTATGGGTTGTTGTGTCATTGAAGCCAGATGCAGTGACAGAAATGAAAAATTCTTTAGAAGAATCGGCCATGAGCGGAGTTGCATACTCAAAAACTGGAACGGTGGGATCGATAAAAGTAAAAGTTCCTGATGCGATCGGAGTGCCTTCCAAAGCTTGAAGATTGGAAACTTGGACGACTACACTGCCGGCCGTACTGACAGCGTTCACCACAATATCAAATATTGTGACACTAGTAGTTGAGACAAGAGAATGTGTTGAGATCACTGCATTTTCAAGCCCGCCGAATCTCACCAAAATGTCCGCGAGTTCGAATGCCTTCCGAAAGTTGGTAAGCTCAAATGTCACAGGAAAACCTCCGACCAGACTGCCACTGCTTGGTGTCATCTTCAACACAGCAGTTCCGGTGGGCTCTTGAACATAATTAATCTTAAATGACGCAAATTTGTCTTCTAGTGTGTTGAAAACAAGTACAGATGCTGGCCCGACAACACCGGCAGAAACCGGGAAGGACAGTTCAATCACGTTCCCAATATTATCATTCAGCGCCATCGACATCTTGATGTCAGTCTGAGATACTGTGATTGAAGGTCTGGGCAATTGCTGGATCTCCACGTTCACTTGATCCAACAATAATGACTGTGAACCAAATTTGCCCAGAAATACTGTCACACGACTGCCACCTGTGTTGTAATGTTGTTCCGGATGAAACTTTCGTACAGTGGCCTCGTTGTCAGAGAAAAATTCGAGCTTAAACATCGCAACTCGCTCCGGGCGAGACAAGGAAGATGCCATAGCAGATTTTGTCCCCGGGCTTGAAAGCAAAGTCCAGAAGACGAATGTCGTCTGATCTCC
>Ga0209491_10005011_pt1 | contig 19814 bp, 23 predicted proteins | sample BON02_FD_187213 | JGI IMG/M metagenome (GOLD analysis project Ga0209491, IMG submission 187213) | Freshwater microbial communities from Lake Bonney liftoff mats and glacier meltwater in Antarctica - BON-02 (SPAdes) (version 2) | ecosystem: Environmental > Aquatic > Freshwater > Ice > Glacier... | reverse complement strand
AACGCTCATTCTCTCTCCCTCCCTCCCTCCCTCCTTCCTTTCCTCAGGTGGCCATCAAGATCCTCAATCGGAATCGAATCAAGCAGCTGGACATGGGGGAGAAAGTCCGACGCGAGATCAACATCCTGAAGATGTGCACGCACCCACACATCATTCGTTTGTATGAGGTCATTGACACGCCCACCGACATTTTTGTGGTGATGGAATATGTACGTACAGCCCTCCCTCCCGCCCTCCCTCCCTCCATTTTTTCCTTTGGGCACACACGTATCAGTGTCCGACCGTGCAAAGTGATTGACAACCTCCCCCTCCCTCCCTCCCTTCCTCCCTCCCTCCCACTCTCCCTCCCCCTTAGGTCCCCAACGGCGAGCTCTTCGACTACATCGTTTCCAAGGGCCGGCTGAACGCAGACGAGGCAAGAAGGTTCTTCCACCAGATCATTTCGGGGGTAGAGTACTGCCATTTCCATCATATCGTGCATCGGGATTTGAAGCCAGAGAACCTGCTCTTGGACGCGGTAAGTTTTTCCTCTCTCCCTCCCTCCCTCTTCTCCTCCTCCTCCTCCTCCTCCGATTCCCTCCGTACCTCTTGCGGCTGCTCATACTCACAACACCCCCTCCCTCCCTCCCTCCCTCCCCCCCTCCCTCCCCCAGGACAACAATATCAAGCTCGCCGACTTCGGCCTCAGCAACCTTATGAAAGACGGGGACTTCCTCCGTACCTCCTGCGGCTCTCCTAACTACGCAGCCCCCGAGGTCATCTCCGGCAACCTGTACGCAGGGCCTGAAGTAGACGTCTGGTCGTGTGGTGTCATACTCTATGCCTTGCTCTGTGGCTCGCTCCCCTTCGACGACGAGTCCATCCCCAACCTGTTCAAAAAAATCAAGAGCGGGATGTACACCCTCCCCTCCCACTTGTCGCAACTCGCCCGAGACCTGATCCCTCGTATGCTCGTCGTCGATCCAATGAAGCGAATCACCATCCCCGAAATCAGACAACACCCCTGGTACCAACACAAGCTCCCCGCCTACCTCCGCCTCCCCCCCGAGCTCATGGAAAAACAAGAGAGGGTCATCGACGAAGAATGCATCCGTGAGGTACTCACCTCCCCCTTCCGTGGGGTGACCTGGCAGCGAGTCCTCGATGCCATCCAACGCAGAAACCAACGACACGACCTCAAGGTCGCCTACGAAATAATCCTCGACCACAAACAAGCAAAGCAACGCACAGCAGAAGTGATGATGCTCATGCAGCAATCCCAATACGACGCCACCCCTCCCGCCTTCTCCCCCCACCAAGGCCGTACCCCCGGCTCCGGTTCAATGACTCCAACCACCCAATCCCAAAACGCAGCCGCCCAGCAGCGTCTCGCCGAAGAAGCCTCCCGCGCTCTCGCTCGCCACAACCCCGCAGCCGCCGCTGGCAACAGCAGCACCAGCAACAGCAGCAGTGGCGGGGTCACCCCTCAGCCCTTACCAGGTCTTCCTCCTTCCTCCTCTTCCTTTTCACAACAGCAGCAAGCAGCAGCGGCGGCGGCGGCTGCGTCGGCTGCTGCTGCTGCTGCTGCTGCGACGGCGGCGGCGAGCACGAAGAAGCGGAGGTGGTATTTGGGAATTCAGAGTAAGAAGGACCCGGCGCATGTGATGACTGAGGTGTACAAGGCATTATTGCAGTTGAGATGTGAGTGGAGTGCAGTGTCGAGTTATAGGTTGAAGTGCCGGTGGAGGCCGAATGCGGTGCTGTTGATGCAGCCGCATCCGAGTGTGCACGATCCGCAGTTTTTGGGGACTTTGAGTAGGCAGGCCTCGGCGGGGGCGGGGAGTAGGGGGAGTGGGAAATGGCCTGCTGCTGGAGGAGGGGTAGGAGCGTTGACTATGGGGGGGAGGAGGACCAGTAGTCAGGGGGCTGGAGGTGGAGGAGGGGGGGAGGCGGCCATGGAGGAGGATCATGATTTTTGGCCGATTGACCCTTCGACGGAGGATGCGGCGGCGCATAATCCGTTGTTGAGGCATGATTACACCGTGATTATTGGCTTGAACTTGTATAAGGTGCAACAAAATATCTATCTGCTCGATTTCCAACGTGTAGAAGGCGACGGTTTCTCCTTTATGAACCTCTCCGCTAAGATCATCACGGAGCTCAAAACCCTCTCAGCCGCCTCAAGGCAACAAGCCCAAGCCGCCCAAGCAGCGCAGCAAGCAATGATGATGCAACACCAACAACAGCAGCAGCAGCAGCAGCAGCAGCAGCAGCAGCAGCAGCAGCAGCAGCAGCAGCAGCAGCTGCAGCAACAACAGCAGCAACAGCAGCAACAGCAGCAGATGATCGCGGCGGGAGGAGGAGGAGGGGGAGGAGTGAGGGGAGGAGGGGGGCAGCAGCAACCACCACCGCCTATGCCAACAGGTGGTGGAGGAGGAGGGGGAGGAGGAGGGATGTAGCTTTGCGTGCGTGGCTGGCGTTGATGGGCAGCGATGACTGTGGTCTTTATTGCCTGGAGGAGGAGGAGAGGAGGAGTTGTGTGTGTGTGTGTGTGTGTGTGTGTGTGTGTGTGTGTGTGTGTGTGTGTATACGATGGCGTGGGACGAGAAAGAGAGCATGTGTGGTTTGTGTGGGCGGGTACGATGGGAAGGGGAAGTAAGAGGAAGAAGGTGGAGAAGGGAAGGATAGAGAGCTCATGTGAAATGAGAGGAAGGGAGAGTCGATTTTGAGTCGATTTTTGAGTCTTTTGATATATACATACATAGAGAGTAGGTAACGTGAAGGAAGAGGAGGAGGAGGAACAGCTAAGCTCATTAGGAGTCCCACCAAATTAACAAGCAAAACGAGCACACGACCATGAAACACCACGCGCGCACGCACGCACGCACACACATGCATGTGTCGACGACGACGACAGCAAGAAGGAAATTGAACGTAGCAGTAAGCAAGGGAGAGGAGGTTGTAAGAAGGAGAAGGAATGGGGGGAGATGCGTGAGGGAGTAGAGAAGCGATTAGGCCGCAGCAGAGCAAATGAGCAAGAAGAAGAACACAACAGCAGCAACGACAAGAAGCCGACCAAGCAAGAAAAGCAGGTGCTCGACCCGAGACAACCAAAGAAAGAAAGAAGGGAAGAGATGAGAAAAGAATAATTAAAGACACTCGCTTTACTGTTTTGTTTTGTTTGTTTGTGGGGGGGGTGGGGGAGGTTTTTGACTCGACGATTTTTTGTGGCGGCCTTTTTCTCGCCGCCTTCACTTTTTCACATTTTCACTCACTAAAAACACACACAAGTCACACTGGCAGGCACAATGAGCAGCAGCAGCACAACGTTGGAAAGCTCCTTGTTCGAGAGCAACGTGTCGGGCCGCTATGGAAGCTGGGCGGAAGAGCAAGCCGAGGCTAGCTTTGACAGCAGCAGGCGAAGCGAGGACGAAGAAGCGGGACCATGCTGTGAAATTGAGGAGGAGGAATGCCAACACCAGGAGCAGCAGCAGCAGCAGCAGCAGCTGCAGTACGATAGTTACAGGCCTGGTCCGCGTACGGGTCCCAAGGGCGTGTTGGCCGACCACAAGGCATACCAACAGGCCATGCAGCAGCTGCGGGGACAGGAGCAGGCCCATCGACAAGCCGTCCTCCTCCGCATTGCCCGTGGCAGCAGCAGCAGCAGCACTACTAATTCGCCACCTTTGCCTGCCATTAACGAGGAGGAGGACGATAGTGACAGCGGCGACGACAACGATGCTTTCATGCGTAGCTACCGTGCCCAGCGCCTCAATGACCTGCAGCAGCAGCAGCAGCAGCAGCATCCCCTCCTCCCCTGCCCTTGCTTTGGGGAAGTCGAGGAAGTGTCCGGCTCAGGGATGGTGGATGTGGTGGAGTCGTTGCAAATCTCGTCGCCCAACACCAGAATTGTTGTGCATATCTACGAGAACCACCTCCCGGCTTGTCGTTTGGTCAATGCCTTCCTCCCCCACCTTGCCGCCAAACACCCCTTGGTGCGTTTCCTCCGTTTACACCAAGGCTGCAACTTGCCTCGGAATGATTTGAAATTAGACGAGGAGGCCTTGCCCTTGTTGCTTGTATATGAGGGAGGGGAGGTGAAGGAGTGTGTGGCGAGGGTGGATGCGTGTTTGGGGGTCTCATTTTTGTGCGAGGATTTGGAGGGGCTGTTGGAGGAGAAGGGGGTGTGGGGGTAGGGAGGGAGGGAGGGAGGGCGGGAGGGAGGACGGGAGGGAGAGAGGGAAGGAGGGAGGGGGCGGCGCTTTTTGTGCGAGGACTTGGAGGGGCGGTTGATGGAGAAGGGGTGTAGGGGGAGGGAGGGAGGGAGGGAGGGGTAGAGTAGATGGGTAATAGAATGTTTGAAGAAGGAAATGAGAGGAGAGCGATGTTTTTGGTTTGCTTGTTTCATGATCGTGTTTCCATCTTTCTTTCTTTTTGGGAGGGTGCCCTCTTCTTTACTCTCTCTTCTCTTCTCTCTACTGTGCTGTGCGTGGAGGACCAGACTTTTGTACAGGGTAGTAAACGGAACGAAACGGCAAAACAAAACACAGACTTACCATTCTCCCTCTCGCTCGCTGGCTCGCAGGCCCACCTGCTGCTGCTGCTGCTGGTCCCTTTTTTGTGTGTTTTCTTCCTCCCCCGGCTCGGGTCCGGGTGGTGGTTATGGTGGTGGTGGTGCTGAGGAGGGAAGGAAATAAGAATGGCTTCATGTTTAGAGTGAACGCTAGCGCCGGTAAGGGCTCCAACTTCGGTTTTTATCTGGCCGCGTCTTATCTCTCTTTTTATTTGAACAGGTCACCCACCCACCGGCCACTACACACGCCCTCCCTCCCTTCCTCCCTCCCACACACACCCTCCCACACACAAGGTGGTTCGGTGGTTGTTGTTGTTGCTGCTAGTTTTTTGTTTGTTGTTGTTTTTCAATCAAACGAAAAGACAAAACAAGACAGAATGATAATAAGGGAAAATTTGTATATATACATCAAGACACGAAAAAAAAGAAGGGAAACAAAAGGCAGAAGGCCAATGCTCCCCCATCCTCTCTCTTTCTCTCCTTCTATGTACACAAGAAATAACATAATTACACAAGGTGGAAAGAATTGGTAAAAAATCAATTTGAAAAACGCTTTATCTCTCTCTCTCTCTCCCTTGTGCGCCCGGTTACTCTCCCTCTCTCTCTCTCTTTCTCTCTCTCTCATTCCCCTCTCTCCCGTTTGCTTGCTTGCTCTTGCTCTTGCGGCCGCTGCCGCTGCTGCTGCTGCCATGTTCTTTCTTCACTTCATTTCAAACAAGAAGGCATGAAAAAAATTAGAAGGCCTTATTTTTTCTCCGTTTTTGGGTCTCACTCTCAAATATCTCTCGTCGTTTTCTCGAACAAATAATATCTTATAAACTCCTCAGCAAAGAGGACGCTCAGTTATTCGTGTGGGGAGAGAAGGCGGGGGTGGGATTAAGAAGGGCAATGATGACAACTAAACCTCCTACTGCTGCTGCTGCTGCTGACGCAAACACTGTTTCTCTCTGTTACTCTCCCTTTCTCTTCTTTCCTATCAAGGGCGCGTCGCGGTAGTATATGTACAAAACTTTAACCTACAAAAAACACACGACCAACCAACCACTCACTCCAAATCCAGAAAAAGACAAAGGCCGCACCGCGTCCCTCCCCTCCCTCCCTCCATCCCACCATGGTTGTCGTCCTAGTCATCCTCCACCTCTACTTCCTTCCAAATCAATCAATCAATTTATCGATACAGCCCCCCACTGCCCGAAAACCCACCATTCCCCGCATACCCTCCTCCCTGTTGGTATCCGTCTCCCGGTCGCACAGGGATAGGAACAGGTGTCCAGGCTTCCTGTGTGTGCCCTCCATCAGAGCAGCACATCTTGAAGAAGATGAAGTCGCAGCAGCTCTCCGTCCCCTCGCATTCATAGTCCGAGTCACAGCCCTCGGGAATCTTGGGCAGCCAGTCCGGGCGCGCTTTTAGGTGCAGGGGAGGGTCGACTTGGCCGGCGGCGGAGAGAGAGGTGGTGGTTGTTGATGATGGTGGTGCCGTGGTGGGGGTCAGTGTTCGGGACGGTCGGTGCAGAGAGCTGCGGATGCCCACGGGCAAGAAGGCGTCGACGAGGCCGATCAGCAGGCCCAACAGGAGGGCGGCTATCAGGACCAGGGAGCGTGTTGATTGTGTGGTCATGGTTATGCTTTGTCTTGGGTGCGGTGGCGTTGTTGGCTCAATAACGAGGGAAAACGGCAGCGGCAGAAGAGAAAGTTGTTTTGTTGTCTTGGTGTTATGGTGACGCCGCGCCGTTGCAGGGGGTCGTCTGGCTTAAGGGGCGCGTGGCCGTGTAGATGGTCTGGTGCTTGTTGGTGCAGTCACTCCAAAAGGCCAAGGCTTCTGGTGTGTGTCTGTTCACTTGGTTTTGTTCCTGTTGGCGTGGTGGGGAAAAAGCAAGGAGAAAGTGAGTGACACGCTCTCGAGAACAGGGAGGCGCCAATTCTAAACCACCGCCTGGCCTTTACCACGCGCGCGCGGCCGGCGGGCAGGCGGCACTGGCTGGAGGTGCTGACAAGCTGTGTGTGGTGTGGGTGGTGAGGTGGGGTGCGCCGGGTGAGCTGCGCCTCGCGTGGCTTAGTTAGTGACACACCCTGCCGAAAGAGCGAGGTCGCCGTGGCGCCTTGTTTTTGGTACGCACAGGGCGCCAAGTTGTGCCCGGCAATGCCTGTGTGCTGTGGGAGTAGCACTGTGTCAGGAGTGGGCATTACAAGAGGCACAAGTCAAAACACTCAAGCACACAAAGGACAGCGCGTGGGACATGACACAGAAAGTCCATATCTCAAACGACGTGGGAGAGGGCGACGCCGAGGGCACGCGATGCGGCGTGCGCTCGGGCATCAGCTCTGCTCACGACGGGGGGAGGCGCGTCAATCAGACAGGGTTGAAACTGTGAGCAGTGGGCAGTTGTTCACTTGTTCACCTCCCAGAGCCTACAAGAATAGGTCAACGCAAACAAGAAGGAGAACAACAACTAGAAGGTCGGCGTGTCCTTGCTATTTTACTATGGGGTCTGTCAGACGCGTTTCTTCTTTCGAAGGCGAGGCCCCAATATTTTTCATCTGTTTGGACATTCAGAGGGTGTTTCACGTGCCGGAACTTGAGGATGGAAGGTCAGTCGAAAGGAGGAGATGGAACAAAGCGTGACTGCCTTACCGCACCAAATGTCGTATCTGCCTGCTGACCACTTCCAAGAAATGCACACTAGGACTTTTGGCACCTTTGCAGCTTGGCATCCTGTTACTAGGCCGTCCCCCAAGAAACAACATCACACTCAGATACGGGGCACCAGCTGGCTCGGTGGCCCATGCTCGTTCGCTCCTAGTTTTGTTGTAAAATAGTTGGCCATGCAAATGTAATGTATGCAAGCTCGTAACTAACACGCCTATGGTCTTTATACGCAGTCCTTTTTTCTTTGCACGTCGTTTCGGCCAATACAGTGTTACAAAAGCCCTTCTCCTCCCGGCCAACCTCCTCCGTCTTATCTCCTCTCCCCTCCCCCTCCCCTACTCACACACACAGTCGTCTCCACCTTCTCAAGCCGCCACCTCCTTCTTCTTCTCACCCCCAACTCCAGCGGCACCTTGCTGCCGCCGCAGCAACCCCCATATTCCCGTGCCAGACAAGAAGCGAATCACACCACTCACCCACTGGATGCCCATAAACACACTCAACGCCGCCCACAGCTGCGACAAGCCCACGTTGGGACGCCACACAAGCAGCATACTGATACACACAATATTCGCCAACCACATGGTCACGGTCGAAAAGCCCCAATCCAACCCACCCATGATAATACCATTCACAGGGTACGCCAGTCCTTTGTTGACTTGACAGGCCATCACCATCGGGAACACCGAGAGCGCCGCGGCCTGCACAGCCTTGTCCGAAGTCAGTCCCGTCAAAACCGACGTCTTACTAAACAAGGTGACGACCGAAAGCCCTCCAGAAACAACCGCACCCAGCAAACATCCACGCTTGATCAAATGCCACAGGTTCGCGCGTGCTTCTTCCATCTCCCCACTGCTGGCCGCGCCCGAAATGGAAGCCGTCGCCGCTGCTCGGAGCACGCCCAGCTCGCGGGCGATCAACGACTGCACCGCAATGGCGATCGACTCACACAACTGCGTCGTCGCAAACCCGACTTGAAACGTCAAATTATACGCCGCGGCGCCCACCACCCCCAGCAACGCCGCTTGGCGCGCACAGTACGCATACGCCAGAATCTTGCCCCAGGTCCGCACAAACACCAAAGAGGCCGCTCGAAGGTACTGGCCAAGGGAAGGCAGGAGGTCAGCCAGGTCAATCCGGACACGCGCGCGCTGCCTGACTTTGACAAGCAAGGGGACCAGAGCAACGTACTGAGCGATGGCCGTGCCCATGGCTGCGCCTGAAGGTCCCATTCCGAAAGTGAACATACACAGGGGGTCCAACGCCGCGTTGAGCAGGGTGAAAATAATGCTCCATTTCAGTGGAGTCAAAGTATCGCCCAACCCCCTAAAGATGCCATTTGAAACAAGCCAGAGCGTGGCGGCCGGCGTGCCCAAAGCACGGATTCGAAGGTACGAGACGGCAGGGACATACATCTCGCTGCCGGGCAAGACCCCCATGGCGCGAATGATGGGAGCAGCACACAACACGTACACTATCCCTTGCAGCAGCCCCACCACTCCCGCTAGTAGCAACGCCGTGCTAACGGACCGTGAGAGAGCCTCGGCCTTGTCCTCCTCGCTGTCCGCGCCACCAGCCCCTTCACTGGAGGCAACCAACGAAATGCTCGTCCGTAGGAGCGGGTCATTGTACAGCTTACTGACACTGTACTGAGCCGAGATGGCCACCCCCACCCCTCCCAACGCCACAGGCCCCAACCTCCCTAAATATGCCGTGTCCACCAACCCCGCCAAAGGCTCGGCTGTGAATTGAACGAACGCCGGGGCGGCAATGCGCAGAAATTCCCAGTCGAGTTTCTTGGCCCGCGGCGCGTCGGGACCAGGGGCAAAGGTTTGTAGCCAGGCCACTAGGCGATTGGGCCTGGAGGGAGTGTAGGGTGCGAAAGCAGCACCGCCGCGTCCGCGTAGGGGTAGGGCGAGGGAAGATGGAGTGCTGGGGCTGTCGAATGATGAGGAGGCGGAGGAATGGGGCAGAGGGGGAAGAGCGCTTTTGGGTGTGGTGCTTGGTGGGACCAGGCGGGGGCTATTGGCGGTGGACGAGGTGGCGGGTCGTACAAAGACGAAGGCGGTGGAGAAGGAGAGGTAGAGGGCCAGCAAGGAGACGCCGTGGCAGTGCTTGCGGAGGAGCATGGTGGTGTTGTGTGCAGGGTGGTGGGGGTGCGCTTGCTTCGCCGTCCGTTGTGCGCTTCAAGTGGAGGTCTTTGACCAATGTGGCGGCCACTCCAACGCACAAGCAGAGTGCGGAAGTCCTATTTTGTTGTGTAGTGTCTATGGGGTGTGGTGGAGAGTCTGTGAGAGAGCATGGACGTAAGTAGCGCAGTCGAAGACCAAGAGCAGCAAGAGCAAGAAGAAGGAACGCGAGTGTGTGGTGTGTACGTATACTCACTCGTTCCGAGCCACAAAGCTAGTTTTCAGAATGTGATGGCCGCTCTTTTTATTTAGTTTAGCTCTATATGTGTCATTCTGTCTTTCTCTTTACAAGCGTGCTGTTATTGTCGCTACTACTGCTGCTGCTAATGGGGACAAAAACCTAAAAAAGGACTCAAGCGCCTTACTTTTCCGACACTCAAATTGACTGCTACGGGGGCTTCCACTTTTCACATCGTCGTCGTCGTCTCTACACTGTTTTATGTTACGTTTTTCCGGTCTCTTCCTCCCTCCCTTTCTACATCTTTCTCCTTTCTGATCTTGTCTCACTTTTCTTACATCTCTCTCCACACTTTCACGTACAGAAGCTCAACACTTTTTTTTAGGCCCGCGCCTAGCCAAGCAAGGAAAAATGGGGCTACTACACAATCCTCCTCTTTCTTACCTTGTTCTATATTACCGCCTCGCTCCGCACAAGACGACAAGAAAAAGAACTCAGCCATACGGAAGCAGGCCTACATTTATAGACATCGCGGGATGCCACTCGCTCTCTCGCTCTCTCTCTTTCTCTTTCTACAACTGAGGATAGCGGATTCTTTCTCCCTCTCCCTCTCATCTTCTTCTTCGCCTTTGTCCCGTATAAAAGCATAGCACAAATTCACACGACATAACAAAATCAATCAAACAACAATGTCTTCATCTCATTCTGCCTCCCCCCTCTCCCCCTCTCTCTCCTACGCCTCTTTCTAAGTCTCCGTCCGTCTTTCTCTTTCTCTCTCACATTTTTTGTCGGCCAACGATTCACAGTCTGTATTCGCGTCCTCCTCCGCCCTGTCTGTCAAGCAAACAAGTAAGATAACTTTACATCCTTCTCCTCGTTCCCCTCCTTCCCTCCTTCCCTATCTCACATCGGCGGCGACGAAGGGCAAGGCGACATGCAACACGCCTCCTCCTCCTCCTCCTCCTCCACCCCTCCCTCCCTCCCTCCCTCCCTCCTCACCGGCGGCGAGCCAATCACCTCCCCAGCGCCCACCGCCATCGGATTCATGATCGTCGGCCCGTCCCTCCCTCCCTCCCTCCCTCCCTCCTTCACCCTCTTCCCGAAAGCCGAATACAAACACGTAGGAACCGTCATGGCATCAGCAGCTGCAGTGCGGGCAGCGAGCCAGACACGCGCAGACTTGGGGGGAGGGATGTAACAATGCAGAGTGACCGCGCCGAGAGTAGGGTCCGGGTTGCCCACCTTGTGGAAGCCGAGAGAGTCTGAGGGAGGGAGGGAGGGAGGGAGGGAGGACGGGGTGAGAATATGGGAGAGAGACACGGGCAGACTTGGGGGGAGGGATGCAGCAGTGGAGGGTGACCGCACCCAGGGTAGGATCCGGGCTGCCTACTTTGTGGAAGCCAAGAGAGTCTGAGGAAGGGAGGGAGGGAGGGAGGGAGGGAAGACTTGTGAGATGTGTGAAGGCGAGCGTGGGGTTATTTGGTTCTGAAAAGAAGAGAAACAATCCTTCCCTTCCTCCCTCCCTCCCTCCTCACCTTCAATATAAGACAGCTCGCCGGGGTGGAAATAGTTCTCTTGCTCCGCTACTAAGCCCTTTTGGGGGTCCATTTGATAAATCGTTTCCTTTACCGTGCCTTGGGCGCATTTTACCCAGCACCCGTCACACGGATGATCGTGAATGGGGGATTCCTGTATATACAGAAGGAGGAAGGGAAGGAGGAAATGAGAAAATTGTTAGCAGCCGGTTCCCATAGAATTGTTAGAATGTCATTATCAACGAGTAGGAAAAAGGAAGCGAAAACGAGAGAAGACGTGCCTTGCCCGGGTTCCAGCACAGCAACAACAGGGTAAAAGTCTTGCCGTCAGTAGCGACCAGGTTGCGCGTGTAGAGTTTCTCGGGGTCCCAAAACGCAAAGGGCTCCCACTCCTCTCGGCGGAGCTCAAGGCGACTGAGGGAGGAGGGAGGGAGGGAGGGGATAAAATGATCTGTAAGTAAAAATCTCGATTCCGCTGGCATCTGAGCCCCCCTCCCCTCCCTCCCTCCCTCCCTCCGTTACTCAGTACTTACTTAAGCAACCGCTTGACCGGCTCGCACTTTTTCGTATTCCGCAAATTGCATCGTTCTAGCACCGTGGGCAAGAGCAGGGCAAACTCTTCCAAACTTAAAGGACCACGACCCAAATCATTCATGAAGGAGAAGGCGCGGGTGTGGCCGTGGGGAGGCAGGGAGAGAGGGAGGGGGGTCGCCGCCATCTAATGAAGGGAGGGATCGAGGGAGGGAGGGAGGGAGGGAGGAAGGAATGAGTATATGGACCAGCATCGATGAGGAGAAGGAAAAGACGACGAGAAGAGCGAAGAAGGGACAAGGGAGAAATGCACGTATATCGAGGAACACGAGACAAAACAAAGAAAATGAGTACGTACATCAAGAGAGGTAGCACGCGAGTCCCCTCGGAGCACCCGCCCGTCCTGGTCACTAAAGAAGAAAGCTGACGAAGACGAGCTAGACGAGGAAGAGGAGGAGGAGGGCTGCTCCTTGCCATCGCCCACCAGGCTCAACTTCTTCATCCCTTTGCCCAAACCCCCTAGAGCAGTGGTAGACGCCGAAGGGGAAGAGGAATGCTTCTGTCGGCCTCCTCCCTGCTCCTCCGGTTCGTTGTCATTAGTCAAGGTATTGCTGGACTTTATCCGATTATTGCCAGTGTTGCTGCCGCTGCTGCTGCTGCTGCTGCTGATGGCCAGGGCTGCCTCGGTATTCCCCGCCCCTGCCTCCTCCCCGTCCTCCCCTTCTCGTTCCTGCTCCTGAGGCGCGTTTTCCTCCTCCTTGCCTTCCTCCCCTTCCTCAATCACCACGTCCGGGTGCACCCAGCTGCCTTGGCCACGGTGATGTTGAGTGAGCGGGTGGTTGTCATGGTGGGCGTCTGTGTTTGTTTGTGAGAAAAGAGTGGTCGAAATCGAGTCAAGGTGACGAGGGCGGGAAGGAAGGAAGGGGGTAAGGAAGGAGGGTGCCGCCTGCGGAAAAGCAAGCGGGCAGCCGGAACAAGGGCACTAAATACACAGAGACGTACCGGGTGGACTATTGCCCAAAATGTTAATGAGGCGTTCGAAGATGGACGGAGGCATTTCTGTCTGGGGAGAGGGCACGCGTCGTGGGTCTTTATTCTTATGAGGGAAAGGCGATGACGTGCTTCTGCGGGAGGAGGAGAGGCTTGACGCTTTTGGCTAGACCCTTGGCCTGGCGTGGGCTTGGTTGGGCTTGCTGGCTCCTCTTTGTGTGCGTGCCTGTGTGTGTGTGGTGCAAGCGGGTGGGGGTCAAGGAAGGGTGGCCTTGCATTTGGACTCAAAAGCAGAGGGAAGCTGGAATATTCTCAGACAGCTGGTGCACCCGTGCGTGTTGGGCGATGGAGGCGAGGACATATGCGCACAACTCTCCGGCTGGCCACACAAAAGCATCTGGTGGCAACCGAAGACCGTGCACACCAAGGCGTAGCAGCGTCTTGCCTGCTCTGTGTGAGTGTGTGTTGGTTAGTTAGTTTCTTGCCTAGCAGACGTTTAAACTTGACTTGTCAATGGGCCTTGGGCTGGCCGTTTTCGATGCCCTTTGATTGCCCATAAGCACCCCACCCCAATCCAACCCCTGCCTGACCCTCCTCCCCACCACCAAACCCCACACAGTGGACAAGATGGGCGCCACCCGACAAAGAAGACCACGGCGTAGAAGCTACATCCTCCTGGCCGTGCTCCTCGCCGCCACCACAACACTCCTCCTCCCCACCACCACGGCCGCCGCATCATCACCACCAGCCTCCGCCTCCGCAAAACGCCTCTCCACACGACTCCGTCGACCCCAACCGCAACCCCCCCCCTTGCCACCCAGCCACACCGTCACCTTGGCCCCATGCGCGCCCTTGCCTGTCCTGAGCAACTGCTCGGCGGTCCCCCAGGCGTTCCATGATAACGTCGAGGCGTGCGCCCACATTTCATTCTCCGCCTTTGGCCAGAAAGCCACGACGGCGCACCTCAGTTTCGTGTTGATGGGAGAAGACGAGGGGGAAGAAGGGGAGACTACTGTAGTGTCTGAAGTGGAGGCGGTGCTAGAAGACATTGCTGGGGAGGAGCGGATAGAGAAGCAGAGTAGTAGTGGTGGCAGGGGCAGCAGCAGCGGCGATGACGGCAAGAGGAGGGCATTGGAGGCGGCGGACCCTTTGAGCGACGTGCACAAGTCCCTTGACATCGAAAGCACCAAGAGCGACAACAATGGAAATAATGCGGTCGTTCTCAGGAAGGACGCGGACAGCGAAAGCAGTGGCACGACGTTGACGATGGTGTTGTTGGTCGGGTCCGTCTTTTACTTTCCGACGCAAGCGGAGATGTACGAATTCATGCAGGTGAGGAAATGGAAGGAGAGGAGGGGAGCGAATGGAGGGGACTGGGGGGCTCACGCGACACCGTTTCTTGATAAGTGATTAGGAGAGAATGACGGTTTGAAAAGGCACTGCACACACATATTCGACAACAAGAGAATGGCTTATGCACTCAATTCACTTTCCTAATCTCCTCCCTTTCCCACATTCAGCCCAAGGTCGCCGCCGCTATGCGCGAAAAGGGCCTTTACGACCCAAGCCAAGAAGGCCCCTGCGTCCCTAGCGGCAGCGACGACAACAACAAGAACACCAGCAGTAGCAGCAGCAGCAGCAGCAGTAGCAGCAACTCAAGCCCTGCTCTTACCGGACTAGAGGAGGAGAATACCCATGTGACCTCTACAGCAAGATGGCTCCAACAAGACAACGACGACAACGACAACACTTTATCCAACTGTGCTGATGTCGTCCAAGCCTTCAACAGCGAGGGAGGGGGGAATGAAGCCACCTACGCCCATCTCTACACATGTAACATCACCGCAAGCACGCCCGAAGGCCCTTCACCCGTCGTGCACCGTCTGTCGTTCGATGGCCTCTTACCCAAGGATTTCCCCTATACTTACTGGGTGTTTCTCAATATCAACCCTGCTTCTCCTTCCTCCTCCTCGTCCTCGTCCTCTTTTACAGTCAATCAGACTATTCGGTACGAAGCTACTTTTTCTCCTCCTTTTATCCCCAGCAGCAGTAAGGTGTTCGAGCCTTTGTTCGCCATTCTTCTGCTTGTGGCTCTGTTATATTTTGTGTTGTTTTGTCGGTATGTCTCCAACCCGGCCTTGGACTGGCTGAGCACGACTAGGTGGGGTAAGCGCTGTCTGAGGGGAGGAGAAAGGTGCTAACACGAGAGAGGAGGAGGAAGGGGAGGAGGGGAAAGAGGAGGCAGAGGGGGAGGAGAATTGAAATGTTGTAAATGTGTGGCTTGCCGTGTAGGTGGGCACAGCGATAATTAAATGAAAATCAATAAAGACATGCATAGTCTGGGTGTGTGGGTGTGGGGTGTGGTGCACTGCCGGTGCTGCTGACTGGCGTGGGAGGTCAGCGCGCGTTTGTGCTTGGGTAATGAGGGAGAGAGAGAGGGAGGGAGGGAGGGAGGAAGAGGTGGGATTATGTATTTGGGTACGTTGTGTAAGGCTCCCTTGATTCGAGAGGACAGGGCAGGCGTTTGGCGTGGATTTTTATATTATAGAGAAACTCAGCTTATTTTTCTATTTGTTTATTAATTTATTTAGTCCTTGAAAGTACAGCAAAACAAAGGAAGCAAAACAACTAATGAATCGAAACAAGATAAAAACAAAGCTCGCTCTACTTTTACTCTTCCATATCGTTCACTGCCAGTAAAACAAGATGGAGGCAAACCCACGGAAAGAAATCCGTGCTTTCTATACATTTCTTCTTTTTATTTGTCACTCTTCTTTGCTGCACATCTCAATTTTTCATATTCATACATCATCCCTCCCTCCCTCGCTCCCTCCCAACACGGGCACCACCACCTCCCCCCCACGCTTCTTCCCTCCTCCTCCCCCTCCTCCACCCACCGCCGCAGCAGCAGACCACACCAACTTTTTCTCCTCCTCCTCCTCCTCCGCCCCGTCCTCCCTCCCTCCCTCTTCTCCCTCCTCCTCATCCTTCTCCTCCTCCTTCTCATACAAAAAGGCATCCAAAATAAAACACACAACGATGTTCAAAACCACCAACTGCCCCAAACAATAATAACTCACAAAAAAGGCCATCGTCCCCACCCTCCCTCCCTCCCTCCCTCCCTCCCTCCCTCCCCCTACCAGCAACGCCCCCAAGGCCTCATAAAAAGGTTGAATCAAACTAGCATCAATCAATAACTCCACGAGTATAATAAATCCACCGCCCAAATCATTAAAATTAAAGATAAAAAGCCCATTTTCATAGTAATAAGTAGAGGCAAGAACAGAAAATTGCTCTTTCTCTTTATCTGTATTCACTAGCCCTCCATATGCTTCTAACCCTAGAGCAGCAAACACAAAAGTAACCGCAAATAAGTTCAAAAACAAGGAAGAAGCCGACGGCAAGATTTTTAAGAAAGCATGCCCCGTCGTCCTAAATTGAGGGACGGCCATCAAAGCCCTAAAAAGACGAAGAATCCTCAACAGCTCAAACACCAGAAAAGGCTGGTGTAACTGACTGCTGCTGCTGCTGCTGCTGCTGCTGAATTCATAAATGGCCCCACCGATGGTCAACAACGTGAGGGTGGCATCGAATAGATTCATGTAAGACGAGATATATCGTGTGTATCCATAAACGAATAGTTTAGCTAGGACTTCAAGAGTAAAAATAGCGGCGGCGACAAGAGAGAAATCCCGTTGCGATAACAATGTCTGTCCTGGGTGGGCTGCTTCGTCATCTGCTGCTACCGCTGCTGCTGCTGCTACTGCTTCTCCTAACCCCCCTCCTCCACCTAAACGTGCTGCTGCTGCTACTGCTGCTGCTGCTGCTGGTGTTGGACTAGGAGTAGGAGTGGAAGGAGTGGAGGAGGAATGGTGTGTATTTCCTCCATGCGCCGCAAGGACCAAGGCAAGATTCGCTATGATGATAGCGTCGATGAAATATTCTAGGTACGCACTTCGGACAAACACACTCACAGATTCAAAGACCTTAGAACCCGCTAGAAGGGGACACCACAAGTCGACGAAGCGTCGTTCACCCTCTTCCTCCTCCTCGTCCTCGTCGTCCTCCTCATGATCTTCTCCTCCTACTTGGATTAATGGCCGTCTTCTCCCCTGCTGCCGCTGCTGCTGCTGCTGCTGCTGCTGCTCCTCCTCCTCCCCCTGCCGTTGGTGGTAGTGGTGACGGTGCAAACGCTGCTGCTGCTGCTGTTCATTGGAAGCAGAGGCCAACAGCTCGGGTAGACGCATAAAGGATGATTTACGTACCCATCTATCGTTCCCTCCCTCCCTCCGTCCCTCTCTCCCTCTCTCTGAAGGGGTGAGGTCGAGGAGGAGGGAGTGGAGGGCGTGTGGCGTAAGGCGAGGGACGGAGGAGAAGGTGGAGAGGAGGAGGAGGACTTCGTGCATTGTATGAAAAGGAATTGCCCGGGCTTGACGTGAGGAGGAGAAGGAAGAGGAGGAAGGGAGGGAGGAAGCAGAGGAGGGTGGTGGTGGTGGGTAGGTTGTGGAGGAGGAGGAGGAATGGACAGCGGAAGGGAGGGAGGAAGAGGAGGAGGGGATAGGGATAGCTAATAGGGTAAATGCTCTCTCCAGACTTAATTTTCTGTCGGCCTTCCTCTGTTTCTCCACGTCCTTATTCTGATCATTGTACACATCCACCACAATCGCCAGGACAAAATTCAGGATCAAATTGATTACAAGAATCATGAACGAAAACACGTACAAAGCAAGCACAAAACTCGGAGGTAAATATTCTCCGCTCTCTGGGTCTTGCACAATCATAATCGAAGGAAAAGTCCAGTATAAAAACAACTGCCACGTACTCGCGAATGCCGTCCTGAAATTAGGAAAGTATATAGCAGCTTCCTGCGCATCTGCTACATTACCCGAGGCCGGGGAAAAGAGGGAGAGACCTAATACAGCATAGATGAAAAGGAAGGATAATAATAAAATTAATGCCTTGCCGAACTGAGGGAGAATTCGCACCACGAGCTTCAGTTCTTGTCTCAGGCGACGGGAGTAGGTTACCAGGAATAGGATGCGTAGGAAAGGACCACCGCGAAAGGTCCACCCTGTGGGGAGCAAGGCAGACATGAGCAGGCTGAAGAAGGAGGCAAGGAGTAGAAGCTGGTGCCAAAAACCACGTTTGAAAGGGTGGCATCGGAGTAAAGGCAGGCCTTCTGCCGTCATTTGAAGGAGGTAATCCAAGAGAAGCATGCTTAAGGCGATGAATTCAATGATTAACGCGGTGGTGAAGTCGAGGAAACGCGAGGTCACCCGTGGGTAGAATTTACTTGTGCTCGTGGAAGGGTCGCAGGTGCTTGGGTCCCGTAAACACCAAGTGGGGGTCTCGACGAAGGTCAGGATGATGAGCGTCCAGATGGCAAGCCATGGAAGGAGGTAGCCCAGGGTGCGGAGACGTTGTCGGTGTGCCCAATTTGCCCTTGGCTCTCCCACCCCAATAGGGTGAAAGCGGATGAGGCGGTCCAGGGCGTCCTTGAGGCAGAACGCAGCTTCTTGCACGCTGTCCGCCGACGTCAGTAAAGGTGCCGTGTGCGGGTGGTGCTGCCGACCGTGCTGGTCGTCGTCGTCTTGGGCGTAGGGCGCTACCATTCTTGTTCTTGCTGAGGCAGGGGCGTAGGGAGGGAGAGGGGAGGCTGCTGGGCGGCGAAGTCGCTGTCGGTTTCCGCAAAAGTTGGCGATGGCTTCACGGCCAGGCAGCAGGCCACGACCACGACCACGAGGACGAGGACAGCATGACGACGAGCCTGTGTGTGTGTGTGTGTATGTAGATGTTGAGAGAAAGGGCGTGTCCCAAGAAATGCAGAATAGCAGCAAGCATCATCAAGCCTCATCCCTTCCTCCTCCCTTGCCTCCCCCTCGCAAACGACGTCTGTCTCGACCCTGTCTCACCCTCCCCATCCACAAACTCTCACAGATCACAGGCGCGGGCCCCGCCATCGCCACCGGCCAAAGCCCACGACCTCCGCCTCGCTCGCCTCCCACCAGCCCTCCTCGCCTTCTCCCCTCCTCTTCCCCCACCCCACGCCCCCTCCACCACCTCGACACACAAGCTATAATGCACTTCGCCGCCTGGAACAAATCGACCTACGTGGACCTCATCGTCCTCATCACCAAAGTCCTGGTCGCTGCCGCGTTGATCGCCCACGCCCACTTCATCCAAAGCCACCTCCGCCCGGAGCCCGTGTATGGCGTGCTTGACAACGCAGACTACGCGCACAGCGTGCAAGAAACCGAAGGCATCTCGGTTAAAGTCAGTTGGATCGCGGGGGGCTACGTCTTGATCAGCAGCGCGATTGGCTTGCTTGGACGCTTTTTGCGTGCTGCTCCTTTGTATGGCTTTTATTATTGTGCCAATGTCTTGGGCTTTGGTGTGTGTCTGGCTGCGGCTATCATTCCAACTTTGTGGGGGACGAGTAAAGTCGGGTATTGCCTCGCGGCGGAGACATCATGTATGGCCGTGGAGGATTTAGCGGCTTGTCCGTATCCTGTTACGTTTACTAGTGATGGGAGGGGGAGGGTTTTGGCGGAGGGTAATGATGCTGCTGCTGGTGCGGGGGAGGGGTTGACGAGCAGTAGCCCTTGTTGCTATTTACCGGAGTTTGTGCGGTTTTGTGGGACGTTTTTGGGGGCCGTGTATATGCAGACGATTATTGCGGTGGTGCTGTTGGCGTTGGTGATGACGCAGAGCATGGTCAGCTGTTGGTATTTGTGCTGTGACTGCGACAGACGTAAGTGTTATTTTTTCCGTTTTCTCCCTCCCTCCCTCCCTCCCTCCCTCCCTTCCTCTCTCCTTCCTTCCATTTCTCGTGGAGTGGGCTTAGATGTTGATTATTTGTCCTGTGACTGTGACCGACGTGAGTATATACTCGTGTGCGTGATGCCCGTTCCTTTTTTCCCCTTTTTTTCTCTCCCCTCCCTCCCTCCCTCCCTCATATCCTTCTCACTCACGCACACGCCCACGCACTTACAAAGCCTGGACAGCCAAAGGCCGCGTTCCCGACATGCCAGATCTCCCAGAATTCACCGTTCCTATGGCCCTTCCTAGAAGATATAGAGGCAACACCGCCAAGAAAAAAAAGGAGGAGGAGGAAGAAGCAGCAGCAGCAGCAGAAAAAGAAAAGGAGAGGGAGAAGGAAAAGGGGAAGGAAAAGAGGGACAGCAGAGGGGGG
>Ga0209491_10005008_pt1 | contig 19820 bp, 12 predicted proteins | sample BON02_FD_187213 | JGI IMG/M metagenome (GOLD analysis project Ga0209491, IMG submission 187213) | Freshwater microbial communities from Lake Bonney liftoff mats and glacier meltwater in Antarctica - BON-02 (SPAdes) (version 2) | ecosystem: Environmental > Aquatic > Freshwater > Ice > Glacier... | reverse complement strand
GGGGGGGGGGGGGGGGGGGGGGGGGGGGGGGGGACCAGGGGGGCGGCGTCGGCGGCGCCGGCGAGAGCGGCGCCGGCGGCGGCGAGAGCGTTGGCGGCGTTGGCGGCGGCGGCGGCGGCGGCGTTGGCGGCGGCAGCGGCGCGACGAGCCGAGACACGGCGGGAGGGGAGGCCCTTGTCCTCGACGGCCTGGACGCGCTGGTCACGCCCGCCTCCCTCGCCGTGCTGGACGTCGTGCACCCCCCGCCCGAGGTCCTCGTGCTGGGCTGCGGCGCGCGCGTCGCGCGCAGGCCGCCCGCCCGCCTGCGCGAGTGGCTGCAGCAGCGGGGGGTGTCGCTGGAGCTGCTGCGCACGCCCGACGCCGTGGCGCTGTTCGCGCTGCTCAACGACGAGGGGCGTCCGGCGGTCGGGGCCTTTTTGCCGCCCGGGATGGTGGTGGAGTGACGGGCCGGGGGCGGTTTGGAGGCGTCCAGTGAGGTTGGAGGGCGAGTTGAATGCTGGTCGACGCGGGGATGCAAAGAGCGGCCGCGCGGCCGCTAGCTCGCGCCGCCCGCGCCGCCGCCCGTCGTCGCCCCCGACCCCCTTTGCTGTTGAGGCGTTGGCAAAACTTCCACAGACACATTTGAAACTAGACAGAGGTATGCGTTTTTGGGTTGGGGTGCGGCATGCGTGTCCCGGGGGGGGCGGGGCCGAGGGGATGATGGGGTTTTGCTCCGGAGGTCTCGTCTTTTGTGTGTATTGGCGTTTGCCGCGAAAAAAAGCGGGGGACGGGGCCTGGCGGGCGAGCAACCCCGCGCGGAAAAAAACCCAAACGGGCGGGCGCGCGCGAGACTGTTTCAGTCGAATACAAGGCAAGCCACGACGACGATAAGCTCGCTCGCAACAGGGGAAGCGAGGGAGAGAGGAAGAGAGAGAGAGAAAGGGCGAGAAAAGAGGGGGCGGCGCGCGCGGAACGACACGCGAGCGCCCCTTTTTGGCCCGCCCCCGCCCTTCGCCGCCCGTCTCTTCCTCACATCGCGAGCACGTCGCTCCAGTCGTTCCCCTCGGCCACCAGCGACCGCGTGAACCAAGTCCCGTCGTGCACCCCGCCCAGCCGCCGCACCAGCGTCCACTCGTACACGCGGCGCTCGGGCGCCACCAGGCCGCTGGACGAGCCGCCGTCCGACCCGACGACCTCGACCCGCGCGCGCCAGCACCGCTCCCCCAGCCGTAAGGTAGAGAGGGTCACGGCGCGCGCGTGCCCGAGCAATGGGCGGAAGTGGGGCGAGTGCACGACGCGGCGGAAGCGCTCGAACTGGCCGAGGTCGAGCGAGCGGCCGAAGTAGTCGGCGCGCTCAAAGGGCGAAAAGTCGGCAAAGCGATAGAGCACCTCGATACCGTGGTCGGGGTGGCGGTGCTGCCTGCGCGCGCCGGCGGCGTCGCCAGGGGCGCCCGCGCCCCCCGCCGCCTCCTCCGCCGCCGCTCCCGCCTCGCCGCTCCCGCCGTCGCCGGGCGGCGGCGGCGGCGCGGCCGGAGGCGGGGGAGGGATCGCGCGGTCGTTGTGGCGCAGCGCCGCGAGCTGCAACTGCAGCGCCTCCTCCCAGGTCATCCCGTAGCTGGGGCCCACGTCGCGGCGCGGGGGGCGGACGAAGATGACGTCTCCGTCGCCGAGCTTGAACACATAGGGGGACGAGGAGGAGGGCCCGGCGGGGGCGGCCGAGGCCGTGGCGGCGTCGGCGGCGGCGTCGCCATTTGCGTCGGCGGCGGCGGCGGCGGCGGCGCGTGTCGGCCGCGCGGCTCGCCGGCGCGCGGCAGAAGAGGGCCGCAGAGGGAGGTGGGAGGGCGTGGGGCGGAGGCGCGCGGCGCCCATCAGCAGGTCGTGACCGTGGAGGCCGAGCATGGCTCTTCGTTGCTGTCCTTGCGCAAGGCAAAAGGCGCGCGGCAAAAGCGTGTTTGGTTGGTGTGGAGGAGGAGAGGAGTCTCTCGTTGAGGCACGGCGTCAGCCGCTCGCCACGTCCACCGCGCGTCGATGCGGTTCTTGTTGCGGCGCGCGGGTCGTGGGAGGGAAGGGCGGGATGCAGCGGGAGCAATAGAGGGGCGGGAAGAAAGGCTCTCGGAGTTGAAATCGTCGCGACTTTTGTGATTCGTGAGACGAAAAAGGGCTCGACGCACAACGAGACAGGAATTCGTGTGTGAACAGTGACTATTTTCCTGATGCTTACAGGATTGCAGCGGAGCGCGCGTCGGAGGGTGCCGACCATTTTGCCCGAGAAATTTTACGGCCTCCCCTCGCACGCCTGTTGGTCGCCAGCGGACAAAAGGCCAAAACCGAGAGACGCGGCAAACGCCGCGCCCCCCTTCCTGCCCCCGATTCTCCCTTTGCACCTCAGCCGCCACGCCCGCGCGCGCCGACAGTCTTCTCCTACCTGCTCCGCGACGCCGCCGTGATGTTTCTCGGCTGGCGCCGCCTGTTTGAGCGGCGCGCCGCCCCCGCACCCGCCGCCGCCGCTGCCCTTGCCGCCGCCGCGCCAGCGCCGCCGGAGCTGGCCGGCGGCCCCGAGCTGGCCGCGGCCGCCGCGCGCTTCTTGGGGGCCATGGTCGAGCGCGGCCAGCGGCGGCGGCGGCGGCGGCCGCGGCGACGCGATCTTTTGTCTACTACGCCTTGGTCGCCACGCCCGCCGCCTTGAGCAGCCTCAGCAGCTCCCCGCTCGACGCCTTGGCCGCCGTGTCGTCCCCCCCGCCGATGAAGCGGCCGCCGACGAACACGCGCGGCACGCTGCGCCCTCCCGTGACGTCCAGCAGAGCGTCCTGGATGGCGGCGCCCTCGGCAGCGTCGGTGCCCTGGTCGAGCTCCCACAGGAAGACGTCCTCGGAGGGCACGCCGACGAACTGGGCCATGGCGCGCTTGCCCTTGGTGCAGTAGGGGCAGAAGGTCTTGCTGAAGATGACGACCTGTCGCTTGGTGATGGTTTTTATTGGTGGGGCGGTGTGAGTCGGGCCGAGAACGGGGCGGCCCCGGCGGCGGCGGTCGAGCGACCGATCGATCAAAAGACGCTCTTGTGTTCGACCCCAGCCAGCGCGGCGTCGCGCACCTTGTGCTTCTTAACGAGCTCGTCGACCTTGGCGCGCGCGGCCGACATGGCGGTGTTGGAGACGGAAGGGGCGGGCGCAAAGAGGCGGGCGAGACCTCGCAGCATGAGCGTGTGGAAGGGGGGGCGCGTGAGAGGAGAGATAGTGGAGAGGGCAGTCGTTGGAAGAGGGATCGAGGTCTGATTAGTTGATACTGAGGTAGGTGATGTGCGTACGTCCCGTAATCGGCACAGTCGCTGATGTGCGGAAGCAAAACGAAAAAGGCGCGCCGGGCGCTCGCAAGTCGCCGCGGCCGCCGTGGTTGAATCGTCGTCGCGCCATGAACAGCCTGACGCGCGCAGGGCGCGGCCTGTTCGCCCACATGACACGTCCCCCCTTGTATCGGAACGACGCCTTCACAACGCCGCGCGCGCATTGCCTCACACAGCGCACCCGCTCTCCACCGATCGCAAAAACCAACTTGTTTCCGTGAGCAGGGTGTCGTGTCCTTTCCCGCGCGCCTCTCTGTCTCCGGGCGACCATGTCGCCCCCCGAAAGCGGCGAGGGAGGAGGAGGAACGGGCGATGACGAGGCCGCCGCGCCCGCCGCCACCGCCCAACAGCAGCAGCAACAGCGGGCAGAAGAAGAACTGGCAACTCCCGCGCCTGCCGCTGCCGCCGCCGCCGACGTTGCGCCCGCCGCCGCCGGAGGCATGTGCCCGTTCGGCTTCAGCGCCGGCGGCGGCGCGGGCAAGGGCGCCGCCACCCCGCTGCACTGCTTCTTCTGCCGCTCCCTCATGTTCGACTGCCACGCCGCCGTGCCCTGCGGGCACAAGGGCTGCCGCGAGTGCATGGCCCGCTTCCGCGACTGCCCCGTCTGCGGCGCCGACGTCGAGCGGCTGGCGGCCGACGCCGGAGCGCAGGCGGCCGTCGACGCCTTTTTGGGGGCGCACGGAGTTTACCCGGGCGCGGTGGCGGCGGCGCTGGACGTGGGGCCGCTGATGGCCGACCTGATGGCCGTGTCCCTGGAGAGCGAGGGGAGGGCGGGGGGCGGCGGCGGCGGCGGCGGCGGCGGCGGCGGCGGCGGCGGCGCGGGGGGCAGCGCGGCGGACAAGAGGCGCAAGGCGGCGGCGCTCTCCGCGGCGCTGCTGCAGGGCGTGGCGCTGCGCTCGTACGCCGGGGGCAACGTGTCGGCGGCCCTGGCGCGCTTCGAGGCCGCGCGCGGGGCCCTGCTCGTGACGCTGGGGGAAGAAGGGGAGGGGCGAGGGGGCGCGCTGGGGAAAGAAGAAGGGTCGGCCGGCGGCGGCGGCGGCGGCGGCGGCGGCGGCGGCGGCCAGGCGGCGGCGCTGCTCGCGCTCGGCCTCGTCCTCGGGGGCATCGGCGACTGCCGGCGGCGCTCGGGCGACGAGGCCGGCGCCGAGGCGTCCTTCCGCGCGTCGGCGGCGCGCCTGGCGGCCGTCGCCGGCGTCGCGGCGGCCCTCGCCGACGAGGGGCGCGAGCGCAGGAGGGAGATTCAGGGACAAGAGGCAAGGGAGGACAAGGTTGAGCCGCCGCGGCCATCGCCGCCGCCGCCGGGCACGCCGCCGCCGCCGCCGCCGGGCGCGCCGCCGCCGCCGCGCCTGCTCCTGCCGCCGCTGGCGCTCGAGGCGCGGCAGGCCCTCGGCGTCACGCTCAACAAGCTCGGGGACCTGAGCTACGCGCGGGGGGACGTCGCGGGGGCCCTGGGGTCGTACGGGCGCGCGCTGGGGCTGCGGCGCGGGCGGCTCGCGGCGCTGCGGCAGCAGCGGGAGCAGCAGCAGCGGACGCAGCGGGAAGGAGCGTCCTCTGCGGGCGAGGCCGCGTCCTCTGAAGCCGCCGCCGCCGCCGACGCCGACGCCGAAGCAGACGCCCGCCTGGAGCTCGCCGCCGCGCTGATCAAGGTCGGCGACGCCGCGGCGCGCCTGCCTTGTCTCCCGGGGAGTCGAGGCGGGGCCGCCCCGGACCCGGGCGCGCACTTTGCGGAGGCGCGGGCGCTGCTCGAGGCGCTCGGGGGAGGAGGAGGGCAAGGAGGGGGACGGCGGGGCGAGGAGGACGCGCCGGCGGCGCCGCCGCCGCCCCTTCCGCTGCCGCCGCCGCCGCTCGACAAGGCCCGCGCGGCCAAGCGGGACCGGTTCCTGGCGGCGCTCGAGGCGGTCGAGGGCGGCTCCTAGAGACGCGCACACATATCAGAGACACTGAAAAACAACACCGTGACGCGCTTCAGGACACAGGCGCCCTATTCTAGGAAAGTTGCTTTTCAAACATGAGCGCCGCCCTCTCGTTCGACCACGACGACGACCGCAAGAAAAAAAGAGAACGAAGAACGAATCGACCGGATCGAACCGAAAGAAAGAAACAAAAACTCCCCAAGTCCTCTCCTCCCTCTTTCGCCCTTTATTCGAGCCCGTACCCGGCCAGGAATAGCAGGAAGAACAGCGCGAGCGCCCCGTAGATCAGGCCGCTCTTCTGCCCGCCCGTCATCGAGTTGGTGCCCAGGCCGTAGCCCTGGTTCTCGGCGAAGCCCGCCACCACCGTCACGCGCGACTCGAACGAGGCGCGGGGGGCGCCGCAAACGGGGCAGGCATAGTCCTGGGGGGTGTCCTGGAACGTGACGCCTTTCGGCACGGGAAAGTCGGGGTCGCCCTTGGCCGGGCTGTACTCGTAGCCGCAGCCCTTGCACTTGGCCTCGCCCGACCCGACGACCATGAACTTCTCGGCCGAGCGAAGGCGCTCGGCCTCGGCGCGCTTTTGCGCGGCGGCGTCCTCCTCGTCGTCGTCCAGATCGATGACGATGCGCTGCCCTTTCGGCTTGGCGGCGAGGAGGGCGGCGGCGGCGGCGGCGGCGGCGGCGGAGGCGGCGGCCTCGGCCTCATCACGGGTGGGCGAGGGGGCGGGGGGGCCGGCGGCGCTGGTGCTGGTGCCGGCGCCCTCGGCGCGCGCCAGGACGGGGCGGGCGTGCTGGCGGTTGTGGTTCCAGCAGCCGCGGCTGGCGGGGGCGGCGGCGGCGGCGGCGCGGGGCGCGGCCGGCGTGGCGGCGGCGCCCGGCCTGCAGCGGGCGCTGGTGCTCGCGGCCGAGGTGGCGCGCGCGGGCAGGGTGGGCATTGCGGCGCAGGCGCGGCGGGTCTGCTGGGCGTCGGACCGATGTATTGGTTGGTGGGGATCGCGTGGGGATTGGGCGGCGATTGAGGTGAGCGATTGAGAAAAGGCCAGAATTTTTGCTTTTGAGGCTGGCGGGAAACGTGCGGCTCTCTGCCCCCGCGACGCGCGATCCAAAACCCTGCCAGCCTGCGCTCATTGGCGCGCGAGTATCTCGGTGCACGCGCCACTCACCGCGCCGAGGGCCGAGGCCGGGCGTGTTGCGAGCGATGCCATGATTGTTCCTTTTTCGGCTCCTCTGTCTCTTGTTTGTGGTGTCTGGAGGGCCCGCCTGAATCAATCGCGGCACACGTGAGGGCGCAACAGAGAGGTGGAGTGTGAACAAGCGGTCGCGATCGGTCTACAGGTCTCTCCAAGGAGCGTGCAGGGGAGTACGTACAGGAAAAAAGAGACCGACGCGGCGGCAGCCACTCCGGCAAAAAACGCGCGCTCAGGGCGCCGGCGGCGGCACCCCAAGCGTCGACGCCACGAGATGCAGCCGCCCGCCCACGGCCGCCAGCTTGCTGCCCTAGCCGGACCCGACCGCCGCCACCGCGACGGCCTTGGCCGCCGCCTCGGTCGACGCGGCCCCGGCCGCCGCCGCGATCGCGCCGGCCTTCCCGCCCGCCCCCGACAGCCGCATCGCCGAGAACGCCTCGAGTGCCGTCCCCTTGGCGGGCGGCGGCGCCGCCGCCATCGCCGCCGCCGCCGCGCGCGCGCCCTCCGTCGCGCCCGGCTGCGGCGCGGGGTTGAGCTCGCGCCACGCCGCGATCCAGTCGCGCATGCCCCGCGCCACGCGCGAGAAGTACTCGGCGTCCAGCGCCGCCAGGTCGCGCTCGACGCGGTCGGCGATCCACAGGTAGACGTCGGCGGCGGTGGCCAGCTCCGCCGGCGGCGCCAGCCGCTGGAAAAAGGGGACGAGCTCCTCCTGCCAGAAGATGCCCTTGTACTCCTTGCGCAGGTTGGCGAACGGGTCGGACGCCTTGCTGTGGCTCACGTAGGGCAGGCCCGTCTTGACGCCGTAGCCAAGGTGGTCGCAGACGACCTTGCTGCACCAGCCCGCCCACATGTCGTCGTACCGGCCGAGAGGCTGCCCCTCGCCCTGCAGTCCGAACCACATCGCGGGACCGATCAGCTCGCGGTCGAACGCGAGGTTCATGCCGCACATGGGAAACAGGCACCCGCGCGGGACCGTCATGACCGCGTCGACGTAGCGCGTGTTGCGCTCGCGCGGCTTGGCCAGCTGCGTGGGCGCGTCGTAGTCGGGCACGTCAAGCCAAAGGCCGTGGCTGACCGCCGTCGGCTGGCCGCTCCTCAGGGAAAACGGGTAGCCGCGGACGAAATCGGCGCCGTCGCGGTAGGGGTCGTACAGCGTGTTGAAAAAGTAGGGGGTCGAGGGCGTGCGCAGGTTGGTTAGGTGCTGCGCGAGCGCGTCGATGCCGGGGCCCGCGCCGAGGCTGGGGCCGGATCCGGGGCCAGGGCCGGCCGCGCTCCCAAGGGGAGCGAGCGAGGAGCGAGGAGCGAGCGAGCCGGCGGGCGAGGCGAACGAGGAGGCGGAGGCGGCCGCCGCCCGCGGGTCGCGCGCGACGAAGCAGTCGTCGTCGATGGTGAAGACGTAGCGCTTCTTGGACATGAGGAAGCCGAAGCAGCGGCAGGCGCTGTCGCGGAACGAGATGCACGAGGCCTTGGGGCCGAGGATACGCTCGATGTCGTTGCTGTTAGGATTTTTTAGGGGGCGAAGGGGCGAGCGAGGTCTTTTTTTGAGCGAGCGAGCGAGCGAGCGAGCGGCCTGCAGGCGGCGGCGGCCTGGCCGGAGGACGCCGGCCGACGGCGGGTTTCTCCCTCTCTCTCTCTCTCTCTGCCACGCTGGCGCCCCTTGGCCTGCGCGCGCGCGCCAAAAGACACGGCAACAAGACTCACCGGTTGTACAGCTCGTAGTCAAACCCGGCGGGCACGCTCACGGCGCGCGACGGGTCTCCGTCCTGCACAACAATGAGGTGGAAGCCGCGGAGGAAGGGCCGCCACTGCTCGAGGAAGTCGAGGCTGCGGATGGTCGGGATGACGATGTCGACGAGGTCGCGCGGGTCCTGCGAGGAGTCCGACATGCTCGGAACCGGGGGGGCGGCTGGCTGCTCGAGCGCGCGCGGGCCCGAAACACAAGGGGCCCTCTCTCAAGGAGGCACGAGAGAGGCAAAAATAGCTCTGTCTGCTGTCGGTCCGCGTAGAAGGGGCTTGCGTGTGTTCTCTGCTGTTTGGAGGGAGCAAGTGCGAGAATGTGCCTGTGTCCGTGGTAGTGGTCGCGAGTGGGGCGCTCGATGAGCGAGAGACAGGGGTTCAGCAGAACGAGTCACGCGAGCGAGCGAGCCGCCGACCGCCGCCGCCGCCGCCGCCGCCGCCGCCGACGCCGACGCCGCTGCTGACGCCGTCGCAGTGAAAACAAATCTCTTCGTTCGCTCCTCTCCTCGAGCAAGGACGAAGTGCCGTGCGACCCGACCCGTCCACACACGATCGACTCCTCGTCCATCAGTATCACCAGGACCTTCAACCAACGACAACAACAACAACGACAACAACAACAACAACGACAACAACAACAACAACCACAACATCAACAACGATGCCGAACGCAGCCGCGCGCCAGCGCGGCAGCCGCGCCGCTCCTCTTTCCACCCTGCCGCTCCGTTTGCTGCTGGCGGCGGCGCTCATGCTCGCACCCTCTTCTGCGCGCGCCCAGACCGCTCAAGCGTCGAGCGTGGCGGCCGCCGCGCCCGGCAGCACCTCGAGCGTCAGCAGCAACGCCGTAGCCAACGAGCCCAGCGCGAGTGCTGTCGTCGTCGCCGTCGGCATTGCGCCAAACGGGGGAGAGCGGGTCGTTGTCGACTGCAAGCTGGCCGCCGCGCACGCGTCCGAGCAGCTGGCCAAGTATTGCGAGGGCGTGCCCTTGCCGCGGGGATCGTCGTCGTCTTCGGCCAGCAGCAACAACATCGTCAGCGGCAACAGCAACAGCAGCAGCAGCAACAGCGACGGCGACGCCAGCAACAACAACGCCGACGACGAAGAGGAGGCGCGGGCGTGGCGCGCGGCGCCGATGTGCGGCAAGGACGCCGCCCGCGGCGCCAAAGTCGTCGCCCTAGACTCGGCCGGGCGCGCGTGGGCGCGCGAGCCGGACCAGCCGGGCGGCAAGCTCTGCGCGTTCCGCGACGACATCGCCGAGGACGACCGCAGCGCCGCCGCCAACCCTGAGACCGACGCGTGGGCGTCGGCGCCCGACTGCGCCGGCAACGAGATGACCGACTACCTGGCGCGCGACCGCGAGGGCAAGGCGTGGGGGTGGAAGGACGGCGAGTCCTGCGCGTGGCGTAACGTCAGGGCGCTGGGCAGCAGCGGCGGGTGAGAAAAGCCCCGGAGAGTTGAGTGCGTCGCCGAGCGGCAGCAGCGAAGGCAGCGGCGACTGTCGAACGAGACAGGGAAACAAAGACGCATGGCGCGCACATCACTCATCGGTGCGCCGACAAGAAGCGCCTCGTCACGTTGTCTCCGGCGGGGACGATGCACGTGCATTGTGATCGCCAGCGAGCGCGATATTTGTTTTGTTTTTATAGGTGCATTTTTTTGGATTTCTAGAGCGCGCGCTTGCAAAAAGAAAAGAGCGAGCGCCAAACGAAAGCCTGTTCGCGCCTGTTCAATGGGGGTCGGCAGAGCAAGGGCGGCGCTGAACATCATCCTGAGAAGGTGCGCTGTCCATGTCGTCACAAGTGAGCTCGTGTTGCGCGTTTGATCGGTTTCACCTGAAAAAAACTTTCTAGAGAAGAGCTTGGACAAAGGGAAAAAGGGACGAGCGTCCAAACCAAAAAGAAAAAAGGGAAACGACCGAAACGCGTTGTTGTTCTTGTTGTTGTTCTTGTTGTTGTTGTTGTTGTTGTTGTTGTTGTTGTTCTTGTTGTTGTAGGTCGGTCGCGCGTCTCGTGTTGAGCTCCCACGACGGGCTAGCAAGCCGTGGTCAAAATTTCCAACATGGGGGAAGAAGAACAAAAGAAGGGGGGCGGGGAAGGAGCAAAACCCTTGCGCGCCGTTTCCAAGTTCGCGACTCGTCGTTTCTAATCAACGCCGCAAAAATGAATCACCCGCCGCGCGCCGCGGGCCGCACCATCACCACCAGCGCCCCGCAATTGCCCCGCTCCATCTCGTACCGGTACCCCTCGCGCGCCAGCAGCTCCATCACCGCGGGCCGCAGCACGGGGCCCTCGCCGCCCGAGTTGAGGCCGCGCCCGACGACGATCACCACGCGCGAGGCGCGCCGCGTCAGGTCGGCCATCTCGCGCGCGCTGCGCAGCATGCCCAGCACGACGGCGGCGGCCTCGGCGGCGCCGCGGCCGTGCACGTCGACTGTGCTCTCGTTGACGCCCTCGGCGTTGTGCGCCTCGGCGGCCGCCTGCCCCGCCCGGCGGATCAGGTCGCGCGCGCGCTGCTTGGCCGCCGCGCGCTCGGCGTCGAGCCGGCGGCTCTCGTGCTTGGTCGGCGCGTTCGCCGACTCGCGCTCGAGCCGGATGGCGAGCGCGTCGGCGCGGCCGGCCTCGGCGTAGAGCTCCTGCACGTCGGCCGGCGTCCAGGCGCGGGCGGGAGGGAGGGAGGAGGGCGGGGTGGGGGAGCGGCCGCCGTCGCCGTTGCCGTAGCCATTGCCGTTGCCGTTGTTGCCGTTGCCGTTGCCGTTGTTGCCGTTGTTGCCCTCGGCAAAGTGGGGGTGGCCGCCGCCGCCCGCCGACCGCGGCGAGACTGAGTACCGGCAACTGCGGTCGGGCGAGCCGGGGGGACCCCCGCCAAAGCCCGCGACCGCGCCCGCGGCCGACGGCAGCGGCGCCGAGTGCGGCAGCAGCGCGCGGATCGGGGAGGGCGGGGTGCCCGGGCGGCGGCGCGCCCCCTGCGAGGGCGGCCGCCCGTCGCCGCGCGGAAAGCCGCCGCCGCTCGAGCCCCGGTGGTCCGAGGCGCCGCTGCTGCTGCCGCCGCCGAGGCTGCCGCTGCCGCCGCCGCCGCTCCCGCGCCAGGCGCCGCTGCGCGAGCCCGAGGGGCTGGCGGACAGCGGCGCGGGCGCGGGGGCGCGGCCCAGGGGAGAAAACGCGGTCGGGTCGGGCACGGGCAGGGCGGCGGCGGCGGCGGCGGCAGCGGCGCGTGGCGGCGGCGGCGACGCCGACGCGAGCGCGAGCGTGAGCGCGGCCGGCGAGCCCGGCGACGACGAGCGCCGCCGCTGGCTCTGCTGCTGCTGCTGCCACCGCGGCTGCTCGCGCGCCCGCTGCTGCTGCTGATGCTCCTGTCGCGCCCGCCACCCGTCCAGCTGCTGCTGCTGCTGCTGCTGCTGCGCCATCTCGGAGAGCATCAGCGCCGCCCGCGGGAGGTCGCCGCCCGCGGCCTCGAGCGCGTTGACGAGCACGGCCTCGAGCGCGGCCGGGTGGGCGGCCGCGAGCGTTCGGACGAGGGCGCGGGAGGGCGGGGGCGGGGGGACAGGGGAGGCGGAGGGGCCGGGGCCGGCGGCCGACGAGGGCAGGGACGGCCGCGCCGCCGCCGCCGCCGCCGCCGCCGCCGCCGCCGCCGCGCTGCCGCTGGCGCCCGGGTCGCTGCCGCCGCCCGCGCCCGCGCCGCGCATCAGCTGCTCGCTCGTGTAGCGCGGCGCCCGCCCGCCCAGCAGCGCCGCCGCCGCGGCGTCCGCGTCGCCGCCCGCCTCGACGAGCAGCGACACGACGACCGCGGGCGCCGCCGAGGGGTCGACGTCGAGCAGAAGCGCGGCCGCTTCGGGCGACGCGCCGGCCGCGCGCGCCAGCGCCTCGACCACCGCGCGCTTCTTCTTGCGCGCGCTGGGGGCGCTGCCGGCAAAAGCGGCGGAGACAGAGGCAGGGCCGAGGTAGGAGGCGGGGGCGGGGGCGGCGGGCGACGGGGCGCCGCCGCCTGCGGCGGCGAGCGCCGCCGCGTGCGCGGCGTCCGCGCGCTCCTGCGCCTCGCGCGCCTCGCGCTCGTACAGGTCGAGCTGCTGCGCGAGGTCGCGCGCGAGCGCCGCGTCCGAGTCGTGGTGCGAGAGCTCGCGGGCGAGGCGGCGGCGCCGGTCGTCGGAGGAGCCGGCCGAGCCCGGGCGGGACGGGGGCGGGGACTGCGCCGCCGGCGGCAGCGGCGGCGGCGGCGGCGGCGGCGGCGGCGGCGAGCGCGGCGCGGCGGCCGCGGCCTCGAGCTCGGCGACGGCGGCGGCCAGGTCCCCTGCCGAGGCGTCGAGCACGGCCTGGCAGAGCGCCGGGCCGTGGGCTCGCGCCAGGGCGGCGTAGCGCTCGGGGAGCGTTGCGGCGGGGAGGGCGTCTTGCTGTTCTTGGTGGTCTTGGTGTTCTTGGCGGCGCGGTTGCGCCGCTGGCGGAGCGAGCGCGAGCTCCCGCGAGACGCCGGCGGCGGCGGAGGGCCGCGACGACACGAGCTGCGGCCCGTCCTCGTCGTCGTCCTCGCCGCCGTCCTCGTCGTCGTCGATGTCGTGCCCGCCGCCGCCGCCGTTCAGGTGCGTCTGGTCAGAGTGATGATGCGCCGGTGCCTGTCTACTAGGCGCGGCCGAAAAGTTGTGTGACGACGGCACAGGGGGCGCCACAACGGGCGCGAGCTGCGCCGCCGCCGCCGCCGAAGTCGAAGCCGCCAAAGCCGCCGCCGCCGCTGCGCGCGCGACCTCCTCTTGAGAATAGAGGACGTCGCCCTTGCGGGGCGGGGCGCCCGGCGGCGGCGGGGCTGCCGCGCCGAGGGAGGACGCGGCCGCCTCGAGCTCGACGCCCACGCGCCCAAAGAGCACGAGCGGCTCGTCCAGGTGCGAGAAGCGCAGCGCGGGGCCGCCGTCGCCGCCGCCGCCGTCGTCGCCGCCGTCGAGCGAGGCGACAAACGCGTCGCGCAGCATCGGCCCGGCCTCGGCCGCCGGCACGCCCGGCGCCAGCGACAGCGTCACGTGCAGCGCGGCCGACGTCGTCGGCGGCAGGCCCGCGCGCGGGTCCAGCTCCACGGAGGCGGCCTGCGCGCGCGCCGAGCGCGCCTCGCCAAGCACGCGGACCTCGACCATCCGCCCGAGCAGCGGCCCGAGCGCGGCGAGCTCGGGCGCCGAGGGCTTGTGCGCGAGCGTGACGTGGTCGGCGCGCCGGTCGGCGTGCCGGGGCGGCATGGCCGCGAGCAGGAGCTCGCGCGAGTCGGGCGTGAGGAAGACGGCGGCGTAGCGCACGGCGCGCGAGAGCGTCACGGCGGCGGCGGCGGCGGCGGTCGCGGCGGCGTTCGTCTCGTCGGTGTCGGTCTTGTTGATGCTGCAGGGGGCGCGCGAGAGTGCCGTGACATCGACGGCGGCGGCGGCGTTCGAGTTGCCGCCGTCGTCGTCGTTGTGCGCGCGGGCGGTCCCGCCGCCTGCTGCCCGGTCCGTCGCCGCCAGCGCCGCAGCGGACGCTGCGACAGCTGCCGCCGCCGCCGCCGCCGCCGCCTCCTGCCCCTTTTTGTGTTTCCGGCCGTGCGGGGAGCGTGAGGGGGAGGACGACGGGGAGGACGGCGGGGAGGAGGACGGCGTCGGAGACAGCGACGGCGAAGGCGACGAGCAGAGAGAGGAGGGAGACCTGCCGCCGCCGCCGCCGCCTGACGCAGACGGGCTCTTCTTCTTCTTCTTCTTCTTCTTGTTGTTGTTCTTGTGGCCGCCGCTGGGAGAAGCAGGGGTTTGAGCAACGACGCCGGCGGGGGGGCTGGCGGCGGGGTACAGGGGGTACAGGGGATGGAGCTCCAGCTGCTGGGTTGCGGGGGCATCTTGTTCTTGTTCTTGTTCTTCTTGTTCTTGGCCGTCGCCGTCGCCGCTCGACGAGGGGACGACGACGACGAGCGGGCAGGCGGCGGCGCAGCGGGGGCTGGCAGCAGAGACGACAGCGGCGGCTGGTGCCGCCGGCTGAGGCCGCTGCTGCTCTTGTTGCTCCTCTTGTTGCTCTTGGCGCGGCTGCTTTTGGGGCTGCCGCAGCATGACCGGGGGCGGGAGCGTCGACGGCGACGGCGACGCCGCCAGCGACGCCAGAGACGACTGCGACGAGGACGCCGACGCCGGCGAGCGCCGGTGGCACGGGGGCGGGCGGATGATCTGGGCGGCGGGCGCGAGCGCCGCGGCCGCGGCGAGCGGCGGCGGCGGCGGCGGGAGCGTGGCCGCCGCCACCACCGTCGGGAACACCACCAGGGGCGCCGGGGCGCAGGGGTGGCGGTCCCTCCAACGCACGGGGGCGGCCAGCGGCAGGAGCGGCGGCGGCGGCGGCGGCGGCGGCCGCGACACGCTCTCCTTGTTGGGGAGCAGCGGCGACGACGATGGCGACGAAGACGACATCAGGAGCGGCGGTGGCAGCGTCTCGGTCGGCGGGCACGACGAGACGGCGATGCAGCGCGTCTCGTCCGCCTCGCCGGGTCGATGGTCCATGGCTGTCGGGGCCGCCCAGGGCCTGGGAGGAAAGGGAAGAGGGGCGCGAGTTGTTTTTTCGTCGCGCGGTCTTTCGCGAGGTCCGATTTTCCCTCCTTCCTCCTCCTCCTCTTTCCCGACGCGGCGGCGGCTTGCGGCGGTCGCCCGGGGAGAGGCGGCCGCGCAGCCAAGGCGTTTTGTGAGCAAAGGGTGCGCTGTGCGCGCTTGCGGGGCGCGAGTGCGGGGCGCGAGTGGCGTGTGTAAGTGGAAGATTTGCGAGATTTTGTTTGTTGAAGGGGGGAGCTTCCTCTTTTGGCGTCGGGAGGTAAGGACGCCGGCGACGCCGAACAACCGCTGCTTCAAATGCCTAGACGGATCTTTACTGCCTAGGATGTCCGAGCAGCAGCAGCGGGACGAGCGTCGTCGAACGGACACAGGCGATCCCGATCACGCGCGTCGCACGAACGACTCGCCAGCCCGCTCGGCGCCCTCCCCCACTTTTCGCCCCGCGGTGGCGGCGGCGTCCGGCGTCGTTTTGGGCCCCGCCGAGCCGACGAGGCCGTCCAGAGGCTGCGCCGGTCGGGCCATGCATCCGGCGCCGTTAGGAGCCAAGCCGACAGGCATCTGGCGCCGTCTTGAATCAGCAGGAGAGTGGAGACGGGCGCCCCCTCTTGTTCCAAACGACGACGACGCCGACGCCGGTGCGATCGCCCGCCGAAAAACATAAGGCGTCAAGAGCCGTCGCTCGTCACGTGCGTCTTTTGCTGCGCGGCCGCAAAAGCGAGGCACGCCACCCCTTCACGAGCGACCTCACAGGAGAACCTAAGCCGAACGATGTCGCTCTCACCCAAGCAGCGCCGATTGCTGGGCGCGTTCGCGTGGGCGAGCGCGGGAGAGGTCGTGCTCACGGGCAGGTGAGGATTTTGATCAGCGGCCGGAAGAGGGACTTGCGCGCGCGCGCGCCTCGACCTCTGCGCGCTTCGCCCAATCCCATCGACCGGGGGAGCGAATGAGTGGGACGTGATTGCGTCACAGGCGTGCGCGCGTGGACGAAACGGCAAAGCGAAGAAAAAAAGCGAGCTGCGCGCCAGCGCGCGCGCCCGTCGCGCCGCTCACGCCGCCCGCAAACCCGCGCAACTCGAAACCTAAAAAAAAAAAGAACAGCCTCGCCCTCTGGCCCCTGATATCGGCCTCGCGCGCCGACCATGACGGCGGCTATAAGGCCCCCATCCCCTTGCACTTCGGCTTTTCCACGTCCAACGCGGACGTGCCGCTGGCCGCCCTGGCGCGCGCGGCGGCCGTCGGCGCGCTCGCGATCGCGGGGGCCGCAGCCGCAAGCGTACCGCCGCCGCCGCCGGTCGACGCCGCCGACGACGAGGACCCCGAGGACGCGCGCCGCGCCCCTCTGCTCGGCAACGGCGCCCGCCACCACCACCACCACCACGCGCAGGCGGGGGAGGAGGATGGCGGCGCCCACGGCGACGAGGGCCGGCGGCGAATGCAGCCGCCGCCGCCGCCGCAGACCGAGGAGGAGGAGTGGGAGGAGCAGCGGCGGCGCCGGCGGAGGCGGCGCCGCTGGTGCCGCCGCGGCGCCGACGCCGTTTCGGCGCTCGCGGCCCTTGCGGTGATGGCTAAAATGGTGGCGGTGGCCGTGCTGGCGCCCGACGGCCTGTGGTGGAGCGGCGGCGGCGCCGGCGCGGGCGGCGCGCCCCCCTCCTTCTTCTGCGGCCTCGCGCCCATGTACGCGTCGCTGGTCCTGTCGCTGGCCGGCGCGGCGGCGGGAGGGCTGCTCGCGCACATCGCCGTCGGCACCGCAAAGGGAAAGGAAAACAAGGCGGCGGCGGCGGAGGCGGCGGCAGAGGCGGCCGGCGACAAAGCGCTCGGTCTCTCAACCTCCCCCCTGCGCTCTCCCTCTGCCGTCGCCAACGGCGCAAGCGCCAGCGGCGGCAGCGACGGCCCCAGCGGCGGCGGCGGCGCCAGCGCCCGCGCCACCCTGCGCGCCCTCGTCGGCCTCTCGCGGCCCGACGCGCCCGTGCTCGCGCTCGCCTTTGCCGCCGGCGCGCTCGCCGCCGTCTTCTCGGCGGCGGTGCCCTACTACACGGGCGCCATGATCGACCACGCCTCGATCGAGCCCGACCGCGTACGCCTGGCGCGCACGGCCGCCAAGCTCGCGGCCACGGGCCTGCTGTGCGGCGCCTTCACGGGCGTCCGGGCCGGCCTGTTCACCGTGGCGATGACGAACCTCGACGTGCGCCTGCGCGCGCGCCTGCTGCGCGCGCTGCTGTCGCAAGACGCCGCCTTTTTCGACGCCACCCCTGTGGGCGAGCTCACGTCGCGCCTGTCCGCCGACTGCGAGAGCGTGTCCAGCGGCGTCGCGCTCAACCTCAACGTGGCCTTCCGGAGCGTGCTGCAGGCCGCCGTCGTGCTGGCGTTCATGTTTCGCGCCTCGTGGCGCCTGACCGTCGCCACCTTCGTGCTGGTTCCCGCCACTATGGCCCTCTCCTCCGCCTACGGCGCCTTTTACCACCGCCTCGCGAAAAAAGTGCAGGCGTCCCTCGCCGAGGCCAACGTCGCGGCGGACGAGGCGCTCGGCGCCGTCGCCACGGTCCGCGCGCACGACGGCGCGGGCGCCGCCGCCGCAGAGTACGACCGCCGCCTCGCCGCGTTCTCGCGGCTCGAGATGCGCGCGGCGGCCGCCTACGTGGCCTACGCCTGCGCCGTCACCTTCCTGCCCGTGGCCACCGCCGCGGGCGTGCTGCTGTTCGGCGGCACGCTCGTGCTGGCGGGGCGGATGTCCGCGGGCGCGCTCGTCTCGTACATGCTCTACCAGACGTCGCTGGCCTCGGCCTTTGGGCAGCTGGGAGACGTGTTCTCTTCGCTGGCGTCGGCGGTCGGCGCCGCCGCCAAGGTGGTCGAGCTCCTGCGGCGGCGGCCGCGCATGCCCGCCTGCGGCACGCTCGCCCCTGTGGCGGGGCTCGAGGGGCGCGTCGAGCTGCGCGGCGTGCACTTTGCCTACCCGGCGCGGCCAGAGGCGCCCGTCCTGCGCGGCCTGAGCGTGTCGATCGCGGCCGGCGGAACGCTCGCGCTCGTGGGGCCGAGCGGCGGGGGCAAGTCGAGCGTGCTCAAGCTGATCCAGCGCGCCTACTTGCCCTCGCGCGGCCGCGTGCTGATCGACGGGCGCGACGTGGGCGACTACGACGAGCGGTGGCTGCGGCGCCGCGTGGCGTGCGTGTCGCAGAATCCCGTGCTGTTCCGGCGGTCGGTGCGCGACAACATCCTCTACGGCTTGACGGACGAGGCGAAAGAGACGACGGGGACGACGACGAGGGCGGGCGAGGGCGGCGAGGGCGGGCAGCGGGCGGACGAGCGGCGCGGGTCGTCGTCGCCTCTGCCGTCGCCCTTGCTGTCGTTCGCGCCGACCGAGGAGGACGTCGTCGCCGCCGCCAAGGCCGCCAACGCGTACGACTTCATCATGGCCTTCCCCCGCGGCTTCGACACCGACATCGGCAGCGCGTCCGTCAGCGGCGGCCAGTGCGCCCGCATCGCCATCGCGCGCGCCCTGGTGCGGCGGCCGCGCGTGCTGCTGCTGGACGAGGCCACGTCGGCGCTGGACGCCGAGAGCGAGGGGCGCGTGCAGGAGGCGATCGACGGCGTCATCCGGGGCCACGGGTGCACGGTGGTGATCGTGGCGCACCGCCTGAGCACGGTGCGCAACGCCGACGTGATCGCCGTCGTCGGCGGTGGCAGGGTGGTTGAGGAGGGGGCGCACGACGAGCTGGTGCGGCGCGGGGGGAAGTATGCGGCGCTCGTGGCGCGGCAGCTCAGGGGCGGCGGCGGCGGCGGCGGTGGCGGCGGCGGCGGCGGCGGGGGCGGCGGGGGCGGCGGGGGCGGCGGGGGCGGGGCCAGCGAGGCCGGGGGGAGCTCGGCGGCGATCTTTGAGGGCTCGTGAGCGAGGATGGACAGCGACGTGATCGTTTCGAGCGAACTGCGAGGGCTCTCGTGAGCGAACGTGGGCGTTGGGGCGTCGGGCGTTTGGGCTCTCGCGCGTTGGGGCGTCGGGCGTTGGGACGTCGGCGCGGTCGCCGTTCAAGACCACCGAAATCGGCCTGGCTTCCCCCCTTTCGGCGCGTATCACAACCATGCCTCTCATGTAACACCAGCATCCTACGCTTTCCAATGCATCATCACATGCGCGCGGCGGACTGTTGCTGCTGCCGACGATCGACGACAGCAGCAGGTGGAGGAGGAGGGGGGGGGGGGGGCATCGGTCCCTCGCTCCCCGCGCGCGCCAGGCGGCGACTCGATCCAGGGCCGCCCGCCACCGCGCGACCAACTTGGCGATGCGGCGCCCAGCCACCCAGCAGCAGCAGCAGCACCAGCAGCGCCCCCGGCAGCGGCAGCAGCAGCAGCAGCGGCGACGCCGGCCGGCCCCCGCCCGCCCCCCTGCCGACCTACGCCGACGTCGCCGCCGCCTGCGCGCGCCGCGGCCTGCGGCTCGAGCGGAGCGCGCGGGGGCCCTTTTACCGCATCGACCTGTTCGAGGGGGACGAGGCGGCGCGGCGGCGCGGGCGGCAGCAGGCCGAGCGGATGGCCGCCAAGAGGCGAGCGGCGGCGGCAGCAGCGGCAGCAGGAGCAGACGCGGCAGCGACGGCAGCAGCGACGGCAGCAGCGACGGAAACAAGGACGACGCCGGGCGTGCCGCCGCCGCCGCCGCCGCCCCGACCCGAGCTGCTCGCGACGACCGACGGATTCGTCGTCCCCTTTTGGCCCTCGTTTGCCGGCGGCCCCTTTGTCCACTGCGACACCCTGCGCATCCCCCAGCGCCTCGGCCTGGGCGGGGGCCCCGGCGCGCGCGAGGAGAGCGCCCTGGGCCTCATGCCCCTGGTCGGCAGCGCCGTGCTCGCGCACGCGCGCGAGTGGGGGTGCCGGCGGGTCGAGATCCTCGCCATCGACGACGACGCGGGCGACGGCGCCGGCGCCGGCGCGGCGCGCTTCGCCCGCCTGCAGCGTTACTACCGCTTCTTCGGCTTCCGGCCGCGGCACAGGGTCGGGGGCCGGGGTTTTTTCGCGGACCTGCCACACCTGCTGGTGTGGGGGGGCGAGGGGATGCGCATGGACCTCGAGGTGGACGAGACGCTGAGGCGGTGGGCGCGGGTGGTGGCAAAGTAAAAGGGTGAGGAGGAGAGGAAAAAAAAAACGCAGTTC
>Ga0209491_10005004_pt1 | contig 19824 bp, 20 predicted proteins | sample BON02_FD_187213 | JGI IMG/M metagenome (GOLD analysis project Ga0209491, IMG submission 187213) | Freshwater microbial communities from Lake Bonney liftoff mats and glacier meltwater in Antarctica - BON-02 (SPAdes) (version 2) | ecosystem: Environmental > Aquatic > Freshwater > Ice > Glacier... | reverse complement strand
GCGCCGCTGCCTCTCACGCCGGCGTGATGCCTGGGTCGGCGGCCGTGCGGCGACGAATGTAGGTGACGAACGCGAATCGCATGCCGTCGGGTGCCACCTGCTGCTCGCGTGCAGTTTCCTGCCACTGACCGTCGAGCGGCGGCGCGTAGACATCGCCCGCGAAGTCCTGCTCAAGCTCGGTCACCACGGCCCGCTCGGCCAGCGGCAAGGCCGCGGCAAATAACTGTGCACCACCGATCACCCACAACTCCTCGGGTACCGGATGCATCGCCGTGCACAATGCACAGCCCCATTGCAGACTGTCCACCCCCATTGCGCCTTCACTGTGCCATTCGCGCTGGCGGGTCACGACGATATTGGTGCGTCCCGGCAACGGCTTGAAGCGTGGCGGCAGCGAATCCCAGGTTTTGCGTCCCATCATCACCGGCGCACCAGTAGTCAGCCGCTTGAAATGCGCCAGGTCCTGGGGCAGGTGCCAGGGCAGCGTGTTGTGGGCGCCTATGACGCCGTTGCGGGCGCGGGCATAGATCAGGTTGATGCGCATGGAACGGACCGCCTTTGCGTCAGACCGCGATCGGCGCGGCGATGGACGGATGGCACTGGTAATCCTGCATGGCGAAGTCCTCGAAGGCGTAGTCGAAAATCGATGCCGGCCGACGCTTGATCAGCAGTTCCGGGTAGGGGTAGGGGGCGCGGCTGAGCTGCAATTGCACCTGCTCATGGTGGTTGCTGTAGATATGGCAGTCGCCGCCGGTCCAGATGAAGTCACCGACCGCGAGGTCGCATTGCTGGGCCACCATGTGGGTCAGCAGCGCATAACTGGCGATGTTGAATGGCACGCCCAGGAAAATGTCGGCACTGCGCTGGTACAGCTGGCAACTCAGGCGTGCCGGTTCGCCTGGTACGGCCGCCGGCGCGACATAGAACTGGAAAAACGCATGGCAAGGCATCAGCGCCATCTTGTCGAGCTCGGCCACGTTCCAGGCGCTGACAATAATGCGCCGCGAATCGGGGTTGGTCTTGAGCGTCTCGATCACGTTGGCGATCTGGTCAATGTGCCCGCCATCGGGCGTTGGCCAGCTGCGCCATTGCACGCCGTACACCGGGCCGAGGTCGCCATCAGGGCTGGCCCATTCGTTCCAGATGCTGACGCCCCGTTCCTTGAGCCAGTTGTTGTTCGCCGAGCCGGTGAGGAACCACAACAATTCCTGGATGATGGAGCGCAGGTGCACCTTCTTGGTCGTCACCAGCGGGAACCCCTCGTTCAGGTCGAACCGCATCTGGTGGCCAAACACGCTGCGCGTGCCGGTGCCGGTGCGGTCGCTCTTGTACATGCCATGTTCGTACACATGGCGCATGAAGTCTTCGTATTGGGATCGGATCGGCGCGGTCATGGCAGCTTGGTCGGATACATCGGGATGCGACAGAAAAATGGCGGGCCGGGCTGATCGCGTTCGGCGGCAATCACCCCCCACTTTGTGCGACAAAGTGCACAGCCCCGTAGTTGACTCGATTGTGCCTCAGGTACAGTGGGGTTGTCGGTGCCGGGGCGATCATCCCCGGCTGCAGGTGCACCAATGACCCCTAATGACGTGGTGCCACCGACGCCAGTATCGTGCCTCAGCCGGCGATTCCGCTGGCGCTGAGGTGCAGCACCCGATCGGCCTGGCGCGCTGCGGCCGCCGAGTGGGTAACCAGCACGAGCGACGCGCCTTGCTGGCGGGTCTGGCCAATCAGCGCATCCATCACCTTGCCGGCCGTCGTCGGGTCCAGATTGCCGGTGGGCTCGTCGGCCAGCAGCAGCGATGGCCTGTGCACCAGCGCGCGGGCGATCGCAACCCGCTGCAACTGGCCGCCACTGAGTTGCTGGGGCAGTCGGCCACCCAGGCCGGTGAGTCCGACGGCGTCGAGCATCGCCTGCACCCGGTCATGGTCCGTTGCGCTGCGCCCGCCCCCCTGGAGCATCAGCGGCAGCGACACGTTCTGCGCCACATCGAGGTGCGGCAGCACATGGAAGGCCTGGAACACGAAGCCGATCTTCGCGCGCCGCATGAGCGCGCGTTGCTGGTCGTCCATGGCATCGAGGTCGGCGCCATCGAGGCGCACGTGGCCTTCGTCCCAATGGTCCAGGCCAGCCATGCAATTGAGCAGGGTCGATTTGCCGACGCCGGACTCGCCGATGATCGCGACGAACTCGCCGTTGGCGACTGTCAGCGACACATTACGAAAAACGCACTCGGCCCCGTAGTTCTTGCGCAGCCCCTGTACTTCCAGCGTCATGATCGATCCTCGGACAGTTGCAGACCGGCCTGCAGGACCCGGGCCTGCGCATCGTCGTCGTCACAGGCGATGACCTGGCGCTTTGGCATGCTGCGCAGCCAGGTGATCTGGCGCTTGACCAACTGGCGGGTGGCGATGATGCCGCGTTCGCGCAATACGTCGATGGGCCAAGCGCTGTCGAGCGCTTCCCAGGCCTGGCGATAGCCGACGCAGCGCATCGACGGCAGGTCAGCATGCAGGTCGCCACGCGCGCGCAAGGCCCGTACCTCGTCCACGAATCCCTGCGCCAGCATGGCATCGAAGCGCTGCGCGATACGCTGATGCAACCGGTGGCGCTCACGCGGCTCCAGCGACAGCATCGGCATATCGGCAAAGCGGGTTGGTACAGGCAGCGCGCCCGGTCCGCCATGCAGCGCGCTGAGCGCCTGGCCGCTGACCCGGTACACCTCCAAAGCGCGCTGGATGCGCTGGCTGTCGTTGGGGGCCAGCCGCGCGGCTGTGGCCGGGTCGACCTGCGCCAGTTTGGCGTGCATGGCCGGCCAGCCGACGGTGGCGGCCTCCTGTTCGAGTACCGCGCGCACTGGTGCGTCGGCCGGCGGCATCGCGTGCAGGCCGTCGACCAGTGCCTTGAAGTACAGCATCGTGCCGCCCACCAGCAACGCCATGCGCCCACGCAGGTTGATGGCCGACACCAATACCTCGGCGTCGTGCGCGAACATGGCGGCGCTGTAGGCATGCAGTGGGTCGCGGATATCGATAAGGTGGTGTGGTACCTGCGCACGTTCCTGCGCTGTCGGTTTGGCGGTGCCGATGTCCATGCTCCGATATACCAGCGCCGAGTCGACGCTGATGATTTCCAGTGGCACCTCCCGCGCGAGCGCTAGCGCTGCGGCGGTCTTGCCCGATGCGGTGGGCCCTGCCAGGGCCAGGCACCACGGACGGGAATCAGCCTGCCTTGGGGCGACCATGGTCGGGTTCTCCGTATTTCTGCACCAGTATCCAGCCCGACAACGCGATCATGATGCTCCAGAACCAGATGCCGTTGGTCAGCGGGAACACTGTGCCGTCCATGCGCCCGCCGAGCCAGGTGCCGGCGCCGAAAGCGGCCAGCATCATCAGGAAACCGTTGAGCGCCGATGCGGCTCCCGCCGTCTTTGGAAACGGCCCGACGGCGCCGCTTTGTCCGCATGGCTGGTGCACGCCATGGGCCAGCATGAAGACACAGTACGGGGTCATGATGAACCAGGCGCCGTGCGGGCCGCTGCTCCAGCCGGCCAGGCCGAACAGGCCAATGGCGCTGCCACTGACCAGCGTCATCGTGCTGGCGATCGCAACGGTGCGCCGCACGCCGAATCGCGCCAGTAGCCGTCGGCACAGGAACGTACCGCTCAGGAAACACAGGGACATCAACGCCATCAGCAGTCCGTAATGGGTCCGGGTCAAGCCCAGCATGTCGATGAAGACAAACGGCGATGCGGCCAGAAACGTGAACAGCCCGCCATACGACGCCGCCGAAAGGGCGGAGTAGGCGATGAATGTCGCATTGCCGCCAATGTGCATCCAGTTACGCATGAGCGCGAGCGGGTGTAGCGGCTGCACCGCGTGGTCTGGCAACGACTCCTTGAAACGCGCCAATACCAGCGCCAGCGATGCGGCGCCGAACAAGGCCAGCATCAGCAACGCCGCACGCCAGTTGAACAGTTCCGCCATCAGCCCGCCCAGCGGGGCGCTCAGCACGGCGATCACACCCAGACCCGACAAGGCCTTGGACATGACGCGTGCGCCGTCGCCAGCGCGATAGAGGTCACGGATGATGGCCCGTGCGCAGGTCACCCCGGCGCCCATTGCGGCGCCCTGGACGGCGCGCCACAGCACCAGCAGTTCCATCGACGGTGCGAGCGTGCTGCCGATGGCTGCAACGGTGTATGCGCCCAGGCCCGCCAGCAGGACCGGACGCCGTCCAAACCGGTCCGACAGCGGCCCCCAGATCAACTGGGACACGCCAAATGCAATCAACAATGCCGACAAGGTCAGCTGGGCCTGACTGATGCTGGCGCCGAAACCGGCCGTTAAAGCGGGCAGGGCCGGCAGGTAGAGGTCGGTAGTGACGGGTTGTACGCCCAGCAAAGCCGCCAGAATCAGCACCACGATGCCGTCGCCCATGGCTGCGGGTGCGGGCGTCGCCGGTATCGGTTGGGTACGGGGCGACGACGGCATTGCGCACGAGGTTAGCAGAAGGGCCCGTGGTGTTGGCGCGGTCCGTGATGTCGGCGCACGCCAGGCACGGTCCCGGAGTCTCTTGCAGCCGTTATGCTCATGGACAATCCATCCCATCCGGTCGCATGTCAACGCTCCAACCCCCTTTCAGCCCGTCCGCCGAGCGCAACAAGCAGCCGATCCTGGAGGCGCTGCGCCAACAGTTGCCGCAGCATGGGCGGGCGCTCGAGATCGCCTCCGGCACCGGGCAACATGGGGCCTGGTTCGCCAACGCCTTGCCAGACTGGACCTGGCAGCCGACGGAACTGGACCCGCGGGACCTGCCCGGCATTGCGGCGAACGCCTTACAGGCCGGTTGCAGCAATGGTTTGCCGCCGGTCGTGCTCGATGTGATGGCGTCGCGCTGGCCGTCGCTTGGCGACGCATTTGCGGAACCGTTCGATCTGGTCTACTGCGCCAACATGCTGCATATCGCGCCATGGCCTTGTTGCGAGGCATTGATGCGCGGATGCGCACGCCATCTAGCCGCCACTGGCCGATTGATCGTGTACGGGCCATTTTTCGAACGGGGCATCCTGCCTGCGCCCGGCAACCTGGCCTTCGACGCGGACTTGCGTGCCCGCGATCCGGCCTGGGGCATACGCACGCTCGACCAGGTGCAGGGCGCAGCCCATGCGGCGGGCCTGCGGTTGGCGTCACGGCATCCGATGCCAGCCAACAACCTGCTGCTGGTCTGGCAGCGTCCCGGGGCCTGAGCCTGAGCCGGCGCCAGGCTTGTGCCGCCGCTCTATCAGCGTCCGCGCAGAAACAGGCTGTCGAGTTCGCGCAGGCTGACCTGGCGCCAGGTCGGACGACCATGGTTGCACTGGTCCGAGCGCTCGGTCGCCTCCATCTGGCGCAACAGCGCGTTCATTTCGGTCAGTGTCAGCATGCGGTTGGCGCGCACCGCGCCATGGCAGGCCATGGTGGACAGAATCTCGTCGCGGGCGCGTTGCACGACGGTGCTCGCGTCGTGCTGGGACAGTTCCTCCAGCACACTGCGCGCCAGCGCAGCCGCGTCGCCCTGCGCCAGCGTGCTGGGCACGGCCCGCACTGCCAGCGTGGTGGCAGACAGTGGCGCGATGTCCAGCCCCAGCGTCTGCAGGGTGTCCCCATGGGCCTCGGCGGTGGCGATGTCGTGTGCGGTGGCGGCAAACGTCACCGGAATCAGCAAAGGCTGGCTGGCCAGGTGTTGCGAGGCGCCTTGTGCCGCAGCATGGTCGAACTGGGCCTTGAGGCGCTCATAGACAATGCGTTCATGCGCCGCATGCATGTCGACAATGACCAGCCCCTGGGCGTTTTCTGCAAGTATGTAGACGCCCTGTAACTGGGCCAGCGCGCGGCCCAGCGGCCAGTGTTCGTGGTGTGCCTGTGCGTCGCCGGTTACTGAAGGGTCCTGCGACGGGCTATCGGGGGCGCCGGCATCGGTGGCGTTCGCCAGCGGCACCGGTCCGTTGTCGGCCGGGCGGGACGTTGTCGTGTCGGTGTCGGTGGCCATGGCGCGGCGCACCGGCCACAGGGCTTCAAAATCGGACACCCGATGGCCACCCGCAGGTGTGCCGAAGCGCATCGGTGGTTGGCTCCAGCCACGAGCGGAGAATGCCGTGCTTTCAGCGCCGGCACCGCTGAGCACCTGCGTCGCCGCTGGCGTCAGCAGGCCCTGTGCCGGTAGCGTCTCGCTACCTGCGCGCGGCTGCGCCAGTGCGTCCTGGATGGCACGCCGGACCGCCTGGTGGACCTCGCGACTGTCGCGGAACCGCACTTCGATCTTGGTCGGATGCACGTTGACATCCACCCGGGTCGGGTCCATCTCCAGGTACAGCACGAAGACCGGCTGACGCTGGCCGTGCAGCACATCCTCGTAGGCGCTGCGCACCGCATGCGCGAGCACCTTGTCGCGCACGAAGCGGCCATTGACATAACAGAACTGCTGGTCGGCCCGCGCCCGGGCCGCATCGGGAATGCCGATACGCCCATGCAGGCGGATCGGGTGGCGGTTGTCACGGCGCAGGTCCGGCTCAGCAGCGCCGACAGGCGCGCCCTGGTCTTCTCCCAGTGCGATGGACCGTGCGACGAATTCGGCGCCCAGCACGTCGGCCATGCGCTGCGCCTGCCGTGACGGCAGGTCCGTGTCGGGCGTGCCGGCGCATGCACGCCACTGCTGCACCAACCGGCCCTCATGCCAGATGGCGAAACCGACGTCGGGACGGGCCAGGGCAGGGCGACGCACCGCCTCAACGCAATGGGCCAGTTCGGTGGCGTCGGTCTTGAGGAACTTGCGTCGCGCCGGCGTGCTGTAGAACAGCTCCTTGACCTCGACCGTGGTGCCCGTCGACCGCGCAACCGGCCGCAACTCGCCGCTGCGCCCATCGAGTGCAAAGGCGCCGGTGGCACCCTCGGCGCGCGAGGCGATGACACAGTCGGCGATCGCATTGATGGCTGCCAGCGCTTCGCCCCGAAAGCCGAAACTGCCGACCGATTCGAGCTCCTGCAGGCTGCTGATCTTGCTGGTGGCGTGGCGCTTGAACGCCATCGGCAGTTCTTCGCGCACGATGCCGGCGCCGTCGTCCTCAACGGAGATCAGGCGCACGCCGCCGGCCAGCAGCCGCACCGTGACCTGGCGTGCGCCGGCATCCAGCGCGTTGTCGACCAGCTCGCGCACCACCGAGGCCGGCCGTTCGACCACCTCCCCGGCTGCTATCTGGCTGATCAGTTCATCGGGAAGTTCGCGGATGGCGCGACGCGCGGCGGGGGCAAGGATAGCGTTCACTGGGGCATTTTAAGTCTGTCATATTGCCGTTCCGGGACGGCAGCGATAATCCAGCGCCATGGAACTTGTCTCATTCATTCTCGATTTCATCCTGCACGTCGACAAACATCTGGAGATGTTCGTGCAGAACTACGGAACCTGGGTTTATGCCCTGCTGTTTCTGATCATCTTCGTCGAAACCGGCCTGGTGGTGATGCCGTTTCTACCCGGCGACTCGTTGCTCTTCGTCGTGGGAGCGATGTGCGGCGTCGGGCTGATGGACTACCCCTTTGTCATGGGTCTGCTGGTGGTGGCGGCCATCCTGGGGGACCAGTGCAACTACAGCATCGGCCGGTATTTCGGCCCCAAGGTGTTTCAGTGGGAAAACTCGCGGTTTTTCAACAAGCGCGCGTTCAACCAGGCGCATGATTTCTATGAGAAGTATGGCGGCGTGACCATCATCGCCGCCCGTTTTCTGCCATTTTTGCGGACGTTCGCGCCGTTTGTCGCTGGTGTGGCTTGCATGACCCGCTCCAAGTTCACGCTGTTCAACGTGGTTGGCGCGCTGCTGTGGGTGGTGGGCATTGTGACCATCGGCTATTTCTTCGGCAACATCCCGGTGATCAAGGCCAACATGGACAAGGTGATCTGGGCGCTGATCTTCGTGCCGGGTTTTTTCGTGCTGCTGGGCGCCTGGCGGGCCAAGCGCAAGGCGGCAGGGCAGGCGGCTGCCGGGTAGCCTTTTTGGGGAAACATTGGCGCTCGCACGCGGCGCTTGGGCGGTTGGGTGCGTTCAACCCGGAAGCTCTGGCTGAGTTCGATGATTGACGCTGGCGCAGCAGACCATGTGGTAGCGAAAGTCGGGCTACCCGCAAAATGGGTGACGGCACCTGCCAAGCACCCTGCGGCGCAATGACGACTCTGAATTGCTGACACGACAAAATCAGCATCGAATCCATCGGCAGATGGTCCGGTCAGGCTGAAAAGCGCTTTTCTCCGTCCAGCCAAGTGGAGTGAATCTTGACGGACTGAATGTCCGTTGGCGCGACAGCTGTTGGGTCTTTCTCAAGAACCACCAGGTCGGCGGCTTTGCCGATGGCCAGACTGCCGCACACGTGATCCAGGTGGCATTGCCATGCAGCCCGCTACGCGCCATGAAGAACCGGTCGCAAGGGAAAGTCCATGGCCGGCGCTGCGTAGCAGCACAACCTGGCCCGCCGCGCCAACAGTTGCAACGAAGGCAAGCAATTCCGGCCCAGCTTTACCGTCTCCCGGCTTCCAGGCGCGGCCAGCGCAGAAGCAACGCGGTGCCAAGGCCCCACAGGCCGTTGAGCGTCGGTCCGAGCCAAGCTGTCGCGAGGCTGAATTCGAAATGCCCGCCTTTGAGCGGAGTCACGACGTACCAGGCCACCAGCGTCGGCAGGGTCGCACCGAAGACGAGCGCGAAGAGCCAGCGCACCCCCGACCGCGCCATGGCCCGCGTCAGCAGCGCCAACGCCACCCCCCCACACGCCGCCCCATAATGCCAGCGAAATCACCTGGGGCACGCCGAAGGGCGGCACCGGCCGCATAGCCCAGGCCGGGTGCGGTACCACGCCCGCGAGGTAGTACAGCTGCAGCCGCCCACCAAGCCGCGAACTGCCGCGTTGGCAAAAGAAGTGTTCGTTGGCATCGTCAGGACTCCGGGTCGATAGGTCTGGTTTCAGGGGATGGAACTGCAGAGCAAGCAGCCTCCCTACGCCATGACACCATCACAAAGCGAAAATATTCTCGTGCTGTCCCTATCGGGAGTCGGCGGCTCGGCGTATTCCCGCAAGCGGGCAAGGGGCAAGCAACGCCGGCGCGTCCACTGGCGCGACCGGCTTGCGGTATCGTGAAGACGCGCGATGCTAAACCACCTGCCGGTCCGGGAGCCCACAGCGCAGGTCAGTCGTCGAATCCCAGGAACACCGCAGCCTCGTCCACCGATTTGCGCTGCGATACGACCGCGTTGGCCAGAAAACTGTCGTCAGGCCAGCCCATTGCGACGCAGGTCTGGATCACCTGGTCTTCCGGGATGCCGGCCTCGGCCCGCACCACCGGCGACTGCATGATGCCCTGGCTGTTGATCACCGAACCCAAGCCGCGTGACCATGCCGCGTTGACGATGCAATTGACTACGCCACCGCAGTCGAAAGGTGCGATGTCGCTGCCGTGAATGGCGCGGTCGTAGATGATGACGATGGACACCGGCGCGTGGAACTGGCGGAAGCCGCGCAAGACCCATTCCTGGCGCTTGGTCTGGTCGTCGCGGGCGATGTCCATCGCGGCAAACAACTGCTTGGCCACGCCGATCTGCCGCTCGCGGTGGACACCGGTATAGCCTGGGCCCATTCGGAACTCGCGCGAATGGGGTACGCCTGCCAGGTTGCGCTCGACATTGCCCCGCCGGATGCGGTCCAGCACCGCGCCCCACTTGGGGTCAGGCCTATACCTTCTAATTGAGTTAGAAGGTATAGGCCTGACCCCAAGCCTGACCCCAAGCCTGACCCCAAGCCCCTAGCCCTGCCGACCGCCACTGTGAAGCGCTGCGCATGGGCCCCGCGAGCCTTCGCAGCGCGTGTGCGACGGACCCAACGAGCTCAGAGCGACCGGCTCCGAGCCAACGGCGGATTCCGCGAGAAATACCCCTCGATGCCTCGCACAAGGGCATCGGCGAGTGTCTGCAGGTACTGGTCGTCATTGAGCCGGGCTTCTTCTTCCGGGTTGCTGATGAACGCAGCCTCCACCAGCACGCTGGGAATATCGGGGGCCTTGAGCACCGCAAAGCCCGCCTGCTCGACACGCGGCTTGTGCAGTTTGCTGATACGACCGATTTCGCCGAGCATGGCGCTGCCCAGTTTCAGGCTGTCGTTGATCTGGGCCGTGGTGCTCATGTCGAGCATGGCGCGTTGCACGGCTTCGTCGCGTGAGGCGACGTTGAGGCCGCCGATCAGGTCGGCCTTGTTTTCCTTGTCGGCCATCCAGCGCGCGGCGCTGCTCGATGCGCCTCCCTGGCTTAGCGCAAACACGCTGGCGCCCTGGGGGCGCGGCGTGTAGAAGGCATCGGCATGCAGGCTGACGAACAGGTCGGCTTGTACCCTGCGCGCCTTTTGCACCCGTACGTGCAAGGGGACGAAGAAGTCGGCATCACGCGTGAGGTAGGCACGCATGGCGTTGCCGCCTACGGTCATGGTGTTGATACGGTCGCGTAGACGGTGGGCCAGGCGCAGCACCACATCTTTCTCGCGGGTGCCGCCGGGGCCGATAGCGCCGGGATCTTCACCGCCATGGCCCGGATCCAGCGCGACGATGATCAGTCTGTCGGTGCGGCCTGTCGTCGGGGCTGCACGGTTACTGAGCCTGGACTGGCCGGCGTTGGCCACGACCGGCGCTGAAGGTGTCGAATTGGTGAACGCGCTTAATGGTGGCCCCAGGAACACGGTGGGATTGGCTGGCGCAGTGCTGCGTTGCGCGATCAACTCACCAAGCGGGTCGGGCAATGCGGACGCCAGGCCAGACGGGCCTATCGGGGCGGCAGCGGCTGCTGCCATGGCAGGTGCCTCTTTAGTGCGTTCAGCGATCAGCAGCTCCAGCGGATCGGCCACCACGGCTGGGTACAGGTCGAGCACCAGGCGGTGCTGATAAGCGCTGACCGGAAGCAGGCTGAAGACTTGCGGCTTGGCCTGTTGCTTGAGGTCCAGCACCAGCCGCACCACGCCGGGGGCGAACTGCCCGACCCGGATCCCCATGATGGTCGGATCGTCCGCCCGGACCTTGGCCACCAGTTCCCGTAGCGCAGGGTTCAGGTCGATGCCTTCGATGTCCAGGGCCAGCCGGGGTGGGTTGGCCACGAACAACTGGCTGGTGTTCAGAGCGCCGTCGGACTCGATCGTGACGCGGGAATAGTCGGGCGCCGGCCATACCCGCACCGCCAGAATAGTGGCGCCACGGGCGATCTGCGCCGCCCCCAGCAACAGCACGAGGGAGCCGGACTGGAGTAGCGTGCGTCGCTTCATGGGCATACGTCAGCCAGCAATGTGGCGCCGGTCGGGGTTTGCGCGATCAGGCGCACGGCGCGGGAGTCATCGTCCTGCACCGCGATATGGATGGCCAGATCGGCCAGCGGCAACATGCCATACGCCTTTTCGGGCCACTCGGCGAGCTTGAGTCCGTCGCTGGCGAAGATGTCGCGAAACCCGGCGTCTTCCCATTCGTCCGGGTCGTTGAATCGGTAAAAGTCGAAATGCCAGACATGCAGGGCGGTATCACGCGTTGGCGTGCGTGCCAGTTCGTAGGGCTCCACCACAGCATAGGTCGGGCTCTTGACGCGCCCGCCCACACCCATCGCCTGCAGCAGGTGGCGTACGAAACTGGTTTTGCCGGCGCCGAGTTCGCCGTGCAGTTCGATGAAGCAATGCGCCATGGCCGGCTGCTGTGCCAGCGATGCGGCGAATAAACGTGTCGCGGCCTCGTCGGACCAGACAAGGCTTTTTACAATCAGGGGGTGAACAATACCCATGGACTCGTCGATCAAGGTCAATTGGTTTCCCGCATTACCGGCTGGGCCCATGAACTCGGCTTCGCACAGATCGGATTGACTGGCATCGATCTGTCGGACGCAGAGCAGGGATTGCTGGCGTGGCTGGATCAGGGCTTTCACGGCGATATGGCTTACATGGCGGCGCATGGACTCAAACGTGCCCGACCGGCTGAACTCGTACCTGGCACAGTGACTGTGCTTACCGCCCGCATGAACTATTTGACCACAGCGGACAACGATGAAGCCCATTCCTGGCAGGCGATCGAGTTCGATCGTCTCCATCGCGCAACAGAAGGTGTGGTGTCGATGTATGCCCGGGGACGCGACTACCACAAGGTGATGCGCCAACGGTTACAAAAACTGGCGCAGCGCATCGCCGCCGACGTAGGTGAATTCGGCCACCGGGTGTTCACCGACTCGGCGCCAGTCCTTGAGGTCGAACTGGCGCAGCGCAGCGGCCAGGGCTGGCGCGGCAAACACACACTGGTGCTCAACCGCGACGCCGGATCGATGTTTTTTCTGGGCGAGATCTACCTCGATCTGGCGTTGCCGACCAGCGATCCGGTGAGCGAGCATTGCGGCAGTTGCAACGCATGTATCGATGTGTGTCCGACCCAGGCCATTGTGGCGCCGTACCGGCTCGATGCGCGGCGCTGTATCTCGTACCTGACGATCGAACATGCCGGAGCGATCGCGCCCGAACTGCGCCCTTTGATGGGCAACCGGATCTATGGTTGTGACGATTGCCAGCTGGCGTGTCCGTGGAACAAGTTTGCACAGCGCAGTGCGCTGCCCGATTTCGACCCGCGTGAGGGCCTTGTCGGGGCGCAGCTCGTGACCCTGTTCGGCTGGAGTGAGGCCGAATTTTTGCAGCGCACAGAGGGCAGTCCGATCCGGCGCATCGGCCATGTGCGCTGGCTGCGTAATATCGCCGTGGCTCTGGGCAATGCGCTGGCGACCGCGTACGACCCGCTGATCGAGCAGGCGTTGCGCCAGCGCCAGGACGATCCGAGCCCGCTGGTGCGTGAACATGTGGCCTGGGCCTTGGGCTACCATCGCGGCAACACCACCGATTGAGCTGCGGCCGACGCCGAACCCACCTGCCATGACCCGAATGCGATTGCTGATCATCGACCCCCAGAACGATTTCATGGACCAGCCACAAGCGGCCCTTCCGGTGCCGGGCGCGGATGCCGACATGCGGCGTCTGGCGGCCTTTGTCGATGCCGCGGGTGCACGCATCGACGAGATCGTGGTCACGCTTGATTCGCATGCCGGCGTCGGTATCGAACGCACCACCTTCTGGTGCGACGCCGACGGTGCGCCGCTGCCGCCTTTCACGGCCATCACCGCCGCCGACCTTCAGGCCGGCCGGTTCCGCCCGCGCGATGCCAGCTGCACACAGGAGGTGCTGGCCTATTTGCAGGCGCTGGAGGCTACCGGCGAGCGTACGTTGATCGCCTGGCCGGTGCATTGTGTGCTGGGCAGCTGGGGCCATAACATCCAGCTGCCGCTGGCCGATGCCATCAACCGCTGGGAAGTAGCCAAGGGGCGCGCCTGCGAACGGGTGGTCAAGGGTTTGAACCCGATGACCGAGCAATACAGTGCGTTCCGTGCCGACGTGCCGCGCGGCGACGACCCGCGCACCCAACTCAATACGCCGCTGATGGCACGCCTGGCGGTCGGCGACGAATTGCTGGTGGTCGCAGGCGAAGCGCTGAGCCACTGTGTTGCCGCCTCCGGCCAGGACATGATGGCGCAATGGAATGAGGGCCGATTGCGCAACACCGTGTTCCTGACCGACTGCATGAGCCCGGTGGCAGGGTTCGAGGCGGAGGGCCAGGTGTTTGTTGCCGAACTGCGCACCCGCGGCGTTCGTTGCATGACGGCGGCCGAGGTCGCCGCAATGCCGGCATGATGCTGCGTCGCGTTGCGGGCCGCCGACGCGCGGCATGACCCTGCGCGACGCCGCTGCAACATCGGGCGCCAACGGCGCGGTGCGCCGACGCGTCAACCAGGTCGTCGGCGCGGGGGTGGAGCTCGGCGACAACGCGCTGTCGCAACTCGATCCGGTACGCTGGACGCGCTCGCCGCTGCGCTGGGTCATCGGTTGGTGGATGGTGGCCCAGTTCGCTGCGCAGATGCTGGTGCTGATGTTGTCGCCGTCGAGTTACCGGCGCAGCCAGTGGCGCGAAATCCAACTGCAACTGGTCAGCGCGACGGCCCCGTTGCTGCCCGGTTTCATCGCCTTGTCGGCGCTGCTGAGCCTGGTCATCATCCGCATCGTGGTGGCGACCGCCATGTCCTACGGACTGTCGCAATATGCGCTCGACGTGCTGGTGCGCACGCTGGTGATCGAACTGTTGCCCCTGCTGGTGGCCCTGTTTGTCGCACTGCGGTTCACCATGCCCAGTGGTGAGTCGGTCGCCGATCTGCGCCAGCAGGGCGTGTTGCGTGCGATGTGGCGTGACGGTGGCGATCCGGCGCGCGATGTGCTGCTGCCGCGGGTGCTTGCAGGCGTTTTTTCAGTCGTATTGCTGGCGGCCATCAGCGCGGTGCTGGCCTTGGTGATGACCTATGTCACCATCTACGGGTTCACCAGCTGGGGCTTCGCCGCCTACACCCGTGACGTGGGCCAGGTGTTCACGCCCACAGCCACGTTGATATTGGGCTTGAAAGCGTTCTTCTTCAGCCTGGTGGTGGCAATCCTGCCGATAGCGCCAGACCCGCGATTCGATGGCGCACCTCTGCAGCGCCGCGACGAGATCAGCCAGCTCGGACGCCTGTTTGCGCTGATCTTGCTGACCGAGGTGTTGTCACTGGTGGGCAACTACTATTGAACCGCCCCACCGATCCATCCATGACCGAGCTCCGCGACCATCCCCCCCCGGTATCCAATCTGGAGATCAAGGCCCGGCTGTTGCTGCTGGCCATGATGGTGCTTGTGTCAGGGGCCATCGGCTACCTGATGTATGCGCGCGGCGCCTTCGAGCGGACCCAGCAAGTGGTGCTGATCGCCGATGATTCAGAAGGCATTTCGGTGGGTATGACCATGACATTCTCCGGCTTCCCGATTGGCCGGATCGGGCGTATCGAACTGTCTGACGAGGGCAACGCCCGCATCATCGTCGACGTGCCGCAAGACGATGCGCACTGGTTGCGCACCTCCAGCGTGTTCACGATGGAAAGCGGCCTGGTCGGCGGTACCAAGATCCGCGCATTCACCGGCGTCCTGACCGACCCGCCACTGCCCGACGGCGCCGAACGCAAGGTGCTGCGCGGTGATGCGGCCGCGGAAATTCCGCGTATGGTGGCCAGCGTGCGCGAATTGGTCAACAACCTGGGCGCGTTGACCAGCCAGGACGCGCCGCTCAATGCCAGCCTGCGCAACCTGCAGGCCACAGCCGAACGGCTCAACGGTCCACGCGGTGCGATCGGCGTGTTGCTGGGCAACGATGCCGATGCGCAGCGTCTGTCGCAGGCGCTGGAGCGCACCAATGCGCTGCTGGCGCGGTTGGACGGTCTGGTGCTCAAGGCCGACGGCATTGCCCAGCGCACCGACGGCATGATTGCGCGGGCCGACAAGCAGGTGTTTGGCGAGCAGGGCGTGGTGTCGGAAACCCGCGCCACCGTGGTGCAGCTCAACGGCCTGCTGGCCGATGCGCGCAACAGCCTGAAGAAGGCCGATGCGGTGCTGGTCGAGGCGCAGGCCATCGGCGCCAACACCCGTGAGGCGACGGCGGACCTTGGCACGTTGCGCGCCGAGGTCGAGGCCAGCCTGCGCAAGGTCGACCACCTGGTCAACGAGATCAACCGCAAGTGGCCGTTTGCCCGCGACGCGAAGATCACATTGCCATGAACACGTTGCTGCGACGCTTTTCGGTCGTCATGCTCATCGTGCTGCTGGCCGGTTGCGCGGGCGCGCCGCCGCCTGACTGGCAGTTGAACGCCCAAGGCGCGATCGAACGCGCCCAGGACGCCTATCTGTCGGGCAACAGCCGTATTGCGGACGTCGAATTTGCGCGGGTGCGCGGCGAGATTGCGCGCACCGGTCGTGCAGACCTGCTGGCGCGCGCCGAACTGGTGCGCTGCGCCACCCGTGTGGCCAGCCTGGACTTCGGCGCCTGCACCGGTTTCGACGCGCTGGCCCGCGATGCCGCAGCGCCCGAGCAGGCCTATGCGCGGTATCTGCAGGCACAGGCCACGGCCCGGGATGCGGCCTTGTTGCCACCGCAGCATCGCCCGATGGTTGCGCCGCAGGCGACGGGCGCGGCGCTGGCCTCCATTGATGAGCCGTTGTCGCGCCTGGTGGCCGCTGGCGTGCTGATGCGCAGCGGGCGCGCTGATCCGCCCACCATCGCGCAGGCGATCGACACGGCCTCGGGCCAGGGCTGGCGCCGACCCTTGCTGGCCTGGCTGGGCGTGCAGGCCGCACGCGCCGAGTCGGCCGGCGATGCCGATACGGTCGCCCGCATCCGGCGACGCATTGCGCTGGTGAATGGCGCGGGTCTTTCAACGCCCTGATTCCGGGTCCTTGCGCGCATGGCCCTCGAGCGCTATCTCCGGTTTGCCAGCCGTACCCCGGTGCTGCTGATCAGTGGCGCTGGCGTGCTGGGCTGGTTGCTGCTGGTGTTTCCGTCATTGCCGATCAATGGCGAAATGCTGGATGTCAGCGCCGGTTACAGCTACGGCGAATTGATGGGTGCCATGGAGCAGTACGGCGCCGACGGTCGACATGCCTATGCGTGGGCCAGTCCGACGGTCGACACCGCGTTCCCCATGCTGTATGTGACACTTTTCTGTGGCCTGCTGACCCGTCTGCGCCCGTCGGATGGCTGGGCCTGGCTGGCCTGGATACCAATATTCGCCGGTCTCTGGGACCTGTGCGAGAACGCCCAGATCACCGCAATGCTGCTGATGTATCCGGATATCAGAGAGACTCAGGTCGCCTGGGCATCGTTTTTTACCCATGTGAAGACGCTCTGGATCGGGCCGGCCTACCAGTTGCCGGCACTCGCGTTCGTGCTGGTGGCCAGCGTGCACGGATTGGTGCGTGTTGTCAGGGGTCGGCGCGCGCACTGACGGCGCCCGGGGTACGGCCGTTGGTTGGCGCTGCAGCCGTGCTGGGCGCGGTGCGGCATGCGCAGGTCCTTCAGGTGGCGGCGGGCAGCTTGCTAAGACAACGCTAAGTCTGGGCCGATACAGTGCCGCGCATGTCCCGGAATCCGACTCTTGCGCGTCCTGCGCCTACTTTGCTATTGCCTACGGTCTCGGGCATTTGGCCGGCCATTGACCGCCCTGCAACGGCGGTGTTTGTGCTGATTCTGCTGGCATTGTGGTTGATGGCCACGATGGGTATGCGTCCCCTGTTGCTGCCCGATGAAGGGCGTTATGCCACGGTCGCGCTGGAAATGCTGCGCGGCGACGCATTGGTTCCCACGCTCAACGGCTTGCCGTTCTTCCACAAGCCACCCTTGTTCTACTGGCTGGACATGGCGGCCATGGCGGTTTTTGGCCCAGGCCAATGGAGCGCGCGTGCGGGCGCAATGGTCGGGGCCTGGATCATGGGCGCAGCCTTGTTCCTGTTCCTGCGCCGCTGGCTGGGTGCCAGGCCTGCCGTGCTGGCGACGGTGGTGCTGGCGACCAGCCCGTTCTTCTTCATTGCTGCGCAATACGCGAACCACGACATGCTGGTCGCCGGTCTCATCACCGCCGCTGTGCTCTCGCTGGTGCGTGCCGTGGATGGCCCGCGACCGGTCGATCTGCGCTGGCTGGCGGTGGGCGCGGTGGCCTGCGCCCTGGCGACGCTGGCCAAGGGATTGATCGGTTTTGTGCTGCCGGCCCTGGTGGTTGGCCCGTGGTTACTGATGCAGGGGCGCTGGCGCCAGCTTGTCGGCCTGCTGCATCCGGTCGGGTGGCTGGTATTTAGCGTGGTTGCCATGCCGTGGTTCTTCGTCATGCAATCGCGTTATCCGGGCTATTTCGACTATTTCGTCATGGACCAGCATGTCCGCCGTTTCGTGCACACAACATTCAATAACGTGCAGCCGTTCTGGTTCTTCCTGCTGGTGCTGCCCGCGCTGATGCTGCCATGGACGGGCTGGGTAGTGCAAACGGTGCGACAGGCCTGGCGTGGGCGCGATGCCCGCGTTGGCCTGTTCGTGTGGTGGATCATTGCCGTGACCGGCTTCTTTTCCCTGCCCAGCTCCAAGCTGGTGGGTTATGTTCTTCCGGTGGTTCCTCCGCTGTGTGCCCTCGTCGCGATGGCACTGGTGCGTCGCCCTGGCAAAAGCGTTGCCTGGACGAGCGCTGTGGCGGGCCTGGTGTGTGTCTTCATCGTCGCTGCCATCGCCTGGCAGGCTCCGAAGTCCAACCGGGCCGCCGCGCTGGCGCTGGTGGAACAGATGGCGCCGGGCGACACCGTGATGATGGTCGACGAATATCTTTACGACGTGCCGTTTTATGCCGACCTGCGTGCACCCGTGGTGTTTGCCAGTGATTGGCGCGACCCCGAGCTGGCGTCGCAAGATAGCTGGCGCAACGAGTTGGTAGATGCGGCCCGTTTCGCGCCGCAGCGCGGCCGCGCGGTCTTTCTGCAGATAGACCAGCTCGATCGTGCGACCTGCGCGGGCAAGGCAGTCTGGTTTCCGGTATCGATGGGCAAATCTGCCCGGGTCGCAGCATTGACTGGTGCGCGCCGGGTGTATGGCGACACGAAGACCGAATTGTGGCGCGCACCGGCGCGCACCTGTAGCTGAGCAAGGCCACTGCATGCGCCAGCTATTCCGGTACGCGGTAGTCGGGGCTGTTGCCACCGCTGTGCATTACCTGACCATGGTCGTGTGCGTTGAACTGGCGCACTGGCAGGCCTGGCTGGCGTCCGGCTACGGCGCAACGATCGGCGCGCAGGTCGCCTTCCTGGGCAATCGCTGGTTCACGTTTTCCGCTGGCGCCGGTATTGGGGCCACATGGCTGCGGTTTCATGTGCTCGCCCTGGCGGGTGCCATCGTGGGCATGGCGATCGTCGCCCTGGGCGTGCATCTGAGCGCGTATTACCTATGGGCCCAGATGGCGGCGACGCTGACAGTAATGCTGATGACCTTTGTCGGCAATCGCGCCTGGGCGTTCCGCATGAAATGATGTGCGCGATGTGCGCGATGTGCGCGATGTGGGTGCGTTGCGACGCAGCACCGGTCATTGCCAACCGCGGACCAACGTGACGTTGGCCGCGGCAAGGTCCTGCTCGAACGCGGCGCTGGACAGATAGGCCAGTTCGCGCATGCGGGCGCCAGCCACCGGGTCATTGCCATCCTCCATCTGGTCGCGACCCGGGTGGCAGTAAATCAGTCCGCCTGGACTGGGCAATGCGCCCAGCCAGCCCTGCATCCGGCTTCGGTAGTCGGTACCCGTGAAGTCGTAGGTGCCAAGCAGGCAGCTGTTGTGTGGCACCGCACGGCGCTGTAATTCGGCTTCCAGGCGCCGGCCTCCAGTGTGGCGGATCAACCATCGCTTGAGCCCGGATCCGGGGCCAACAACGCGGGCCGTGTTGCGGATGGCAGGGTGGACCTGCATCGCCTCGAGTGACCTGAAAACGGCGTTGCGCACTCCAGGCAGATGGTGCACGTGCTGGTGTCCATCCATGAACATTGGCTGGCGGCCCGCTGCACCGGTGAACGCGGCCCATTGCGCCATGAATTCACAGGCCACGGCCTTGGCAGGAATCAGCCCCAGGTGGGCGCGCAGGATCAGTCCGGGCAAGGTCGGCAGCTGCGGCCAGACGGCTGCCAGTTCACGACTGAGCGGCTTGCCTTCGGTCAGGTTGAAGTGCAAGCCGACGCTGACCGTATCCGGACATTCCTGCAGACGTGCGCCGGCGTGATGCCAGTGCAGCGCATTGGTGATGCAGGACACGGCAGTGATGCGTCGCACCTTGGCCAGTTCGATGATGCTCTCGGAGATGCCGCTTGACAGGCCGTAG
>Ga0209491_10005002_pt1 | contig 19827 bp, 9 predicted proteins | sample BON02_FD_187213 | JGI IMG/M metagenome (GOLD analysis project Ga0209491, IMG submission 187213) | Freshwater microbial communities from Lake Bonney liftoff mats and glacier meltwater in Antarctica - BON-02 (SPAdes) (version 2) | ecosystem: Environmental > Aquatic > Freshwater > Ice > Glacier... | reverse complement strand
GGACGGGGGGCGGAGAAGGAGGGGGGAAGAGTCGGACGAGGAGGAGGCGCGGGCGCTTCGGAGACGGAGGGCCGGGAGCTCGTGTGGAAGCACGAGAGGCACAAACACAATCGACAAGGCCGGGGTGGACTTGGCGTCCGGGGGGGGGGCGGGGGGGGCAAAAAGGATGCAAATGAGTTGCGGCGACGGCGGCGTCGCGCGACGCGAGAGCGCAGCGGCGATTGTCGCTTCCTCTCATAAACGGAAAGGGGAAGACAGGGCACCGCGCAAAGTATGATGTGTAGATACGAACGGGACGAGGACGAGAGCCCGCGGGACAGGGGTGGCGACAAAAAGAGGGCGAAGGCGAGGGGGAGCGATGGCCAGCAGCGGAGACGCGGCGCGGCGAGGAAGTGGCCACCGCCCAAACCCGCGGCCGCCGCCCGCTCTCGTCTCCCCCGTACCCCCTCCTCCTCCCCTCCTCTGCCCCTCTGCTCCTGCGCTCACATGCTCTTGGTGCGCCTGCGCAGCACGACGTAGACGCCCCACCGCAGCGCCACCAGCATGCCCACCAGCACCGCCGCGTCCCACATCGGCGCGTCCGGGTCGGCCGGCAGCCCCAAGGCGGCCTGCAGCGGCAGGCCCGGCGCCACGGGGACGCACCTGCTGCCGGCGGCGGTTGCCTGGGCGGCCGTGCCCGTGCTGGCGAGCGCGCCGCCGCTGGTGGTGGGCAGCGGCGCCGGCGCGCCGTCCTCGCCGCCGAGCTGCCCGCCCGTGCAGCGGTATAGGGTGACGCCGCGGTAGTTGATCTTGGCGAGGAGGCAGAAGCCCCAGTGGACGAACGAGGTGTACTTGATCCAGCCGAAGAAGGGGGGGATGTAGCGGACGCTATTGGTTTGGTTTTGGTTGTTTTTGGTTTTTGGTTTGGTGGAGCGAGCGGCGTGGGGCTGGCGTCAGCGAGCGAGAAAGTCGAAACTTTCGGAAAGGAAAACGGCGCCGCGAAAGAAGGCACGCCCAAATCTGAGCTCCCTTGCGACAGACGACCATACACTCAACTAGTACCCGCCGCACAGCATCCAGCACAGCATGAGGATGGTCGCCGACGTCTGCGCCTTTTTCGCGTCCATGAAGACGGCGCCCAATAATAAACCCGTCGACTGCGCCACCAGCACCACCAGCAGCATGGCGGCCCAGTGCGCGAAGAATGCCCACGCCTCGGGCCTGAGCCACCCCATCCAGTAGCACGCGATCACGAAGAGCGAGGGGTAGACGGTCTCCAGGGGCAGGTCGACCAGGGCGCGCGAGAAAAAGTAGGCGGACACGCGGTACATTCCGCTCTGCCGCTCCTTGCAAAGCATCCCATACTCGGAGGGGAACGCAAACAGCGCCGCGAACAGCGAGCTGAACGCCGGGAACAGGATGATGAAGAACAGCAGGCCCAGGACGTCCCCCGCCCCCGAGACCAGGTCGCTGCGCCCGCGCTGCCACCAGCACAGGCCCGTGACCGCGGCGACGCCGCCGATCGTCACGAAGCGCTGCGTTCCGAGGGACTCGAAGCGGCGGACGCGCGCGGCGCGCGCGGCCAGCACGCGCATCTGCTGCCAGTAGGTGGCGTTGCCGCGGTCCTGGAGGCCCATGGCGAGGGACGCGCGGTCGGACAGGGAGGGGCGGGGGGCCGGGGCGCCCTTGGCGGCGGAGGAGGAGGAGGCGGGGAACGGGGCGCCGTTGCCGTTCAAGAGGTGCGCCGGCACGTGCGCGCCGGCGCGGCCGCCGCTTCCGCCGCCGCCGCCAAAGGCGCGGCTGATCTCCCGGCGGAACTCGGGCGCGTTCGCGTCGTCGTCCGCACCGGCAGAGGAGGAGGGCCGGCGCCGCATCATGGACGCCACGAACGACCGCGAGCGGCCGGCCGCGGGCAAGGAAGCCGCCGCCGCCGCCGTCGTTGCCGCCGGCTCCGCCTCGGCGACAAACGGGACGCCCCCCTTCTCGGCTGCAGCAGCAGGGGGCGCGCCGCCGCCGCCGCCGTCCGCCTCCTCCGCCCCCGCCGCGGCCGCCGCCTCGGCGCGCGCCTTGGCCGCCACCGCCGCCGTGGCCACCTCCGCCGCCGCCGCCGCCGCCGCCGCCTCGCCCGCCGCCGCGTGCCGGCCGGTGTCGTCGCCGGGCGAGCCGTCCGCCAGCCGCAGGCTGGCGAGCACGGAGCGCTCGCCGCCAAACCCTCGGTAGGCCACCGGCGGGCGCGCGAGCAGGGACGCGGGGCGCGCCGGGTCGAGGCCGCCGCCGGCCTTCTCGGCGGCGTGGTCGGGGGCGTGGCCGGCGGGCCCGTTTGCGGCGGGGGGCGAGAGGGCGTCGCCGCCGACGCCGCCGACGCCCGCGCCGCCGCCGGCCGCCGCCGCCGCCGCCGCGCGCATCGCTTTTGCCGCGGCCGCCGCATGGCTCTCGTACGTGCGCCACAGCGCCGCGACGGCCGCGGGCCCGCGCAGCGGCCCCTCGCCCGACGCCGAGCGCCGCAGGAGACCCGCCGGCTTGGCGGCGTCGAACACGCCGGACGTCCGCCGGCTGCCCGGCGGCGACAGCGCGCCCTTGTCCTCGTCGTCGTCGTCCTCGTCGCCGTCGCCGCCGTCGCCGCCGTCGCTCGCGCCGCCGCCGTTGCCATAGCTGGCGGCGGCGCCCTCGTCCAGGCCCTCCAGGCCGCCCAGGCTCAGGCGCGCCCCGCCCTTGCCCACCGCGCTCTTGTCCAGCGCCACCTCGCCCTGCGCCAGGTCGAGGATAAAGTCGGCGACGTTGACGCCGTAGGGGCAGGCAAACCCGAGCGTGGCAAACCACGGCACGGCGGCGGCGGCGGCGCCGTAGTACAGCACGTGCCCGTCGGCCAGCAGCATCAGGCGGTCGAGCTGCAGGAAGATGCGCGACGACGGCTGGTGCAGGGTGCTGCACACGGCGCGACCGCCCGAGGCGAGGCGGCGGAGCGTGCGCGCCAGGTGCAGCGCGGTGGTGGCGTCGAGGCCCGAGGTCGGCTCGTCCAGGAGCAGCAGCGCGGGGTCGATCAGCAGCTCGTGCCCGATGGACACCCGCTTGCGCTCGCCGCCGCTGATGCCGCGGCGCTCCCAGCCGCCCACGATGGTGTCGCGGCACTTGGCCAGCCCCAGGGCGGCGACGACGCCCTCGACGCGCGCGGCGCGCTGCGCGGGCGTCGTCGACCGGGGCAGCCGCAGCTCGGCGGCGAAAGCGAGCGTCTCGTGCACGGTGAGCGTCTCGAACAGCATGTCGTCCTGCAGCACGAATCCGACGCGCCGCTTGGCCGCCTTGGTGAACAGGCCGCCGTTGACCGTCACGCGCCCCTGAGTGCGCACGGCGCGCGGCGCGCGTCCCGAGACGACGCTCAGGAGCGACGTCTTTCCGCTGCCCGACGGTCCCATGAGCACCAGGACCTCGCCCGGCAGCACCACGCCCGAGACGGCGTGGAGGATCTGGCGGTGCTCGGGCGGGGCGTCGCCGCTCTGTAGGGGCGTGGGCAGAGCGGGCCGCTGCTGCTTGGGCGCCTCGACGTCGCCGGCGGCCGCGGCCGCCTGCGCGGCGGCGCTCGTGGCGGCGGCGGCGGCGCGCCTGCGGACGAGCGCGTCGCGCGCGCGGGCGGCCAGGCGCGACGACAGCGAGGGCGGGACGGTGTGCACGCTGACGAAGGCGCTGATGCGCTCGAAGACGAGCGTGAGGCGGCGCTCGGGCGGGAGCGGGGCCAGCACGTCGTCGGCCGAGGCCGGGAGGTGGCGGGCGGGCGACATGATGGCGCTTTCCGGCAGGGGTCCCTCCTCGCCGGTAGTTGTGGTGGTGGAGGCGTTTGCCAAAGGGAGGGATCAAATCGCTCGGTTGCTTTTGTTGGCGCGCCGACCTCTCTTCTTGGGCGTGCCCGTGCCCGGCCCCGTGCGGGATGGGACGGGATGCGACGGGCCCCGCCTCGGATTGCCGGATTGGTTGGTCCGCCAAAGGGGTGCGAGGACGATGGGCGGGCCGCAAGTCGGCGCAAACGCACACAGCTTTCGAGGACACAGGAGGAGCTCTCGAAGAGGAGGGAGGGGGTTGACGCTGGGTGGCGGGTGGGGAAGGGGGGGGGCTTGTTGTTGTGCTGGTGGTGTCGAGGCGTTCGAAGAGGCAAAAAGATACCGGAAGATCGCTGTGCGCGGGCGAGACGTCAAGAACAAAAGCGCGCGGCCGCCGACCACGACCACAAGCGAGCGGCCTGCGTCGTCGTCGCCCGCGCGCCATGCGGCCGAGGGACGAGAGGGGGGCGCCCGTCCGCAAGTCCCAGGGCGCCCTTGGGTCGTTCCGCCGTGGAACCTGGACCCGGGGCGGTCGCTGCGGCTGGCGAGGGCGGGGGGGGGGGGACCGGGAGGCCGGGACGGATGATGACGAGGATGACGGCGGGGCCGGCGGCGCGTCGAAGTGTGATCGCGGGCAGCGCTCGAGCAGCACCGACGACGGCGGATCGCCGGCAGTTCGCGCGCCGGCAGTTCGCGCGCCAACGCCCCCGCCAAAGCAGCGCGCCTTGAGCGCCTTGTTTTCCCACGCGTCAAAGCGATGAGACCCGGACAACCTTGTGCCCCCCGCGCCACACAAGACCCGGAAGACCCAGGATACGACCCATTCGATCCGTCCCCCTTTGACGGCTTTGCGCGCTACGGAGCAAACCCTCCTCCCACTTCTTCCCACGGCTTCAAAACTGTCGTTCCCACCGTCGTTTCTTTTTGTTCCGCAAGCACCCACCCCATCATCGGGTCCTCGCACCGACAACGCACCCATGGACGACCCGGCGGCGGATCGTCTGAGCCTGCTCGAGTCGCTCGCCGCTCGGCTCGCCCGCGCGACGGCCAAGCTGCCGCCGCGGGCCGACGGCGCCGCCGACGCGCGCGGTGCCGGCGCCGGCGCCGACGCAGACGCGAACGCCGCCGGCCGAGTCTCGAACGCCGCCGGCGCCGCCCGCCCGCCGTCCTCCTCCTCCCCTCTGGAAATCGGCGACCTGGTCTCCGTCGCGGACGCCATCCTGCCCTTCTTCGACAAGATGGGCCCCGTGTTCCACGTCGCCCGCGGCGAGTTCCACGGCAAGGTGCAGGCCGTGCGCGCGGCGGGACCGGGGCACCTGCCGCTGCGCGATCTCGTGGCCGCCGACGTCGCCGCCCAACGAGCGACGGCAAAGGGCAGCGCGACGCGCTCGCTGCACCGGCTGGGCGGCACCCTGCTGTTCATCAAGGTGCTGTTCGAGCGGCTGCTAGTCGCGGGCGGGGGCATGCACCACTCGGTCCCGGCTGAGGGCCGGTCGCCGCGGGCGGCGGCGGCGGCGGCGGCGGACGAGGGCGGCGGCGGCGGCGGGGGGGCGGCGGCGGCGGCGGCGGCGGCGGACGAGGGCGGCGGCGGCGGCGGCGGCTTTGCAGGGATGATGCGGCGGCTGAGCGGGGCGGGCGGGTTCAGCGGGGGAGTGGGGGGCAGCACGCTCGTGACGCTGCGAGAGGCGGCGGGCGAGGCGTACGAGGAGGCGCTCGCGCCCTGGCACACGGTGAGAGATTGTTTTTCGTTTTTTTTTTTTGGGCGCCGCCGCGGGCGCCGCCGCCGACCGTTCTTCCCCGCTCTCACTTGAATTCCCCTACCCTCCCCCCATCCCCCGAGAAAACGCTGCCCAACACACAAACAGCTCATGATCAAGGGCGTCGTGCGCGCCGGCATGCTCACCCTGCCCTCGCGCGAGCACTTCCTCCAGGCGTGCGGCGAGACGGAGCTGACCGCGCGGCCGCACGCGGCCGCCGCCGTCGACGCGGCCGCGCGGCTGCTGGCCGAGATCGAGCGCCTGCTGCGGGGGATCGACATGCCCACGAGCGACGTGTGGCTGTGGCCCGTGTGAGAAGGACGAGACAGGCGGGCGCGATAGGCGTCGTGGCGTTTGTCGTCGTAAGCATCCCATCCCGTCGCCCCCTCCACGGCCGCCGCCCCCAGCCTCGCGCCCCCCCTCGCTTTCTTTGCTCAAAACCCTGCCCTCGTCCCCTTCTGGGATCGGGACCGAATACTTTTTCAACACCCCATTAAACAACACCGCGGGTCCGAATAAAAAAATTGCGGTCATTTTGGTTGTATTTCGTCGCTTTTTAGGTTGGTTGTATTTCGTCGCTTTACTTGACGGCGGAGGCCATCGATCGCCTCACCGGCCCGAAGGCGGGTAGCCGCTCTGGCAGATCCCGTTCACACAAGGGTTCTTGTTCCCGCCGCAGCAAATAGGCTGCGCCACGAACGGGTAGGGCTGCGTCGTGCACGCCTCGCCCAGGTTGGCGTACTTGCACGGCGGCGCGGGCGGGAGCTGCGAAGTCACGACAACCCAGTCCTTGCTGGGCACCAACTGCGCCTTCCCTCCCGCTTTCTTTAGGTAGGCGCACCCGGAGGACGAGCGCTCGGTGGTCGCTGCCGCGCACCCGGGCGTGTCGCGGCACAGGAGCGCGTACGCGTCGTAGCCGTACTTGCCCCGGTAGCCGCCGTCCGGCACGCACTTGCGCGTGTAGGGGAGGCCGCCCGAGGGGATGTCGAATCCTTTGATGTCTGCGCCCGCCACGATGGCGGGCGGCCGCGCCACAGGCATCGGCTTGGTCGTGGCGCCGACGCCGGGCGAGGGGCAGCGGCACGGGTCGCGCCGGTCGGGGGGACCCTGGGTGTTGAGCTGGTCGAGCACCGCGTAGGTCGCGCCGCCCTGCTGGCAGGCGCCGGCGGGCGGCGCGGCGCGGCGGAACGACACGGGCGTGCCGGGCCAGGCGCAGCGCTCGCTGGCGGCAAAGTCGTGCTTGCAGCAGTCGACGTTCTGTTTTTTTGTTTTTGTTTTGTTTGGTTCGTGAGAGGGGGAGGAGGAGGGAATGGGGATTGGGCGCGGAACGGGGGGGGCGACTGACTGACGGCGGCGGGCACAGGGAGCGGGCGGGCGGGGGCGGCCGCCGGCGGCAGTCGGGGGCGGCCGCCGGCGGCGACTTCCGCAGCTCCTCGCGGCGGCGGCATGCGACGTCTTCACGTCGCCGCTGCTTGAGGTGCGAGGCCAATGAGGCGCGGCCGCAAGCACGTCTGTCGTCCGAGACACCCAGGCGGGCGCGGTCTGTCCACCTGTCCCCGTGGACGAATGGCCCTCGGGCGGGTTGGGAGGTGAATCAATCAGTCGTTGGCACCCCCACTCCCCGAAAGAAAAAAAGCGAGGACTCACGCCCATGCCGCCCGTGGTGCACGTCTTGGACGGGCACGACTGCGCGGCGGCCGCGGCCGCAAAGGCGGCCACGAGGAGGAGCTTGAGGAGAGCGCGCGCCATTGCGATTAAAGTTGCTGTTGATTTTTATTTCGGTCTCGGAGTGGGCGGCGGGCCGTGCTCTTCACTGCCGCCGCGCCGCCGGCACATCAAAACGTGCGCAAATCGGCCGTTTGATCAAGCTCTCGCCCTCTCCTGCGTATCTCACGTCCAGATTGGCCCCCACTCGACCCTAGTACTGATCACGCACAGGGATCAAACACACGCTTGAACGCGCCTTCTTGGCTCGAGTCCGCGCGGAACGCTCTTTTCCGTGTCCTCTCCTCATGCTTCCGTCGACCCCCACCGGGTCGCTGCTGCTGCGGCGGTGGCTGCTGCTGAGGACGCGGCACGGCAGCCAACCCGCCCTTCCGCACGCCGCCCAGGCTGCAGGCGCCCCGCCATTGGCGCCCCTGCTTTCGACCAACGCCGGCGCCGACGCCGACGCCGGCGCCGACGCCGACGCCGGCGCCACCGCCCGATGGGGGCCGCCGTGGCGCGCGCCCAGCCTCCGACCGCAGCAGGAGCAGCAGCACCACCACCACCAGCAGCTCCGCGCCTACAGCCCGCGCCGCCCCTTTGCGGGCGCCAGGCGCGCGTCGGCGCCGCCGATCGAGCGCGATGACGGGGCACAAGACGACGAGCACGAGCAACAACATCCAAAACAACAACAGCAATCACAACCAGGCCGGCGCTGGAGCCCCCCGCCGCCGCCCGCTGGCCGCCCGCCGTCCTCTGCTTCTGCCGGCGCCGCCGCCAAAGGGGCGCCGCCCGCCGCCCGGTCGCCCGAGGCAGACCTGACGCGGCGCGTGCGCGCGGCCGCGACGCCCGACGCGCTGCTGCGCCTGCTGCGGCGCGAGGGCCGCGATTTCAACCCCATCCACGTCGCGGCGGCCATGCAGCAGGCCGCGGCGCTCGGCGAGCGGGAGCTGAAGCAGCAGCAGCAGCGGGGCGGTCAGCGGGGGGGGCCGCCGGAGCGCGAAGGGGCGGGCTCGGCCTCGCCGCCCCCGTCGCCCCCGTCGCCCCCTCCGTCGCCCATGGCCGCCCTCGTCTCGCGCCTGGCCGACGGCCCCTTCCGGCGCGCGCTGCCCCAGTACGGCGCGCGCGAGGCCGCCGCGGGCCTCGGCGCCCTGGCGCGCCTGCGCCAGCCTGCGCCGCCCGGCCTGGTCGAGGCGGTCGCGAGAGAGCTGCTGGCGTGGGGGAGGGTGGCGGGGGACGCGGGGGCGGGGGGGGGCACTGGGGGGGAGGAGGAGGAGGACGAGACGCCGAGGAGGGTCTTCCGGGGGGGCGCTGAGGCGCCGGCGGGGGGGAGGGACGATCCCCTGCGGCCGCAGCAGCAGCGGCAGCAGCAAGGGCGGCAGCAGCAGCAGGGGCAAGAACGAGGGCGGGGCGGCGCGCCGCCGGCGCCGGCGCCGCCGGCGCGCGGGCGGCGCCCCCACCAGTCGCTCGCAGAGCTGTCGTGGGCGCTCGCCCGCCTGCACCAGGCCGCCGCCGCCCAGGGGGACTGGCCGGCGCAGCGCGCGTGCGAACGGCTGCTGCGGCACGCGGCGCGCGCCCTGTCGGCGGAGGGCGCCCTGGCGCGCATGGCGCCGCGCGACGCGGCGATGGCGGCCTGGGCGGTGGCGGCGGCGGCCGGCGGCGGCGGCGGCGGCAACGGGGGAGGCTCGGGCGCCGACTTTGCCTCGTCCGCCCTGCGCGCCAGGATCGTCGACGACGGGGGCGCCAAGCGACCGGTCCGCAAGATTCATCGCGACGTCGACGACGACGACGACCTCGACGCCCCGGCGGCGTTCGCGCGCGCCCTTGGGGAGGCGCTCGCGCAGGGGTCGCGGGCGGCGGCGGCGGCGGCGGCAGGGGAGGCGGCGCCGGCGGGCGGCGACGCCGGTGGCGGCGACGAGGCGCGGGCGGGGGCGCCTCCGTCGTCGCCGTTGTTGGCCTCTCCCCCCGGCTCCTCGGCCTGGGCGTCGCCCGGCCCGCGCGCCGTCGTGGCCGTGGCCGGCGCCCTGCGCGCCCTCGGCGCGCCCGGGCCCGAGGCCGTCGAGGCGCTCGAGCGCGCGGCGCTGGCCGAGGAGCCGCGCATGAGCGCGCGCGAGCTGCTCGCCACCGTGCGCGCGCTGCGCGCCCTCCGGCGGCAGTGGCCGGCAGAGGCCAGCGGCGGCGGCGGCCAGCAAGAGCCAGCGGCGGCGGCGCAGGGGGCGGCGGAAGAGGCAGCGGCCGGGCACATCGGGCAAGAGGAGGGGGGAGCCGACGCCGCCGCCGTCGCCGCCGCCGAAGCCGCCGCCGCCGCCGCCGCCGTCTCGTCCCCCCGCCTGTCGCCCGCGCAGGTCGAGCTGGCCGTGCTCCTTGGGGAGCGCTGCTTCGCGGTCGGCGGCCGGGACGACGACGGTGGCCCAGGCGGCGGCGGCGCCGCCGCCGAGCGCGCGCCGCCGCCCGACGCAGCGCTCGCGCACGCGGCCGCGTCGGCGCTGGCCCAGGCGGCGGCGGCGGCGGCGAATGGCGGCGGCGGCGGTGGCGAGCGCCTGCAGGCCGCCCTGTCGGCCGCGCGCGAGTGGTCCCAGGCGCAGGCAGCCCAGCAGGAGGAGTCGCCACAGGGGTCGAGCTGGGGCCAGGTTCGCGGTTCGAAATAAAATCTCGTTGCAAAAAGAAGAGGGAAGAAAATAAAGAGGGAAGAAAATAAAGAGGGAAGAAAATAAAGAGGGAAGAAAAAAAAGAGCGGCGGCGGCGGCGGCGGCGGCGGCGGCGGCAGCGGCGGCGCAGTCGATCGCAGCGCGCCTTTTTTCAGATTTGTCAATTTTGTCAATTCGTCGGTTCGATTGTGACTCAGGCAAACCACGCGTCCGCCCCGCCCTCGGCGATCAGCTTGCAGAGCGCGTCGGCCCCGGGCGTCGGGATCACCTGCACGCCCCCTGCCGCCGCAGACGCCGTCTCTCCGCCTGCCGCATCGCCGACGCTCCCGGTCCCGCCCGCTCCGTTCCCGCCGCCGACCCCTCCCACTCCCCCCGCTCCGCCCACCCCTCCCACCCCTCCCCCGCCCATCCCTCCTCCCCCGCCCATCAGCGCCTCCAGGTCGACCTTGATCCCCACCTTGTTGATGTCCGTGCCCGACGGCGTCTGGTACCGCGCGACGGTCACGGCCACCCCGCTCCCGTCCGACAGGCCCACCACGGTCTGGATCAGCCCTTTTCCGTAGGTGCGCTCGCCGACGATCCGCCGCGCGCGGCCGCTGTCCTTCAGCGCGCCGGCCAGCACCTCTGCCGCCGACGCCGTCCCGCGATTGACGAGGACGACCAGCGGCGCGCCGGCCGTCCCCCCGCCCAGCAGCTGGCCCGGGTCGGCCGAGTAGACGTCGCGGACGCCCTGCGCGTCGGCGATCAGCACGAGGTCGCCCTTGGGCACCCACTGGCGCGCGACGGCGACCGCCGACGCGAACACGCCGCCGCCGTTGTTTCGAAGGTCGAGCACAAAGCGCTCGGCGCCGCGGGCGGCCAGGTCGCGCGCGGCGTCGGCGCTCGCGGCGGCCGAGTTGTTGTTGAAGGTGGCGAGGCGCAGGTAGCCCACGGGGGAGGACCTGGCGCTGCCGTCGGCGCACAGGCGGGCCTCGACGGCGTTGACGACCACGCGGCGGCGCGTGATCTCGACCGATATGGTCTTTTCGGAGGGCGCCGACGACGACGACAACGCCGCCGCCGGCGGGCCCGACGACGACGACGACGACGACGACGACGAAGACGACGGCGGGCGTCGCAGCTCGAGCGCCACCACTGTGCCCTCCTCGCCCTGCAGCAGCTCCGAGGCCTCGTACAGGGACATGCCGGCTGTGGCCTTGCCGCCGATCGACGCGATCACGTCGCCCGCGCGCACGCCGGCCGCCTCAGCCGGCCCGCCCGCCGCGGGCGCGACGACCGCGACCTCGGCGCCCGCCGCTTCTCCCGCCCCCGCTCCCTTGCCGCCTTTTCCCCCTTGCTGCTGCTGGGCGAACGCGATCTCCAGCCCCACCCCCGTCACCGACCCTTTCGTGCCGGCGCGCAGGGCCGCCAGCCGCTCCGGCTCCAGGAAGCGCGTGAACGGGTCGTCGAGCGACGCCAGCAGCCGGCGCACGGCCGCGTAGGTCTCGGCGCGAGAGCGCATCGGCTGTTCTTTCAGGTAGCGCTCGCGCACGCGGAACCACGTCTGGCCGTTGAAGCCCTTGTCGACGTAGGCACGGTCGACCGCGCGCCAGGCCTCGAGGAAGAGCAGCTGCTCGGCGGTCACGGCGAGCGCGGCGCGGGGCGCGGGCAGGCCGGTTGTCGCGGCGGCGGCGGCGGCGGCGCCGAGCAGCCCGAGAAACGAGCGGCGGCCGCCTGCCGAGGAGACGAAGGCGCCGTCGCCATCTGTTGTTGCCAATGGCGCGGCCTCTGGGAGCGCGCTGGCACTCGCGGCCGACGCGCCTCGCGCATTGGTCGATTCGGACGGCAGCGTGTGCGCGTGCCGGCCGATCCGGCCGAGTCGGGGGCCAGCGGCGCGCGCCAGAGAGCGACGGGTGGCCTCGCCTGCCCTCCTCTCCCTCCAATGCTGTGGTCGCTGCAGGCCCGCCGATCGAGACGAGGGAGACGACAGGCGCAGGTGCATAGTGAGCGACGTGTTTAAAAAGGTCGCGAGTCGCGCGTCTGGGGTTCGGGAGGGCAAGAGGGGCGCGCGCGCGAGAGAGAAAGAGGGGTGAGGCCGCCTGCGCGCTCGCGTCTCGTCGCGATGTTTTCAGCGCCGGCCGCCGGTGCGTCTGGAGATAGGCGAAGGGAGAAAACAAAAAGATAGCGGGGGGGGAAAGGGGATGTGGCTGCGGCTGCGTGTTGGGTTGGTCGAGAGACGAGGGGTGCGTCGTGCCGACGCACCCCTCGTTTTCGGGGGAATCGCCCCGAGGAGGAAAGCAAACGAGCGCCTGTTTGGGGGGAGAAAATCTTGGCGCGTTGTGAGCGGGGGCCAGCGGGGCGCTCGCCTGCCGTCGTCGTTTCTTTGTTGCCGTGTGGACGCAACTTGTGACAATTCAGGCCTGGTCGGCCTGGCGCAGCGGCGTGTCGTCCGCATCCGCGGCGGCGACTCCAGCAGGCTTGGGCTGAGCTGGAACCGGGGGCGGCAGAGCCAGCTCGCCGGCAGCCCCGCCCGAAGAGGCGGAGGCAGCGGCAACGGCGACGGCCGCAGCGCCCGCGGCCGCGGCGGCGCGCTCGGCGGCGGCGGCCGCCGCTGCCTTTTGCAGCTTGCCGCTGCCAGGAGGGCGCCCGCGGCGGCGCGGGGACGCGGGCGGGGCCTTTGAGGCGCGCCGAGACGGCGCGCGTGGGGCGGCGGGGGCAGGCGGGGGCAAGGCCAAGTCGGGCTGGCCGAGCGGGACTAGGGGCGGCAGAGGCGGAGCGGCGGCGGCGATGGCAGCGGCGGCGGCGGCGGCGGCGGCCGCCGCCGCTGCCGCGGGCGGGGAGGCTGACGCCGGCGGCGGCGCGCGCGCCCACGGCAGCACCTCGGCCGCCGTCATGCTCGCGTCGCCGCCGCCGCCTCCCGCGTGAAAGTAGTGGAGCGCGGCCTCGGCCATCGAGTGGGCCGCGGCGTCCGCGTCGGCGAGGGCGGCGGCGGGCGTGGCGGCGGCGGCGGCGGCCGCAGCAGCAGCGGCGACGGCGGCGACGGCGACGGCGGCGGCGGCGGTCGCCGCCGCGGCCGGCACGCCGGGCGAGGGCGTGCGCGCGTCGCATGCGGCAGCGTTCTCAAAAGGGTTGAGGACCGGCGCGGCGGCGGCCGACGGCCTCAAAGAAACCGCCACCTCTGCGGGCGGAGGGGCGGGGCCCAGCAACGGCAGCCGAGGGGCGCAAACGACGGCGTTGGCGTCGGCGTTGGCGGCGGCAGCGGCGGCGGCGGCGGCGGCGGCGGCGGCGGCCAAGGGCAGCGAATTTTTGCGCGGATTTTTGCGCGGGCGGCCGCGGCGGCGCGGCGGCTGCTGCGTCACCTGCTGCTGCTCCTCCTCCAGGACCGCCCTGAGCTTTTTGCCGTTGCTCGTCTGGTCGTTGGCCGGCGCCGCCGCCGCCGCCGCCGCCGCCGTTGGCACGGCCACCGCCGGCACAGCAGTCGAAGCAGCGGCGGCGGTGGCGGCGACGGCAGCGGCGGCGCCGGCCGCCAAAGAGCCTCTCTCCCCTCCTTGCTCCTCCTCCTCCTCCCGCGCCTGCTGCTCCATCTCCGCCTGCTCCTGCGCGGGCCATCGCGACAGCGGCAAGCCCTTGCGCTTGCGCCGCGCGCCAGGGCGCGGGCCGACGCCGACGCCGCCGCCGTCGTCCTCGAACGGCGTCGAGCTGCGCGACAGGCGCGCAGCGGCCGACGACGCGGCGGGCGCCGCCGCCGCCGCCGCCGCCGCTGCTTCCGCCGCCGCCGCCTCCGCCGCTGCCTCGGCCTCGGCCGCCGCCGCCGCCTCGGCCGCCGCCACGGCCGCCACGGCCGCCGCCGCCGCCTCGGCCTCGGCCACTCGGCGCGCCGCGGCCGTGCCCGCGGCCAGGACCTCTTCGAGCGCCTCCTGCAGCTCCGGGTCGGTCGCGTCGTCCTTGTCCTCGCCGCCCGCGCACCAGTCCGACGGGCCGACCGGCGCGTCGTCGGGCGCGAGCACGGCCGCCGCGCGAAGCAGCCGCCCGACGCGCCCGCCGCCGCCGCCGCCCTCGGCGCGCGCGCGCTCGAAGGCCTCGGCCGCCGCGCGCGCGCCGGCGGCCACGGCGCGCGCCATCGCCGACGCCGGCAGGCCCGCCTCCTCGGCGGCGTGCTGCGCCACGGCCCGCGCGAGCGCCGCGCACTGCACCGCGCCCTCGGTCGTCATCGCCGCCGCCGGGGCAACAGGCCCGGCGGGCCGCCCCGCCGCCTCGGCCCGCGCCCCCTGCCCCGCCTCCTCGTCGTCTTCGCCCGCGAGCGCCGCCGCCGCCGCCGCCGCCGGCGCCGCCGCCTTGCGCTCCTCCTCCTCCCCGCCCGCGTCCGACCCCAGCAGGGCCTCGAGCGCGGCCGCCGCGGGGCGCGACACGGCCCCCGCCCCGGGGCCCGCCAGGTAGTCGGCGGGCGAGTGGTTCAGCCGGCCGCCGCCGCCGCCGCCGCCGCCGCCGCCGCCTGTTGGCAGGCCCTTGTGCGCCAGCGCCGCGCGGTCGTAGGCGCGCGCGGCGGCGCGCCGCAGCGGGAAGCTGCCGAAGTAGCGGTAGCGCGCGCGTGTGTAGAGGGTGACCTGGTACTTGGACGTGCGCTTGTTCCACGAGACGCCGCGGAAGCGCGCGGGGACGGGCGCGGGGGCGTCGGCGCCGCCGTCGGCGGAGCCGGCGGCCGCATTGGACGCGTGCGGGGGCGAAGGGTAACAGCGGGGCGCGGCCGCCGCGACGGCGGCCGCGGCCGCGGCGGCCGCCGTCTCGGCGCGGCGCGCGAGGGCCTGCGCGGCGGCGCGCGCGGCGGCCTTGGCGGCCGAGCGGCCGTGCTGGCGCTGCGGCGGCTGCGGCGGCGGCTGCGGGGGCGTCGGCGCCGCGCCCTCTGCGGCGGCGGCGGCGGCTTGCCGGGGGGCGCCGCTGTCCGGCCCCCCCATGTCGTTCGTCGGTCTTATGGTCGTTCTGGCGCCGCCTTGTCGCGGACGTTCTGAAGAGGGGATCTGGCGTCGCCCGCTGACTGGTGTTGGCTGGCGGCGCTTGCGTTGGGGTCACCGGGCGTCGTTCTTTTGCGTTGTGCTGTTGGCTGTCGTCGGTCTAGGCCCGCTCGCCCGCCCGCCCGCTCGCCCGGCGTCCACGCACGAGGCGCGCCGCCCTCTCTTTTTCTGGGTTAACTGTTTTGTGTTTCGGCACGGGGGTTTTCTTTAAGGGAACCCGACTTCAATCGGTGGGCCTTGTGCGCTCGACAAGACCGTCGCGATCGACCGCTAGGGCTGCCCGGCCCGACGCTCGCTCCGCGCGCGCAAGAGAGGGAAGGCGTTTCGGGCGAGGGGAAAAGCCTCTCCTCCTCTTCCTCTTTTTTTGTTTTCCCCCACGGGGAGAGACAACAAACGACGGGCCGCGGCAGCGCGCGCCGCCCACGTCAGGCACTTGGCCGATACGCGGCTCGACAGTTGCAGTCGGCGCGGCCCGGGCGGAACACAGGCGCGGGGCCCCGATCGGCGGTCCCGGAATTTTCAGGAGAGGTGGTTTTCGAGGAGGAGGAGCAGCAGGAGGAGACAGCGTGTGCACGCGCGCGCGGATTGGATTGATCGATGCGCGCGTGAGGTGACGGGCGCCCTTTATCTCGATGAGGCGTGGTTACGAGCGGAGAAATGGTCGGCGCTTGCGAGTGGGGAAAAAGGGAGTTGGGGGTGAGCGCGCGCCGCCCCTCATCACAAGAAGGGCGCGCGACGCTCTTCCGCGTCCGGCGTCCGGCGTCTGTTCGCCCCCGCCGCTCTCTCTCGCGCGTGCCGCCGACAGGGGAGGGAAAACCCTCCGCCTCTCATCCTGTGACACAAGCTTCCATGCGTTGGAGGACACGAACAAAGACCACCGCATTCACGCCTCTTACATCGACGCGTCCCATCTCTCCGCGACCGGCAGCGCCCCCCCCCCCCCCCCCCCCCCCTCCCCACACGCATGACAAAAAGTGCCGAGCGGCCGTCTCTTCGTTCCGCGCCCTGCCCGTGATGCAGCTGACGCGGCCCGGCATCGCGCCGGCCAGAGCGCAGCTGCGCCGCGGGACATCATGCCGCGTCGTCGCACCATTGAGGTGAGCAGGGCACGCACAGGAGGGCGGCGATCACGTCGCCAATGTTTTATTCCCCCTCTCCAAAGCCTCACCCTCTCGCCTCCCTCCCTCTCCGCCCACAGGATCCTGGCTAAGCGGGGCCCGCTCGCCGCGCGCGCGGCTCCGGAGGACCGGAAGCCCATGCAGTTTGATGCGGAGGTGTCGTTGGAGGTACGTTGATGTTTTCGCGGCGGCGGCGTCGGGAGGCGGCGGCCGCCGCCGCCGCCGCCGCCGACGGCCGCTCTCTCGTCTCTCTCGCTTTGCGCTAGGGCCAAGCCACAGTCTCCAAGCGCCCCGCCCTCTTCATCCGCCTTCCTCAAGCGTCATCAGGCACTCACATCCCCCGACACCCACCACACAACGAAGCGACGACACCGACAAAAATCTCGCCGAAAACCCGCCCGAAACCCCTCAACATAAAACTCTCTCTCGCCAAAACGCAACGGCAGCAGCCCGACGCCGCCGCCGCCGACGCGCGCTCCTCCGTGCAGCGCCTGCGCGAGACGCGGCTGGCCCCCCTGCGCGCCGCCCTGAACGAGGCCATCGCCGTGCACACGCAGGCGACGGGCGTGCGCGAGGCGCTCGAGGCCGAGGTGTGCGCCCTCTTCGAGCGGGCGATCGAAGCCGGCGGCGACGGCGCCGCGGCCGCGGCGTCGCCGGCCGACGCTGCCGCGAGCGCCGCCGCCGCGGCCAGCGGCGACGTCGACCTCGACCGCGTGGCGGCCGCGGCCATGGTAGCGGTCGAGACGGCCGTCAAGGACGAGGTCGAGGCGGCCGCCGTCGTTGCCGCCACGCAGGCCGCCATGGACAAGACGCTGCTCGAGCTTCAGCGGCTGGCGGGCGCGTCGCCGGCGCCGCTGCCGGGCGCGGCCGAGGCGGCGGCGGCGCAGCTGCCCGCGCTCGGCGGCCTCGAGGCGGCGGCCGCGGCCGCCGCGCTGGCCGCCGAGGACGCCGCGGTCGCCGCCGTGGCCGCCGCGGCCGCCGCGGACGGCGCCGTGGACGACGTCGCCGCCGCCGCGCGCGCCGCCGCCGCCTCGGCGAGCGCCTCGGCCGCGCTGATCGACGCACTCGTGCCCGCGCCGCCCGCGGCGTCCGGCGCCGCCGCGTCCCTGTCGGCCGGCGCCTCGCCCGCCGCCTCGCCCGCCTCGGCCGCCTCGGCCGCCTCGCTCGCGTCGCTCGCGTCCATGGATGAGGGCGGCGGCGCCTCGTCGGCCGACGCCCTCGCCGCCGCCCCCTCTGCCGCCGCCGCAATGCCCACCTTTCTGCCCGTGCCCCAGTCGCCCGAGGTGATCGCCGCCGCGGCCAAGGCCAAGGCCAAGGGGCAGCGGCAGCTCGCCCGCGCCCTGGGCCTCGCGCTCGCGCTCGGCGGCGGCTACGCCTTTTTCGCCCACTCGGCGCTCGGCGCGCAGGTGGCGGCGGCCGCCTCGTCGGCGCTGGCCGCCGTCGCCGAGCGCCTCGGGCCCGTGCACATCGGCGACGCGGAGCGCGGCCTGCTCGAGACCATCTGGCTGCTGCTGACGTCGATCGTGTGCGTGCCCCTCGTGTGCAAGCTGATTCCGGGCGGATCGCCTGTGCTCGGTTATCTGATCGGCGGCGCGCTTGTCGGCCCCCACGCCCTAAACATCATCGCCGACGTCCACCAGGTCCAGCATTTGGCCGAGCTCGGCGTCGTCTTCCTGCTGTTCAACATCGGCCTGGAGCTGTCGCTCGAGCGCCTGCAGTCGATGGCCCGGCAGGTCTTCGGCATGGGCTCGGCGCAGGTGGTGCTGTCGTTGCTGGGGGTGGCGGGCGCCGCCATGGCGCTCGCGGGCCTGCCCGGAACCTCCGCGATCATTCTGGGCGGCGCCTTGGCAATGTCGACGACGGCGGTGGCGATCCAGGTGCTCGAGGACCGCGGGGAGATGGGCTCGCGCCACGGGCGCGCGACCTTCAGCGTCCTGCTCTTCCAGGACCTGGCTGTGGTCGTGCTGCTGATGCTCATCCCGCTGCTGGCGCCGGATCCCTCGGGCCGGCCTGCCGGCGCCGCAAAGATCGCCCAGGCGCTCGGCCTGGCGGGCGTGAAGGCCGTCGTCTGCATCGTCGGCATCATCGCGGGCGGCCGGCTCGTCCTGCGCCCGCTGTACAAGCGCATCGCGGGGCTGGCCAACGCTGAGATCTTCTCGGCCACCACGCTGCTTGTGGTCTTGGGCACGTCGCTGTCGACGCAGCTGGCCGGCCTGTCGCTGGCGCTCGGCGCTTTCTTGGCGGGCTTGCTGCTGGCCGAGACCGAGTACGTGCTGCAGGTGGAGAGCGACATCGCCCCTTACAAGGGCTTGTTGATGGGCCTCTTTTTCATGACCGTCGGCATGCAGATCAGCGTGGGCCTGTTCATGGAGCAGTGGAAGACGATCGTGGTCTCGATCGTGGCCCTCATCGCGGGCAAGCTGGCCGTCATGGTGGCCGCGGGCCACGCTTTCGGGCTCTCTCGCGTGGCCGCCCTGCGCGCGGGCCTGCTCCTTGCGTCCGGCGGCGAGTTTGCCTTTGTGGCCTTTGGCGAGGCCGTGGCCAAGGGCGTGCTTCCCGCCGAGCTCACGGGCGTGCTCTACATGGTCGTGGCCCTGTCCATGGCGCTCGTGCCCTACCTGGCGATGATCGGCGCAAAGATCGGCGCGCTGACGGAGAGCGCGGCGTCGGCCTCGAGCGACCCCTCTGCTCTGCAGCCCGACCAGACCGAGGTGAAGGAGATGCGCAACCACGTCATCATCGCGGGCTACGGCCGCGTGGGCCAGCTGATCGCGCAGATGCTCAGCGAGCAGCTGATCCCCTTTGTGGCGCTCGACGTGCGATCCGAGCGCGTCGCGCAGGGGCGCTCGGGCGACCTGCCCGTCTACTTTGGCGACGCGGGCTCGCCCGCCGTGCTGCACTCCGTCGGCGCCGAGCGCGCCGCCTGCGCCGTCATCACGCTCGACTCGCCCGGGGCCAACTACCGCACGGTATGGGCCATGCACAAGCACTTCCCCTCGGTCAAGACGTACGTGCGCGCGCACGACGTCAACCACGGCATCAACCTCGAGCGGGCGGGCGCCGCCGTCGTCGTGCCCGAGACGCTCGAGCCGTCGCTGCAGCTGGCCGCTTCCGTGCTCGGCGCCCTGAAGATCCCGCCCGAGGAGGTGACCTCCGTCGTCGACCAGTTCCGCAAGAAGCACCTGAGCGAGCTGCGCGCGCTGACCAAGGAGATGGGCACGTCCCTGGGGTACTGGGCGCCGCCGGGCGAGCGCAGGGGGCAAAAGGCGGCGGCGTCGATGGCGTCGATGGACGGCGGCGGCGCGGAGGCGGCGGCAGCGGCGGCGCTGGCGGCGGCGGCGGCGGCAGCAGCGCCCGCGCCGGCTTGAGAGGGTCGCGGCGTGACGACGAGCGATCCCCCCCAGTAGCCCGGGCGACCGACCAACCAACCAACCAATCGTTCCTCAACCTTTAATGTTTTCACTCCCTTGTGTCTCTCGTGCTTCTTCTTCCCCCCTTGTTGCTATGTGCGTCGTCGCTTTTCGTCGTCGCTTTTTTTTTGGTTGAAGCGCGCCGCTCCGCCCGCCGGCTCCCTTCTCTCTTTCGCTCGAAACAATCGCATGCACACACACACACACCACGGGAAACGCGAAGAAACACATAGACAGATAGACGGATAGACGGACAGACGGACAGACGGACAGATAGACTCTCGTAACACCCTCTTACAGATTTTTTTCGAACCCCCTCGAACTATTTCCCCCTGCCCGTTCGAAGCCATTCGAACCCCATTCTTCATTATAACCAAACTTGTCCAGAGCGCAAACGCGACCTCCCCCGCC
>Ga0209491_10005000_pt1 | contig 19834 bp, 20 predicted proteins | sample BON02_FD_187213 | JGI IMG/M metagenome (GOLD analysis project Ga0209491, IMG submission 187213) | Freshwater microbial communities from Lake Bonney liftoff mats and glacier meltwater in Antarctica - BON-02 (SPAdes) (version 2) | ecosystem: Environmental > Aquatic > Freshwater > Ice > Glacier... | reverse complement strand
CGCTACAGGCTTCTTTCAGCTCAAGGGCCGCGCGGCCCACTCCTTGCCTTTCACTTCGGTTCTCATCTCGCTTCCCGATCATTCTCTTTCTTCTGATTAGTCACTGCCCAGGCCGGGCACACGAGCGAAGATTGGGAATCTGCTGTATCGCCGAATGGCATTCGGCAGAGCGCACCAGTTCGCAATCAATTCCTCGCGCTGGATGAGCAGACGTAGCAACGCCGCCACCGCGTAACGCCAACCGCCTTTGAACGCGCCGTACCACTCAAACTGGTCGTCGGGAGCCGCAGCCAGTTTGATCGTCAGTGATCCTCTCGCAGCCCAAAGCCCGATGTAGCCGTGCGCTTCAGGCCGGATGTTCAGGCGGTTGAATAGCGGACGGTGTTCTCGCAACAGCTCGTTCTCGCGAAGCAACGCGGCAGTTTCGTCCGTGCATTCTTCGAACGTGATGTGTTCAACGCTGTGGACGAGCCGGACGGTTTTGCGGCTGTCGCGATCCGGATGAACATACCGGTAACTGCCAAGCCGTTGACGGAGATTCTTGGATTTCCCGACGTAGAGAATCCGGGGCCAACGCGGACGCCCGCCCTCCCCGTGCATCAGTTAGACGCCCGGCCCTTTCGGAAGATCGAGAAAGAACTGCCGGCCCAGGCGTTCGGTCAGCGGCTTAGGTGGCGCGAGCAGCCACTGCTGGTTGAAGCGTTCCTTCAGCTCTTCTTCCGGGTCGATCCCGGTTTCAGCCGTGTTTTCGCTGGTCGACATTTTTTTAAAATATCTCAGAGGGTAGCCCAGCCGTTGGCCCACCCCTTGTGAAATACTGCGCCCGTATGAAAAACCTGTTTAACAACAAAACTCTCACGGAACGCGTCGTCGCCATCTTCGGCCAGGCGCAGTTGATCAAGCATTTCAACGGGCTGTTCGAGATTCGCGGCGGCACCCGGCACGATCACCGGGAGGCGCGTGAATGGATCTCGATGTTCCTGCACGAGGCCATTCTTGCGCCCGGAAAATGAGGCGGAATTTTGATGCCCGCGCCATGGTTTGAGAAGACAATACGCGCATGAACATTCTCATCACCGGCGCGAATCGTGGCATCGGCCTGGCGTTGACGCGCACGTTTCTGAAACGCGGCGACACGGTGTTTGCCGGAACGCGTCGCCCCGAAAAGACCCCGGCGCTCGCGGATCTGCAGTCCGAGTTTCCGGATTCGCTCAGGACGGTTCAGCTGGACGTGGTTGATCCCGTGTCGGTTGGAAATTGCCCGGCCACACTTGCGAAATCTGTTCGCGAACTCGACGTCCTGATCAACAACGCGGGTGTTTTGTTGGAAGGGTTCACGGTCGGTTTCGACGATCTGAAAGCGGACCATTTTGACTCCACGTTTTCGGTCAATGTCACCGGCGTCGCCCGCGTCACCCAGGCAATGCTGCCGTTCCTCCGCCGGTCGAAAACGGCCCGCATCGTGAACATCTCGTCGGGCACGGGATCAATCAGCGACAAACGCGATCACCGTTACTACATCTACGGGGCGAGCAAGGCGGCCCTGAATCATCTGACGGTCGGGCTGGCACATGAGCTCCGGCCTGAAAAGATCATCGTCACCGCGATCAGCCCCGGCTGGGTGCGCACGGACATGGGAGGAAGCAATGCGGATTTGTCTGCCGAGGAATCCGCCGAAGCAATGGCGGAAACGATCACCAACCTCACCATGAAAGACAGCGGAACGTTCATGGGGCGATCCGGCCCTTCGAAAGATTACGTGTGGTGACGACGGATGCCCTCGCAAAAGAGGGGGGCTCAAGCTCCGTTCAGTGCCAACGGGATTATGATCATCAGTCCAAGGCTGTGCGCCTGTCCCTGACTTGGGCCGAAGATGAACACAGAAACCCAACCGAAGTTGCTGCGCACTCCTCTGGGACTCAAACGGATTGTGAAACCGCGTTGGGATTTGGCCGGATCAATGCCGTTGGATCCGGTCCCGTGCGCTCCCATTTCAATACAACGTTCCCAAAGGCATGGGGATTGAGAATGCTCCACCGGGGCTCGTTTCCGCCGGGTTCGACTCACGCAAACGAGCCCGGTTCCTTTGAACTCGCGGCAGTCGGTTTTTGAAATCGTTGAACAATCGCGGGCAACGTGCGGCGTAGTCGGAGCAAGCCCCGGATGTCCTCCAGCATGGTTGTCCAGATGCGCACCGTGCTGTCGGGATCATCCGTCCAGCGGACCGGCAGATCACAAATGCGGTAGCCGAGTTTTTCCGCCAGCACCAGCAGCTCAGTGTCGAAGAACCAGTGGTTGTTTTCCACCAATGGCAGCAGTTCAGTCGCGGCGGCGCGGGTGATCGCCTTGAAGCCGCATTGCGCGTCCGAGAACCGCGTTCGCATCAGGCGGTGAACGAGAAAATTGTAGCCCCGCGACAGCATTTCCCGTTTCCAGCCGCGCACCGTGAGATCCCTGCGCAGCAGGCGTGAACCGGTGGCCAGATGGTAGCTGCCGGAGGCGACCGCTTCCACCAGCAGCGGGAAAGCCGAGAGGTCCGTGGACAGGTCCACATCCATGTAAGTGAGAATGTCCGCCGGAGATTCGTTCCACACCTGTCGGACGGCCAGACCGCGACCCCGTTGAGCCAGACGAACGTGACGGACCCGGGGATATTGCTTCGCCAGTTCGGCGGCCACCTCGGGCGTGCGATCTTCGGAGCCGTTGTCGGCGATCACGATTTCCCAGTCCCGATGATCGGCGTGATCGCTCAGAAAGGCGTTGAGGCGCGGGACCGAGCGGGACAACGCCCCGGCTTCGTTCAACACCGGAAGGGTGATGTTAATCAGCGGATGGTTCCCCATTTGTGTTTCCTCCGATGGATTCGATCCGTCCGGCAGCCTGCCAGAGCAGGAACGCCCCCGCCCAAATCAGCATCATGAGCGGCCAGGCCCCCCAATGGCCGAACACGTAGAAAAGCGAGGCAATATTGTCCGTGTAGTGATCGCTCATCATGTGTGGCAGGACATACTCCGTGAGCGGGTTGTAGACACCGTCGCTTGGCGACGCATCGACAAAAGTCGCAACTGTGATGATGCCAATTGACACGACTGCCAGTGTTCCGCCGATCTTCGGCCAGCGTTTGCAGGCGAATCCGACCGGAAGCGCGAGCAGCGGCAGAGCGCTCGTCAGGTAGCGCGGAAGAATCACCCACCCGGCCATCCAGTCCCATGTATAGCCGGAGATGACCGTTATCTGCAGGATGGGCACGATCAGGCACACCCAAAACCATACGCGTGAGCGGTGCCACAACTCCCGGTAGCCGTAAACGGCCAGCAGCAAGAAAGGCGACCAGAAGAACAGCCCACGGGTCGGCCCAAACAGAAGGTTGACGGCCGTGAGCGCATCCGGCCACACGATGCCGAAAAGCCCCTTCTGCATTTCTGGGAAAACCGCCTGATGACTGTAGCCCAGCGTGAAGGGAGTTCCGAAGCACACCCAGCTGTAGGCGGGGATCAGCAGCAGCGGGGGCAACGCGGCGAAGGAGAACAACAACGCCGGGCGAAACCCGCGCAGCAACACCACCACGCCCAACGCGACGACAACGATCCCGGCCTGCAGTTCGCTGGCCAGTGCCCAGCCGCACGAAAACCCCGCCAGTAGAAGCTTCGTCGATTCACGCCACGGCAGAATCCGTTGCGAGGGTGTCAGGCACAGGAGCGCAAACGCGATCATCCCGGCCACCTGTGCGTGGGTGAAAAACATCGTGGCGTAGGGAAACGGAGCCGCGCCGAGAAACAGTGCCAGCGTGGTCAACATGGCGGGCGGCGGCGGCAGCCAGTGCAACAACCAGAGAAACATCGCCACGCCGCCGGCCGCCGCAGGCAGGCCGACACCGAGGATGATCGTGACCCAACTGCTGTATCGCCAGCCATCCGCTGAATCAAGGTCAATGCCCAGAGTTTTCATCAACAGCGCGCTCACCGCGAAACCGGGCAGGGCCAGCGCCACACCGCCCGGCGCCTTGTCGCTGTAGAAATGACTCTCGAAGATCGCCTTGTCCGGAGTGTTCTCGTGATAGTCATCAATGCGGAACGTGCCGCGGACGAACAGCGCGTGAAGCAGGTCAAAACGCGAATTGGGGGTGCCTCCCAAATTGGCCTGATGCACGACCGAATAAGAAAAAAGGAGGAGGCCGAAGAGGGCGAGCGACAGCTGTTTGAGCAAAAAACATCGTGGCTTCGCATGTGCCCCTTCGACCGTGGGAGGACATTCCGCCGTCGTCACTGGGGCAATGCCTCCTGCAGTCTGCGAAGATCCGCCAGATCCTCACCATTCTCCACTTCCTTCCAATAGGTGGTCCGGTTCTTGAAACTCTTCGGCCATCGCCATTTCCATTTTTCGCCGTGTCCATCGGCGAATGAAAACGTGCCGCTTTGGCCGTGGCGGTCTGTGGGCATGTTCACCCAGCGGTTGTCCGGTGCTGCCCAGGTCAGGAAATGCGCGTCATCAATGCTGTCCTCATTTTCATCGACAAACACGAAGACCTTGGTCGGATCCCGCACTTCCGAAAGACGGCGCACGATCTTCTGTTCCTCATTGGTTCGTCCCCCGAACGCACCGCTCATCGAATAGCTTCGCAGCCGGGTCACCGCCGGAGTCGTCGTGGTCAGCGATTTGTCCGAGGGACAATGATAGCTCGCCGGATTCCGCAGGTAGTCATATTTGAACATCAGCCCGGTCTCGATCGTGGTAATGTCCATGTCCGCCAGAGCGGAGCTGTTGCCGATCCACGAATTGGTCGTGCTGCGCCAATACTGGCCGTTGAACCGGGACTCGTTGGGCGGGACGCGACCGTCATGGTCGCTGACGTACATCTGCCAGCTCATCTGCATCTGCCGGAGATTATTGAGGCAGGCGACGCCTTTGGCCTGCACCTTGGCCTTGTTCAAGGCGGGCAGCAGCAAGGCTGCGAGAATTCCAATGATCGAAATCGTCACCAGCATTTCAATCAGCGTGAACGCGCGACCCCGTTTTCTGAATGTTTTAATCGCTCCGATCAGATAAATAGGTTTCATACAATCAGCTTGTCACAGCTTTCGAAACACCCTTTTCAATTGCCCCGTCGTTCGAAGCGCCCAACCAAAGAAATATTGCGGACACCGTCAGCAAATAAACCGCCGACGCGAGCATGAAACCGCCAAGCTGGTAAGGCGAGAACGGAAGCCAGCCGCCGAGCGCGCCCAAACATTTGCATGGTTCGGGAGCACCCTGAAGCCACATTGCCGCGCGATACAAAAGTATCGCGGTACCAAACCATGCCAAAAACAGGTTCTTGGATAAACTTGATCGCCGTTGAAGTAACCACACGACGATAACACTCTCCAGCAGTGCGGCTGTTAGCAAAAGAAACTTCGTTTGAACTCCGACGATTGGATCTATCTCATCAATGATTGGGCTCTGCTGGAATACCGTGATGAGTTTTCCAACAGCAGTCAAGGACAGCAAGCCGCCGCTCAATATCCAATGTGTCAACTCTGATGACTTACAAAGTTTTCGCCACATAAAGCAAAAAGCCCGCAGTCCCCTGTATTGGGGACTGCGGTGTTGGTTCTAGTAACTTCCGTTCTGGCAAGTGCCATCGGCTGTAGTGGCAGATGTGTCAGTGTACTGAGACGTTCTGATCCACGTGAGCGAGCAATCCTGCTCATCATGAAACCACGAGCACGGATGAAGTCCATCAGCCTTACAGGTCAAGCTACCCGTAAAAAAGCCCGGGACACAGGTTACCATGTATCCTTGGCCATCCGTCCAACTGACCCAAGTAGGGAAGGGGCACCACTTCAACGTCTGACCTGACTTTGGATCCCGACAATGCTGGATCGAATTCCGACTACAATTAGTCGCTTCCAATTGAGGCAATGAGCACAACAGGACTGCACTCATTAGGACACTTGCTTTAATGGTCTTGATCATAATGATTTTGGTGTTGTTTGTTTGCGAAATCGCCGAAACATCCAGAATGCGGCGAAAATGAGACCGACAATTGTAACGAGAAAGAGCTTGGGGAGAACGGTCAGTTTCCAGCGGGCGGGCAATGGCGCTTTCGTGGTGGGAACCTTGGCTCCATCGGAATAAATCACGAAACTCTCGCCACCATCGTACACCAGCCGCCCCGATTCCGCGACCGAACCATCGACTTTGAAATATTTTTCCGGTTCGAACCAAGATAGATCCAGAGGCGTGGCATTCGTCACTCGGCGCAGTGTCTCGTATACGCTACCGAGGTATCGCACCCCTTTGTACTCGCGCCACAGCGTGATCGTTGACGGGAACACGCCGAGACGTCGTGAATCGTCATAGACGTATTCAGCTACAAAAGCGGCAGGTTGATTCGCAAATTCGTATCGAACTTCTTTCGGGCGGCCATTTTCCTGATTCACCATTTTCCCGGTGACCTTGCCAAATTCGGGTGTCATCGGTTTCCCGGTGAGGCTCCCATCAGCCGCCCATCTTACCGACAACGGTTCAACCTCCTGAATACCCCAGAGGAGTGGGGCGCGAATAATCTGGCGGGAGATGTAGCTGCTTCGGGCCTCGACGACATCCAGACTGAGTCGGGCGATATTCGACGCGACAATCGAATGGTTAAACTCGACGGACCAATACACATTCCCAAAACCGCCCGCGAGAATGTTTGCCGCTGCGGGCTTCTCCTCGTCGGCATCCTCCATTGCAGAGAGTTCACGAACGACAAAGGCGTTCGCCTGCGAACGACACTGGAAAATGAGCGTCTCGTCGTTGGAAGCAGTGGTGCGTCGAAATACGAAGTCTTTGGTGACGGGCGGATTGGCAAATGTTTCGCGAAGGATCGCGATTGCAGCCGCCTCGTCATCCGAAGTTTTCCCGCTTGCAGCGGGAATGGAGAGGCCAAGCGCAATTACACTGACCATGACAAGTAACGAGCGCAAAAAAGCCTTTTTGAAAAGGCGCATCGTTGGCGACGGCACTCTGTCGCCGCGAGAGCGGTACGTGGTTTGATTGAGCGCACGCATCATAAATTTGATAATTCCAAGTGGTTTCTAATCCTTGCAGTTTCAACCGCCTCCTCCAGTGCAATTGGGCGCGCCACCTGTGGGCACGTCCGGGATGGAACCCCAAACGCTTGGGCTTGGGTCGGGCCAGGTGTAAGGGGGAGACCATGTTCCCAACGTGCAAAGTTCATCCCAGCGCACCGTGACACACGGAAACCAGCCCGGCTTTGTGCCAATATAACCGCTGGGATCATTGTAGGTCGCACTTGGTGCGGAGCCGTCAGAAACTTCATAGAGTCTGGTTACAGGGAAACCCCAACATGATCTGCTGTATGTTGCAAAAAAACCAGTGGCACAGGGAGCCTATCCATAATTGTGACAGGCCAATGCTGTGGTCACCATGACACCTGCAACCAATCCGCTGAACGTCAAACGTTTCATAATTTTACTTGGGTTCGTGTGTTTGTGGTTTATCTGGGTCTGGCCTGAAGTCCCCTCCAGACCAAAAATGCGCCGACCGTCACGGCGAGGATCAAGACAGCGTAAATCAACCGGGAGCCATAGACTCCGACCGGACCCGAAAGAGGGCCGGCGGGCTCCAATTTTCCTCCGTCAACCCTCTGTGCCAGACCGTTGGTATAGATTATTTCGGGTAACGGTGGGCCAGGCGGCTTGTAGTAGGCGTCCAGTTTGAAAAAGGAACCGGCCAATGGGACGGCGTTGGTTTCAAACGCGTGGATTTTGTACACAACCTCCGTGAAGCCCGGCCCGTTTGCGGTGCCCACCGAGTGCCGGATTTCACTCGGGAAATTCCCGAACGCCGGATCGTCGTATTTCAGATCCACAAACACATGCATCTGTTCGCCATTGAAGCGCAGGTCTGTTGTGACGGGCCTTGAGCCGACGGAATTTAAAATCCGGCCTTCAATCTTTCCCCCACGTCGGGTGATGCCGGTGAAACTGCCATCATCCACCCACTTCATCGTTTCAGGCCGGACATCGTTGATTCCCCAATAAAGCACATTGTTCAATGTGGAGGCGGATACGTAGGCTGTTCCCTGTCCGGGAGCGGTCAGCTCAGGTTCAGACGTATCCGGTATGCGGATCAGGGTTCTGTTTTGAAGATACCAGATTGAATTGTCGACCACCCCGGTCATGATGTCCAACGGTGGCTGGGCGGTTGTCTCCGGCGGAGTGGGTGAAGCAATCTGCCGGATCACGTAGGCCCCCGGTTGTCTGCGAAACTGAAAATATTCGCGGGTGGTTTCGGTCCCATCCGGCTTAAACAACCGTCGCTCGACCACACAGTTGGTAACAATCGGTGGAGACTCGAAATAAGTCTTGAGGAACTTTATCGCTTCCGCATGGGGTTGCCTCTCCGCCCCCCAGGAACTGTAACTGGAACTGAGGATGATCGCAGCCAGGCAGACCATGGCGTGACAGACGGACCGATGCCCGGTGAGTCTTGCGAGAGGTTTCTGGGAATGCGTGCGGTTCCCTGGCGGGGCCAGCCTGAAGCCATGTAAAACCTGTCTGGTCCTTTGCATAAAAACGAACTTGAAACTCCCACCGAACTTTTGAATCCTTACTACAACGCTGTTGTCCCCCCCCCCCCTCGATTCTGTCAAACAGTTTTTCTAAATGTTTTTCGAAATGTGGAAGGCGGCGTGGCGGACACAGAACAAAATGCGATTGCGGACCTGGGAAACAAACAGGTGAGGGCGTTCTAACGCGTAGTATTCGTGAGAGGGCCACATGCGTCCTGACGCAGGACCCACGCAAAGGGGGCTCGCAGCAGTGTGTGAATGCAAGCAACGGCGGCCCCGATCCGTCTCATGCCCGTCAATACAGGGCATTTAGACTATTCGGGAACTTGGGTCGACTTCGTTGCTCGAAGCGGCGGTGATAGTGCCACTGTCTCCCTGCCTCGCTCCCTGCCTCAATCTGCGCGGATCAGAGGTATCGTTCCAAGCGAGTGTGGCGTGTTTCCCATTCTGAAAGAAACGTGAAAGGAAATTGGCACGTTGCGGTTCCTGCCCTATTCATTGCGGCGGTTGCGAACGCCCACCATGGACCTGGTCAACGAACCCATCCCAAAACTCATCCGGCAGATCGCCGTGCCGGCCAGCGTCGGGTTTTTCTTCAACACGATGTACAACGTCGTGGACACGCTGTTCGCCGGGCTTCATTCCACGGATGCACTCGCGGCACTCGCGGCGTCGTTCCCGATCTTCTTCATCATCATCGCGCTCGGGGCGGGGATCGGACAGGGAACCACCGCGCTGATCTCCAATGCCGTCGGGGAAAAAGACGAGGCGAAGGGCCATCACTACACGCTGCAATCGGTGTCGTTCGGTTTTTTCTTTTCAATCCTGCTGACCCTCGGTGGACTGGCCAGCGCGCCATATCTTTTCCGCTTCCTCGGCGCGAGCGAGCGGTATCTGGAGCTGTCTCTGGATTACATGAACATGATCCTCCTCGGCACGGTGTTTTTTCTTCTGCAATCGATCCTCAATTCGTCGTTGAACGCGCTCGGTGACACCAAGACCTATCGCAACGTTTTGATCGTCGGGTTCATCCTCAACTGCGGCCTCGACCCGTGGTTCATGTACGGCGGCTTCGGTCTGCCGGCCATGGGCGTCCGGGGCATCGCATTGGCCACGGTATTGATCCAGATATTCGGCAGCATCTACATGTTATGGCGCGTGCAGCACACGCGGATCTGGCAGGGATTTCACTGGTCGCTGGCAAAACCTGACGCACGCATGTATCGCGATATCGCCGCGCAAGGTCTGCCCGCGAGCCTGAACATGCTGACTGTCGCCCTCGGTATTTTTGTCATCACCTGGTTCGTCGGACGGTTCAGCAAGGAAGGCGTCGCCGCCTACGGAATCGCGACGCGTGTCGAACAGATTTTCCTGCTGCCGACCATCGGTTTGAACATTTCGATCCTCTCGTTGACCGGCCAGAACAACGGTGCGAAACGCTTTGACCGAATTCGCGAATCATTGAACACCACCTTGAAATACGGGCTGATCATGACGGTGGTTTCCGGAGTGATCGTTTACGTCGCCGGAGGCTGGTTCGTTTCGCTGTTCACGAAGGACGCGGCAGTCAGGGAAACCGGTTCAGATTATCTCAAAATCGCGGCGATCACGCTGCCCAGCTACGTGCTCTTGTTTCAAACCGTGTTCATGTTGCAGGGATTGAAAAAGCCGATTTACGCACTTTGGGTCGGGCTGTATCGGCAGATTCTCGCTCCCTGTGCGGTGTTCTGGTTGCTGGCGTTTTATCTCGACTGGCAGCTTTGGGGAATCTGGTGGGGCATATTTCTGGTCACGTGGAGCGCGGCGCTGTTCATGGGCTGGTTCGGCAGATGGAAACTGAGCCAGGTCGAGGCTGCGGCGGGGGCAAAGACTGAATGAAGAATGCAAGAAGGAAAGAACAGAAACTGACGTTTTGAAATCGGCCAGGTAAGATAGCATCGAACGCCCAGTTACTGAACACTGATTACTGTTTCACTAATCATCTCCGTGCCTCCGCGATCAAACCAAACAAGTGCTATTTGAAATAACCGATCGCCTTCAGCGGTTCGAGGTCGGGATCGCGCATGGCCAGTTCCCGAATCGTTTTTGGATGACCGATGGCCATCGCCTTCGCGAGCCAGTCGCGCGCCTCGCCGAGTTTGTTCAGCTGGGCGCAGTAGCAGGCGAGATTGTAGGGGATGATCGGTTCATCCGGAAACCGGACCGCAGCCGGTAGCAGCAGATCCCACGCTTTTTCGAGCCCGCCACCTTCCACCCGTCGGAGCGCATAGGCTCGATGCACCCAGCCGAAACTGATCTCCGGACAGAGCTCGACGAGTTTTTGGGCGACTTCCAACGCGGGTTTCCATTTCTCCCATTGCGCGTAGACCGCCCAGAAAGTCTGGAGCACGACCGGGTCTCGGCGGTATTCCTCGGAGATCATCTCCAGCTCGGCCATCGCCTCGGTGGGATTGCTCAACCCCAGCCAGCCTTCCGCACCATTCAGGTGAAGGCGGTCGTTTCTGGGCAGCGGATCAATCATGTTTCGCCGTGACGATGTCAGAAAACCGAAGTGCGCGCTTCAAAAAAACAATGGCATCCGCTGATTGGACACCTGTTGATACCTGCCCCCATTTTGCAGGCGACCGAGCGCAGTTGAGTCCAAAACACAAGCTGCCACAGCTACGCCAGCATCGGGGCACCCAGATTCATCAAACCCGATCCCGCATTCGAACCCGCAGCGAGTGGCACCGAGTTTCCAACCGGCAGGACCGAGTGGTAGGTCGGCGATACAACATTCATGGCAAGTGGCTCGCACCTGCATTTCAACTCTCGCTCCAGCGAAACAAAAAAACTTTCCTTTTCCAGCTCCCCGCGTTGGTGTTTAGTCCCGGCGCGATGAACAAAACAGCACTGTTGTTCGCCGGACAAGGCGCCCAGAAAGTCGGCATGGGCAAAGATCTGGCGGAAACCATTCCCGCAGCCAGAGAACTTTTCGAACGGGCCAATGACATACTGGGTTACGACGTGGCCGGTGTCTGTACCGGCGGGCCGGAATCCGAGCTCACGAAAACCGAGAACGCCCAGCCCGCCATTTATCTCGTCAGCTGGATCACGCTTCAGGTTCTGAAGCAACGCGTCCCCGGTCTGGAATTTCATGCCACGGCCGGACTGTCGCTCGGTGAATTCACCGCCCTGGCCGCCGCCGGTGCGATGAGTTTTGAGGACGGCCTGAAGGTGGTCCGCCAGCGTGGTCGGTTCATGCAGGAAGCCTGCGACACCACCAACGGCACGATGGCCGCCGTGATCGGCATGTCTGAGGACGATCTTCGCGCGGTGTGTGACGAAGCAGGCGTCGAACTGGCGAATCTGAACTGTCCGGGCCAACTCGTCATCTCGGGTGAAACAGAAAAGATCAACGCCGCCTGTGATCTGGCGAAATCCAAGGGAGCCAAACGCGCCCTGCCCCTCACCGTCGCCGGCGCGTATCACTCCGCGCTCATGGCAGGCGCACAGCCGAAGCTCGCCGCCGAACTCGCGGCGATCAGTGTCTCGCCGACGAGCGTGCCGGTGATCTCCAACGTCACGGCCACCGCCCACGGCTCACCCGATCAGATTCGCGAAACACTCGTCGCGCAGGTCACGTCATCCGTGCTGTGGGAGAAGTCGATCCGCACTCTGATCAGCGACGGATTCACCCGGTTCATCGAACTCGGTCCCGGCACCGCCCTGACCGGATTCATGAAGCGCATCGACGGTGACGTTGAAAAACTGAATGTCGGCGACGTCGGCTCTCTGGAGGAGACGGTTAAAGCATTGACCGCCTGAGCTATTTTCGGTCTGCTCGCCGGACAAGTTTCTCATGGGTCTGCTTGACAACCAAATTGCGCTCGTCACGGGCGCCGGCCGAGGGATCGGCCGCGCCATCGCCCTGAAGTTCGCCGATGAAGGGGCGGACATCATCTGTGTGTCCCGCACGACGGAGAATTCACAGAAAGTTGCGGAGGAGATCACCGCGAAAGGCCGGAAGGCGTGGGCGGTCGCATTCGATGTCTCCGACGCCGCCGCGATCAAGACCGCAATCGATGAAGTTCTCAAGGAACCCGGTCGCGTCGACATCCTGGTCAACAACGCCGGCGTCACGCGCGACAACCTGCTCATGCGCATGAGCGAGGAGGAATGGGATGCCGTGCTCAATACTAATTTGCGGGGTGCCTTCCTCATGACCAAGGCTCTCACCCGTTCGTTTCTCAAGCAGCGCGCCGGCCGCGTCATCAATCTGGCGTCCGTCGTCGGTCTGATGGGCAACGCCGGCCAGGCCAACTACGCCGCGAGCAAGGCGGGCCTGATCGGATTCACCAAGTCGGTGGCGCGCGAGTTCGCGTCACGCGGCATCACGGTCAACGCGATCGCCCCGGGTTTCATCGAAACGGACATGACCGCCGTGCTGAAGGAGGAGATCAAAACGGCGCTGTTGAAGAACATCCCGTTGAACTCTTTTGGCAGCGCGGAGGACATCGCCGGTGCCGCGCTTTATCTCGCAAGCCCGGCTGGCCGCTATGTTACCGGGCAGGTGCTGACCGTCGACGGCGGCATGGTGATGTAGAAAGCACTGGACGCACGCATTTTCAACGTATAGAGAAGACGTTCCTCGCCTCATCGTGGGCGGCCCAAAAATCAAACCTAGTATTCGCGGAATCTGAGCTTGACGGCCTGTTGCGCGTCGCATAGACACACTGAAAATTCAAACGGAAAAACGCATGTCGGACCAATCCACAGAACAGAAGATCAAAAAGATCATTGTCGAGCAGCTCGGCGTAAACGAAGACCAAGTGACGCCTGAGGCGAAGTTCATCGAGGATCTCGGTGCAGACTCGCTCGACACCGTCGAACTGGTGATGGCTCTCGAAGAGGAGTTCGGCAACGAAATCCCCGACGAGGAAGCTGAAAAACTCCAGAGCGTTGGCGATGTCATCAAGTACATCGAAGAGTCTGGGGACAAGTAAGTCCTGAACAGATTTTCACCGGGCAGCGCGGTCTACCAGAAACAGACCGGGCTGCCCGTTAATTTTTTTTATGGCCACGAACTGGAAAGATCGGCGGGTCGTTGTCACCGGGCTTGGTGCCATCGGTTCGCTCGGGCGCAACGCCCACGAACTGTACGACAACATCATCGAGGGAAAATGCGGCATCGGGCCGATCACCCACTTCGATGCGAGCGACTTCACCTGCCGGATTGCCGCCGAAGTCGCTAATTTCGATCCGCTCCCCGCGTTTCCCAATGCCAAGGAGGTCCGGCGGACGGATCGCTATTCGCAGTTCGGAATCTACGCCGGACATCAGGCCCTGCTCGATTCCGGCCTGGATCTGGAGAAGGAGAACCTCGACGAGATCGGCGTCTTCATCGGATCCGGCATCGGCGGTCTCTACACCACCGAGGAGCAGCACAAGGTCCTGCTTGAACGCGGACCAGACCGTCTCTCCCCCTTCATGATCCCCGCCCTCATCCTGAACATGGCCTCGGGCCTGTTCTCGATGTACAACAATCTGCGCGGCCCCAACATGGCCACCTGTTCCGCCTGCGCCACCGCCACCCACGCCATCGGCGAGGCCTGGCGCACCATTAAGATGGGCGACGCCGCCGTGATGTTCGCCGGCGGAACCGAGGCGACCATCGTGAAGATGGGCATCGGCGGATTCTGCGCGATGCGCGCGATGAGCACGCGCAACGACGAACCCCACCGCTCTTCGCGTCCGTTCGACATCGGTCGTGACGGATTTGTCATGGGCGAGGGCGCGGGCGTCATCGTGCTCGAAGAGCTGGAACACGCCAAGGCGCGCGATGCACGCATCTATTGCGAACTGCTCGGCTACGGCAACACGGCCGATGCACATCACATGACCTCCCCTGCCCCCGAGGGGAAAGGCGCGGCACGCTGCATGAACATGGCGTTGAAACACGCGGAGCTGAATCTTGACCAGATCGACTACATCAACGCACACGGCACGTCCACACCGGCGGGCGACGTCTGCGAAACACAGGCCATCAAGGCCGTGTTCGGCGATCACGCGAAAAAACTCGCCGTCAGTTCGACCAAGGGCGCGACGGGCCACATGCTCGGCGCGGCGGGAGCAGTCGAAACGGTCCTGTGCGCGAAGACAATGGAAAAGGGCATCATCCCCCCCACCATCAATCTGGACGATCCGGATCCGGAGTGCGATCTCGACTACGTGCCGCACACCGCGCGGGAACAGAAGATCGACACCTTCGTGAACAACTCGTTCGGATTCGGCGGCCACAACGCCACCGTGATCGGCCGCCGGTTCGAGGGTTAATTCTCCGACAATTTACAAACCCCTGTCCGCTAAATGTGGACAGGGGTTTTTGTTGCCGCTTTAATCACCCGCAGAATAAACCTCCTCCCGCTCATCGAGGCGAAACGCGACGGCAAGAAAATTCCCCCGGAACAGTTTGCGCAGTTCGCAGACGCCGTCGCCCGGGAAAATGCCCGCCCGAGCAGATGGCGGCGCTGCTCATGGCAATTTATCTGCAGGGCCTCGACCGGGAGGAGACCAGGCATCTCACTATCGGGATGCGCGATTCAGGCGACGTGCTTCAGTTTCCTGACGACCACCGGCCGCTGGTCGACAAACATTCCACCGGCGGAACCCTCGACAAGATGGAATCCATCCCCGGCTGCCGCACCGCCCTGTCGCCACGGGAAATCGTCGACCAGGTCCAAAGCGTTGGTTGTGTGCTCTGCGGCCAGACGCAGGAAATGATTCCGGCCGACCGGATTCTCTACGCCATGCGCGACGTCACGGGGACCATCTGCTCGATCCCGCTGATCACGTCCTCAATCCTTTCCAAGCAACTTGCCGAGAACATCGGATCGCTGCTGCTTGATGTGAAGTTCGGTCGCGCCGCGTTCATGAAGTCGTCCAAGGACGGGCACGATCTCGCGTTCGCATGAGCAGGCGCGCACCGAAGTCCTGAGGTGCATGAACACCAGCCAGCCGATGAGGACGTTTGAGGCCATGCTCGCCGCTCAGGGCGCCAATCTCGATGCGTTCAAACGAAAGCTTCAACTGCGATTCACCCGCCACCATCGTCCGTGAGCTCACCGCCGCCCGCTCGGGTTACGTCGGGAAATGTGACGCGAGGATCGTCGGCGAGGTCGTGCACGGCCTCGGCGGCGGACGCACCGCCCGCACTGATGCGATCCGTCCAGATGTAGGACTTGATCGAATCGTGAAACCCGGCTACGCCGTCGGCCAGGGCCTGGTGCTCGCCCGCGTGCATGCCGACGACGAGGCGTCCGCTGACGCTGCGATTGCCAAACTCGAAACCGCCTTCTCCATCCAAACCGAACCGCCCGACCTTCCTCCGCTGATTCTCGAAACCGTGCGGTAGCCGACAGCCGAGTCGAAAAAAGCGGAGTAGAAGCCACCACCGCCTTTCCCAGGCGGGCGCCCGGCAGAATTCGCTTTGCCGCCGCCACCTCACCCACTAGCGTTTCACCAACATGACCTCCCAATTTGCCAAACTGCTAGCAGGTTGTCTCGCGTTTGTCTCCGCGCTTCAAGCCCCCGCGCAGGCGCCGCTCCGCGACACTTACGTTTCAATCGTCGGCAATAAGTTTTTCATCAACGGCGAACCGACCTACAAAGGTCGTTCTTGGAACGGTCAGAAGATCGAAGGACTTCTCTTCAACACCCGGATGGTGCAGGGCGTCTTCGATGATCTCAACACGGAAACCGCGGCGGTCTGGGCCTACCCCGACACCGGCAAGTGGGACGCCGATCGGAACACCCGTGAATTCATTGCCGCCATGCCCGGGTGGCGAGAACACGGACTGCTTGCGTTCACCCTCAATCTTCAGGGTGGATCACCACAGGGTTACTCGAACAAACAGCCCTGGCACAATTCCGCGTTTGATGCAGAAGGCTCGCTTCGCCCCGAATACATGGCCCGTCTTGATTCCATTCTCACCCGCGCGGACCAACTCGGCATGGCGGTGATCCTCGGTTATTTCTATTTCGGCCAGGACGAAAGGTTGAAGGACGAGGGCGCCGTCATCAACGCCACGGACAACGTCACTCGGTGGGTTCTAAACAAGGGTTACCGCAATGTGCTCGTGGAGATCTGCAATGAAACGAACGACAAGAGCTATCAGCACGAAATCCTCCAGACCGCACGTATCCACGAGCTGATTGAATTTGTCCGCAGCACGTCGGTCGGCGGGCGCCGGTTGCTCGCGGGAGTTTCGTACTGGGGCAACGTGGTTCCGCTGGAAAACTCGGTTCGTTATTCCGACTACGTTCTGCTTCACGGCAACGGTGTTGGAACACCCTCAGGCATCGTCGAACTGGTGCAGAAAACACGCGCCGTCTCCGGCTATCGCGGACAACCCATTGTGTTCAACGAGGACGATCATTTTGACTTCGACCAGCCGACCAACAATTTTGTCGCCGCCATCAACGAATACGCCTCGTGGGGTTATTTTGATTACCGGATGAAAGATGAGGGATTCGACGAGGGTTATCAAAGCGTGCCGGTGAACTGGGGCATTTCAAGTGATCGCAAGCGCGGCTTTTTCAATTTGCTGGCACAGATTACCGGTGCCAAGGAACAAACGTCGTCGAGCAAGAAGACAGCGTTCAAAATGCCAGCGGGCGCCGCACGCGGAAACGTGACGATTCGACAGGAGTCCTACCGCGGGTGGGAGAAGGCGATCGTCATGGACAACGGCCTGGTAGAAATCGTGATCGTCCCGGTGGTGGGCCGCGTCATGCAGTTCCGTTACCTCGGTGAGAAAGGTCCGTTTTGGGAAAACGAATCCATGCTCGGCAAGGAACCCAATCCAAAATCGAACGACTGGGGCAATTTCGGCGGCGACAAGACCTGGCCGGCCCCTCAGTCGGACTGGCCAAAGATTACTCCCCGCGCCTGGCCGCCACCGATCGCTTTTGATTCACTTCCGGTGTCCGCACAGATCAACGAGAACCATGTCACACTGATCTCCCCGGTGGACCCGCATTTTGGCATTCGCACCTATCGCATGATCTCGTTGGACCCGACCAAGCCGCAGATGAAGATCACCACGCGCTACGAGAAAGTGACTGGCAATCCCACGCAGGTCAGCGTCTGGATCATCACGCAACTGAACGATCCTGAAGGGGTCTACATCCCGGTGCCGGATCCCACGTTGTACCCGAACGGTTACCATGCCCAGTCGGATGAATTGCCACGCGACCTTAAATTCAAGGACGGATTGATCTCGTTGACGCGGCCCAATAACAAATCAACAAAGATTGGCACCGATGCCGGCTCCCTGCTCTGGGTCGGTGAAAAGTTCATGCTGCGAATTGATTCCCCACGCGACACGCGACGGCGATATCCGGACAACAGCAGCAGCGCGGAGGTGTATACAAACGGCGATCCCAATGCCTACGTTGAACTGGAGATGCTCGGTCCGCTGCAGCTCCTCGAAATTGGCAAACGCATGGAATCAACCTCCGTCTACACGCTGACGCCAAGAACAGATTCGGATCCGGAAAAGGATGCGCGACGGGCGTTGAAGGACGTCATTTCTAAAAACTGAACGCATTGTAGTTCTGCATCGGGTATGATTGAGACCGCGGCGAACAAAAGCAAAAGTCGAAGGAAGGGCCACGCCGAAGCGCGAGCGCACCATGGACTGCGGTGGCAGAGCGCAGCGACGACACCGCTTTCGCACGCTCGAAAGCCCCGTCGACGTTCCACTCTGCCGGAGAAGTCCAAGATCGCCGACCCGGTTCCCCTCTACGTTTCTGGAAACGCGGCGGTGAACACGCACGCACTCCAGACGCTCCGCGACTTTTGATGGGTACCCAGCCAACTCGCGACAGCGTCTGGATTGCGGTGACTTCAGTACCGCTTTCGCCCGCTCGACGCGTTTTGAACAACCGGAGCCTCCCGCCCGCTCGAAAGCGGTGTCGCCGTTTCACTCTGCCGACCCAGTCCAAGGTCCGCGCGCCGCCAACGCCCGGCCAACTGCAAACGGGGTTGCGCCACGCCTGACATACCCAAACCCTGCCGCAACTCCAAGGGGTTGATTCCTTTTCGCGACCTCTACCCGGGGTAGCCCCCAACAGGCAGTGAACACGATCATGGACTTGCGGATCAGATTCGTTTATCAAACCGGGCATGCCGCAGTTGCGAATCACGCTGCGCGATCTTGTGGGGTTTCCAGCGGGATCGTCGGAGTTGCAGGGGCCTGCTTTGGAAAAGTGGGTCCGCGACCAATATTCCTTTCTGCCCCAGCCATTGGAGATTCAGTTGATTGACGGTGAAGCAATCCTGACCTACCCCGGCGAATCGGCATCGTCCCAGGCGGAAGCCGCCCGATTGGCGCAGAAGGCCTCAAAGCGCGCCGCCGAAGGCCATTACGACAAGGCCATCGGAATATTCAATCGCGTGCTCGAACTCCAATCCTCGCTCCACTCCGCCCGCCGCGATCTGGCGATGGTCTATGTGGAGAAAGGCGACGTGGACAACGCCACCGACCACCTGGTCGAAGTGTTGCGGGTCGATCCCAAGGACGCCTGGAGCTGGGTGGTGCTGGCCAATCTCTACATCCGCGAAAAGCGCGACCCCGAGACGGGTGAACGTTTTCTGCGCCGGGCACTGGAGATCAAGCCCGACGACGCCTGGGCGTTGAACAGTCTCGCCGCCGTCGCCCGTGAACAGGGTCGGAGCGACGAATCTGAACGATTTTTTGACCGCGCTATTGCCGCCAATCCCGAGTTCGCCAATCCCTATTACGGCAAAGCCCTGCTCCTCGAAGGGAACAGCCGAACGGACGATGCCCTCAAAACCCTCGACCGATTGTTCGGCCGGGCAAAGTCACAGGACACCCGATCGCAGCCGGTCTACGACAACGCCCGCGGCGCGTTTTTGAATCAATGACCTCAGGAGGCGAATAATTACGCTACGGAGGAGGCGGTCATTGTTAGGTATGGTTTGTTTTTGGTGCGCCGGTTTTTGGTTTTTGGTTTTCTTCCCGGCGCCGGTTTCGCTGGGCAAGTTTCTTGACGCGTCGGTGTTCAAGGATCGTTGGCCGCAGGCCGTCATGGGCTTGTTGCGGGGTGACGTAGTCGATGCCGGAATGATAGTGCTCGTTGTTGTACCACGTAAAGTAGCGACTGAAGTATTCGCGGGCCTGGGCGTCATCTAGGAAGCGACCGGGATACTCCGGGGCTCGCTTGACGGTGCTGAAGGCCGATTCGATGAACGGATTGTCATTGGGGGTT
>Ga0209491_10004998_pt1 | contig 19837 bp, 18 predicted proteins | sample BON02_FD_187213 | JGI IMG/M metagenome (GOLD analysis project Ga0209491, IMG submission 187213) | Freshwater microbial communities from Lake Bonney liftoff mats and glacier meltwater in Antarctica - BON-02 (SPAdes) (version 2) | ecosystem: Environmental > Aquatic > Freshwater > Ice > Glacier... | reverse complement strand
GATACATTCTTGTCGAGCCAACGGGCGGTTTGAGTGATCGCGTCCAACGCCTCAATGCGAACGGCTTCCTTTTGGCCGGACAGGATCAGCGGCGCGTAAACCAGCCAATTGAGCAGGCGGTGGCCGACATGCTCAATGTCCCAGGCAGGACCCTTGCCGATACCGGTTTTCGCGCCGGTCCCGGCCCCCTTTTGCGAGGGGCCATTTGCTGCCAGCCATGCGGACAACACCCGCTCGGCGGTCGCCGTGCATTCTTCGCGCGGCGCACTGGCTGCCAGATCTCCAAGCCAGGAAAAACCGTGGATCACCCGTTCGAAGGGCGGCGTCAGGCGTGCCCTCGGGGAAAAATCCACCTGGGCAATTGGCGCTTTCACCCCGTGGACCAGAAAATGGCCCATGCGCAGCGCCACGCCCGCCATCCGCTCACCTTCCAGCGGGCATTCAACCGTCGCCAACAGCCGGGTTCGGGCAGGTTTGGAGAATGGCGATGACAGGGTGGAGGGAGGTAAACCGAGCCGATATGCCAGCCGAATCAGCCGCTCCCCCGCACCCAGCGAAGGCGGAGAAAAGTCTGTGAGCACCAGCGATTTGCCCGGCTGCAGGACGGTGTCAGCACGCCCGTTGACCAAAGCCTCGTCAATGTCATGGTCCAGCGGCATTGCGCTACGAGCCTCCGCGGTAATATGATCCCCAGACCTGTACTGCGCCGCCAGATCGACCATCAGGCACCGCCGCCTTGTTGGCCCTTCAATGCGGCAATATTGGCGGCGTAGTGTTCCGGCCCGCCTTTAAAAGTGGCAGACCCGGCCACCAGCACATCGGCGCCCGCATCGACGCATAGCCGGGCGGTTTCAGGATTAACCCCGCCATCAACCTCCAACCGTATATCCCGGCCGGTCTTGTCGATCATCTTGCGAACCGCTTCGATCTTGCGCAGCTGGCTATGAATAAAACTCTGCCCGCCAAAGCCGGGGTTCACGCTCATCACCAATACCAGATCAATATCGTCGATCAGATAATCCAGCATCTTGGCCGGCGTCGCAGGATTGAGCGAAATACCCGCCAGTTTCCCCAGCCCCTTGATCGCCTGAACTGTCCGGTGAGTATGTGCTCCGGCCTCAGGGTGTACCGTGATAATGTCGGCCCCGGCATTGGCGAATGCCTCCAGATAGGCGTCGACCGGACTGATCATCAGATGCACGTCGAAAACCTTGTCCGAATGCGGACGCAGCGCCTTTACTACGTCAGGTCCGATGGTGATGTTGGGGACAAAATGCCCGTCCATTACATCAACATGGATCCAATCGGCTCCTGCGATATCGATCGCTCGCACTTCCTCCCCCAGCCGGGCAAAATCGGCGGAAAGAATGGAGGGCGAAATTAGCGGTAGGGACATGGTCAGGCGCTTTTTCTAAAAACCGGCTAAAAGGGCAGAACTTGTGGCTCTTGGCTGGGTTACGACCCAGATATGGGTGCGGCAAGCGTCAGCCCCTTGCTTTTCCACACCGGCCATCCACTTTTCTCCTCCGGTCAACCAGTTGGCGAACCCAGATAACACGGAGATGAACCGGGATGATTTCCGCAATTCAGCGATAATTCATGGAGCCGATGGCAAATAGGGTCGATATTCAGGGGGTTCCGGGGTAGTCATCCGACTGCATATCCGCGCCCTCGGGGTGCCGCATGCCGGCACCAGAGATGAAAGATTTGAATGACAATGCCCAAGACTATTTCCCTCTCCTCCATCAGGATCGCTTCGCTTGCACTGGCTGCAGGCGGCTTAGCGCTGTCTGTCCCGGCCACCGCGCAGTATAATCAGATGATTAGCAACAATATGGCCAAATGCGCCTCCGGAGCCGGACCTGCGGTTAAGGTGACTGTCACTGGAATCAAGGAAGCAAACGGCAAGATACGCGTACAAAGCTACAATGGCACAAAGGCCGATTGGCTAGAAACGGGCCGCTGGCTCGCCCGGATAGAAACTCCCGCCAAAAGCGGAGCGATGACATTTTGTCTGCCGGTGCCTGCCAGCGGCACATACGGCATTGCCGTGCGCCACGACGTCAATGGTAATGGCAAAACCGACATTCGCGAAGATGGCGGAGCGATGTCGAACAACCCCAGCATCAACATCTTCAACCTCGGCAAGCCGAGCTATAAGAAAACCGCCTTTTCAGTTGGCAGCGGTGTGACATCGATCACTGTCAACATGAAGTATTTCTAAGGCTTACGTTGACGCCATAGCTGGAACAGCACTCCGGGTGCCGCGAGGATCGGGTGTTTTTCGCGCCACGGGGTCAATTCCACAGCCGTTCCGGTATGACGTTCGAGTTTCCATGCACCGTAACGCGCCGCCCCTTCGAACGTTGTGGTCGCCTTAATCAGCCGGAGCAGGTTGAGCGGCTTGCCCAAACGCCGCCTCGCCGCCCACCACCGCAGGATCTTCTTACGCTCTGCCAAATCGATATGCGGGGTGAGTTTGTCCCCTTCGCGGTCAAAGGTGATGTTTTGCGCTAACAGCGCGAGCGGCAACAGCCCGTCGAAATGGCCCTGGTTCACCGACAGGATCGAATCCTCTCGGCCCGGTTTTTCTACCCGCAATTCAGCTTTGTAAGTCGCCTGGAACAATGCGCGCCAATAATCTTCCGCGGTGCCGCGTTCCGGCCCTAGGGCGGCGGCCAGGCGTGCTGCTGTACAGGCGGCTGACTCAATCGCGCCAGTCACTTCAACCCGAACTTTATCGTCGGCAAGCCACACCAAAGCGCTAGGCTGTACGAACCGCGCCCAGATGGTGGTGTCGTGCCGTTCTCCTTCCGCTGCCTCGGCAAAGGTGGACAGCGCCATGGCGGCGACCTTGGCCCGCAAAGTCACGCCTGCATGATCCCATTCGTGATAGCTGACCCGCGGCCAGATCTTCTCCTGCTGCGGTCCAGGCATCAACAGGTAGAAATCGAGCACGCCTTCGAGCGAACCGGTGCGCAAATTCGAACCGTAGAACAACGCCGCAGCCGCCCCTGAATTGCGGGCCAGACGGGCGACGAATTCTGCCACTGCAGGATCGACCGGCGCGCACAGGCTGGCGCTGATCCGCTGGGTTAAAGCGGTGACTGACGGAGCGCTGGTCACGGAACGACGAAGCGCAATTCCGGTCCCTCCGCCACCTGATAGCGGCCAGCAGGGAAAACCTCACCGTCGAGGATAAACTCGTCATCCAGTGCCAGTTCGAACTCGCTGGCCTTGGCAAAATGGACGCCTGCGCGGGTTACCCAAGCGGGCTCTTTTCCCGCGACAACCGCAGGTATGATCGCCAACAGGCGGCGGCGGGCCTTGTCCATCACCACCATCCGCAGGCCATGATGATAAGGTCCAAACAATTTCATATCCACCGGCAAACGGTCGAGTGTAGAGGCCACCAAAATCCAGCGCTGCGCCGGATCGCCAAACCCGCTGTGCGGCAAAGGCGCGCGTTCCGGCCCCATCAGCAATTCCATTCCGATACCGCGCCGCCAGCGGTTGCGCGGCGATCCCAACAATGCTTGCGTCAATCCCCACGCGGTGGTCACACCGACAGCCAGACTGTTAAAGGCCCCGAGCCGGTGCGCGTCCTGACCCACTTTGATCCCGGTGGTGAACGCCCCCGCACCCAAGATGAAGCCCATTAATGCGCCAGATTTCTGCAACGCATTGTCAGCGCCGAGCGGGGTCATAACAATGCCCCGCCTTTGGAGCCGCCGGCCAGCAGCGAATGCATCGATAACACCGGCCAATGTCCAATCCGCTGGCGCGCCCAGATCAACGTTTAGCGCATTGGTCTTGCCCCTCGGCAATACGGCGACGGCTGGCCAATCCTGACCCCATACCGGCAGGCCACTGGTCAGCACATCGCGCACCGTGCCATCGCCGCCATTCATCACCAACAGTTCAATCCCGCGCGCTTTGAAATCGGCAAGAATTCGGGGCAGATCTCCGCTACCTTCAGGTTCTGCCACCAACACATTGGGTATATCGGGCAAAACGCCGTTTACCGCGTGCCCTGACGCCCCGTCATTGCCCAAATTGTGATGGCTATGCCGGTTATAAATCACCCCGACAAGGGGGGCGAGGTCCGTCACCATGTCCGATTTAGGGTCTGAGGTCGGGGATTTTTGGGTCTCAGGCGCCATAGCGGGCTTCGTTTAGCAAGGAATGCCCAACCGCTCCAGAACATATATGACTGCCAGGGTACAGTTCGACTAAAGGTCGGTTTTCAGCAGAAGTGGCCTTGGCCCTAACGATTACTATTTCAGGGGGCGACGAGGCGAAAAAAATTCGGTAGTCATATGAAATGCGACAAACAAACTTACTCGATTCCGCCACCTCAATTGCAGCCGACATTGTTGCCCTGCGCCGATCGATCCATGCTGAACCCGAATTGGGGCTGCATACTCCGCTGACCCAGGCGAAGGTTCGCGCCGCGCTGGCGCATTTGCCGCTGGAATGGCGCTCCGGCCCATCAACCACAGGCGAAGTGGCAGTGCTGAAAGGTGCAAAGCCGGCCATTCCGGGCAAAAGCCGGGTGCTATTGCGCGGGGATATGGACGCGCTGCCGATGCCCGAACAGACCGGATTGGGGTTTGCCTCCACCATCGAAGGCCGGATGCACGCCTGCGGTCATGATACTCACACTGCGATGTTGGCAGGTGCCGCCGAAATACTGGCCGCGCGGCAGGCCGATCTGGCGGGCGAAGTGATGTTCATGTTCCAACCGGGCGAGGAAGGGTACCACGGCGCACGGTTTATGCTGGATGACGGAGTGCTGGGCGGCGAAAACTCATCCCGCGCGGGCGATCCGCTGCCCGATGCGGCGTTTGCGCTGCACATCATGCCCAATGCAAGGCACGGCGTAGTGGCGGGCAGGCCCGGCGCGCTGATGGCGGCGGCTGACCAGTTCGAAATCACAGTTCGAGGCCGCGGCGGACACGCCTCCATGCCGCATGACACACTCGATCCGGTGCCTGCCGCCTGCGCCATCGTGACCGCGCTGCAAGCCATGGTCACTCGCCGTTTCAATGCGGCGGATGCAGTGGTGGTAACTGTCACCCGGCTGGATGCAGGTACAGCGCATAATGTCATTCCCAACCATGCGACTTTGCGCGGCACAATGCGGACTCTATCCCGTGAAAACCGGCAATTGGTACACAGGCTTCTTGGCGAGACAGCGCAAGGCATCGCCGCAGCGCACGGCGTCACTGCCGATATTGAGATTACCGAAGGGTTCCCGGTTACGATATGTGACGAACGCGCCGTTTCACTAGGCCGCGCAGCTACCCAAGATGTGCTCGGCCCGGACAGTTGGAAGGAATTACCAGCACCGATCATGGGCGCGGAAGATTTCTCCTACGTGCTGGAAAAAGTGCCCGGCGCGATGTTCTTTCTCGGGGTTGCCCCCAGCGGTGAGAATTGGAGCCAGTGCTGCGGCATCCATTCCAGCCGGATGATGGTGGACGAAACTGCACTGCCGCTGGGCACCGCAGTGCTGGCAGGCTGTGCAATGCGCTTTCTGGAACGAGGTTTCGAATAGGCTGGATTTGACCGCAAGAGCCGCGAAAAGCGGCCTTGAACTGATTGGGAGTAGAACTTGTATGACCCAAACCGATTGCTGGACTTTCACCGAAGCACTGGCTCGTCACGCGGCGGAGCGGCCAGATAAGGTGGCTCTGCGTTTCGGAACGCGGGTAACCAATTTCGCGGAATATGACCGGCACGCCAGCCAGATTGCCAACGGGCTGGCAGCGATGGGGCTGACCAAGGGTGACCGGATCGCTTATCTCGGCAAGAATAGTGATTACTCTGTCGAACTATGCCTTGGAGCAGCCCGTTTGGGTGTGGTGCTGGTCCCAATAATCTGGCGGCTCGCGGCTGCCGAGGTTGAATTTATCCTACAGGATTGCGGGGCCAAGGTGCTGTTCATCGAAGAAGGCTTCGTCGGCGTGCCCTGGAATGGTTCGTCAGTGGTCATGGAGCGCGAATTTGCCGCGTGGCGCGATCAGCAGCCGGACACCGCAACTGGCGCTGTAATCGGCCGGCGCGATGCCTTCCTGCAACTCTATACCTCCGGCACCACTGGCAAGCCCAAGGGCGTGGTACTGAGCAATTTCAATGGTTCCAATATGCACCCGCGGCTGAGGGAGGAAAACGTTTATTGGTATTCTCCCGAACCGGGCGATTCGCTAACCATGGCTATGCCATACGGCCATATCGCCGGGGTCGGCGGCGCAACCGGGGCAGTGCTGGGCGGGCAGGAACTGATTATCCATGCCGAGTTTGATCCTGCCCTGATGATCCACGATGTCGCAAAATATCAGATTAACTGGCTGTTTCTGGTACCCGCCGCACTTGGCATCATGCTGGCCCATCCCGACGCGGGCCAGGCGGATTTCTCATCAGTCCGGGGTCTGACTTACGGGGCAAGCCCGATCCCGCTTGATCTGCTGAAGGAAGGCGTCGCGCGGCTCGGCTGCGATTTTGCGCAACTTTACGGTCTGACCGAAACATACGGCGCGATCATTTCCCTCGCCCCGGAAGACCACCAGCCGGGCCGCGAACATGTGATGCGGTCCGCCGGTAAAGCGATGCCGGGGGTCGAAATCCGCATTTTGGACGGCGATCTCAATCCGCTGCCGCCCTGCACCACGGGCGAGGTCGCCATCCGGTCAGATTGCGTCATGCTGGAATATTGGAACCGACCCGAAGAAACGGCGGCGGCGATGATCGGCGATGGCTGGTTCCGTACCGGCGATGCCGGGAAGCTGGACGAGGAAGGCTATCTGTTCATTCAGGACCGGATCAAGGACATGATCATCAGCGGCGGTGAAAATGTCTATCCCGCCGAAGTGGAAAGCGCGATTTACGGCCACCCCGAAATTGCCGATATTGCAGTAATCGGCATTCCCGACCCCAAATGGGGCGAGGCAGTCAAAGCGATGATCGTGTGCAAACCCGGCAGCAATTTGTGCGAGGCTGACGTGATTGCTTACGCCAAGCAAAAGATCGCCGGATTCAAGTGCCCGAAATCGGTGAGCTTCATCGACGCATTGCCGCGCAATCCATCTGGCAAAATCCTCCGCCGCGAATTGCGCGCACCCTATTGGGAAGGGCTCGAACGGCAAGTTAACTGAGAGTCTATTGCCGCGCGAAGACCTATGCATATAGGAAGATTGGTGCGCGACGCAGTCATCGCCGGACTAGTCTCACCCGCGATTTACCCTGCCGGCAGGGTAATTAGTAGGGAAAATTGTCTAATTTTGACGTTCTAGAGCTTCCTCAGGCTTTGTAAGCTCCCGAATTACCGTGCCTTTCTTTCCGAATTCCCTGCGGCGAGGAGCAGGGAATTTTCGGGGTCTGAGCAGGGACTCGTACAGCCGCAGGGCTTCGCCACGCCACCACTCCGGTGTGGAATAAGGGTTCTGGCGGGATGGGCCTGCCCTATCGTTCCGCGCATGAGTTCGTGGTCATGTTCTGCAAGGGCGCCAAGCTGGCAGTCAACAACATCGAACTCGGCAAGCATGGCCGCGACAGGACATCAGTCTGGACCTATGCCAACGATCGCCATACTCGTCTTGTCCGCTCGGCGCTGACCCAGATATTTGAAGGCGCTGAAGCTTGCCAGCTTATGCGCGGTCGGCATTCGCTTCGAAGACCCGACTGTGACGATTCACGAAGTCAATTGGGCAGCGGGTATCGTCGAACAACAAACGCGCCAGCTGCTCGCGCAATTCGAAAACGGCGAGATTGGCCAAGCCGGTGGCAACGAAATACGCCAGCAAGATGAGGTTCTTCGTTGCATCTGGGAATAGCCGGTTTTCCAAAAGCGCAAAGCGGTCCGGCCTTGCGGGCATTGTCGGGATCAGGTCGGCAATGGTGATGAAATCCACAGCCTCGCCATCACGAATGAATTCGAAGTCCAGTCCGTTGGTGTAGATCAGGTTGGGCAGGCCCTTGCGGTATCGCTCTTTCTGGCCCTTACTGTAGTCATTAGCGGCGAACTTGCGGACATCTTTGCCGATGTCCTTGGCCTCGCACCAACCGAAGGCGACGTCGCCTCGCTGAAAGACGAAATCAGGCGCGCCAATATCGGTAATATGCTTCGGCTCGTTTATGACGGTAATGGCCGGATCGATCGAACCGAACAGCTTGGCCAGCGCTGGACGGAAGCTGTGTTCGGTTGTCTGGCCACTGGCGTAGAGAGCTCGAATTTCAGATAGATAACCTTGAACGTCCATTGGAACTTGCGCCCTCCTGCTTTGGCAGAGCGTAGCGATTACTGGTTGCAGCGCCAAGCATCTTGAGTTTGCGGAGTTGCTCTTGCTCTCGCTCCATCTGGAAGCAGGAAATTCGGCTATGTTGATTGCCAGTCTGGAAAGACCGGGAAGGGCCGCGCAATTGGGGAATTTGACAAGCACACCGTACCCCGCGAATTCGGGACGTAAGCCATTATAAATTTTGATGAAATGCAGTTTGGGCGGAATCAACCCGTCTGCGAGTAGAGCGGGTTTGCGCTGAGCCGCAGACAACTCATTGCGGGACAAGGCTCTGAAATGACGATTGAAATTCGCCAATCTCCGAGAGTTGTCTGCGATCCATACAATTCGCCCGCGTCGCGTCGCCAAGCCGTCGTGGCTCAAACTGTAACTTCTAACTGAAACTAATGCTTGGAAGCGGCTCAGTCGAAGAAAAAGCGGTCAGCTAGCGCTTCATGCAGGTGCATCCGGCAGGTAGGACCCGTGAATATCTGGACGGCCAGCCGAGCCGAGTTTGCTGGATTGCGAGCCTTTTAGGTCACATCTTTGCAGGGCCAGCCAGGCCCTATGTTTTCCATACTCATTCCATACGACTGGAATTGAGTCCTGCTAAGTCATTGAAATATTGGTGCACCCGACTGGATTCGAACCAGTGACCTCTGCCTTCGGAGGGCAGCGCTCTATCCAGCTGAGCTACGGGTGCCAGTGCGTCACCGTTGCCCGGACCAAAATGAGCGGGCTGCGGTGTGGACTGCTATGTGGACAGCGGCGCGCTTAGCAAAGCGCCGCGGCGCTTGAAAGCGGAATGTTCAGCGCCTTGCATGAATTGCGCTTGGCGCTGAATGCCTAGGGAGTGTCCGGGACATCGCATTAAGCCGCGCGGTATTAGCAATTTGGCAAGCCAAGCGGGGTATTACCATGAGCTATGAACGCATATTCCTCAGATTTCTTTAGCGCCGATGGTAATCCTGCTGGCTCGGCCGTGTCTTCGGGCTGCATCGCCCCGGCCTGCGATATGACCGGAGCCATAGATCAGCAGTGGGATGCATTGCACGATGCAGCCGCTGCAGTAGCAGTTCTGGCCGGATTGCCGCCGCAGGCTCAGTCAATCCAGCAACGCAGTTTTCCTATGCTGATCCAAGATGTCTCCGGCTGGAGGCTGGATTTGGTGCGCAACGGGATGAACGATATTGCCGCAATAATGCAGCCCGGCCTGGCAGCATTACTGGTGGTGAATGCCCGGGGACAAGAACCAGCAGCCGCAGCATTGGCACTATGGCGAGAATTTGAACACGCCCGCGATGGATTGCTAGAGTTGGCCCCCGAATTGGGATAGACAAATTACAGCACGCTTGACGAAGTTCCTGCTATGTTCCAAACAGGGGCATGGCTATCTCTGGTCCAATGACGAACATCGCTGATCCGATTCTTGAACACAGTGCGCAATCTGTCGCACGCGGCATTTGCCGTCTGTTTGCTCGCAATGATATCTGGTGTTTGACGGAAATGCCCCTGCGGAACGGCCGCCGCGCCGATTTGATGGGCGTCGATCCGAAAGGCAGGATAGTGATCGTGGAGATCAAGGTCAGCCGGGCTGATTTGCTGGGCGATGGGAAATGGCCTGATTACCTTGACCATTGTGACCGATTTTACTGGGGGCTTCCGCCGGAACTGGATCGCAGCGCGTTGGAGGGGCCAGACTTCCTCCCTGACCGCTGCGGAGTAATTGTGGCCGATGGCTATGATGCCGAAATCTTGCGTCCCGCCCCGTCACAGCCACTGGCCGCTGCCCGCCGCAAAGTCGAGGTGGAGCGGTTGGCCCGCACTGCGCTGCGGCGGCAGTTGGTTTCGCTCGATCCCGATTGCGCGCCTTGGGGCCACTGCGAATAGTCGGCGGGAATAGCTGACGCTAATAATGGCTGATGGTGCCATGCGCCCACAGAAGATGCGGTTTACGTCTGTATCACCGGGCCAGCTTGCGCCATAGTACCGAGATGATCGCCGCAATCCTATTGTCTGCCCTCGCCATGACCGCCATTGTGGCCGTGCGCTATATCGTCACCAGCGGCCTGTTCGCTTGGGCGACGGAGCGGGTTTTGCCCGGGCACTATGCCGGCCTGGGTCCGCAAATCCGCAAAGAGATCACCTGGTCGCTGCTGTCAGCCGCGATTTATGGAATTCCCGCAGGGGTCATCGCATGGGGCTGGAACGAGCGCGGTTGGACCTTGATCTACACCGAATGGCAGGCATTTCCGCTCTGGTATCTACCGGTCAGTCTGTTTGCGTTCCTTTTCGCCCACGACACATGGTTTTACTGGACCCACCGCTGGATGCATCGCCCACGCATTTTCCGCGCGGCCCATGCGGTACATCATGCCAGCCGCCCACCTACCGCCTGGGCAGCGATGAGCTTCCATCCGCTGGAGGCTTTGACCGGCGCGATTGTCATCCCGTTGCTGGCGTTCCTGATCCCGGTACACGTTGCTATGTTGGGGACCGTTTTGGCGATCATGACCATCATGGGCGTTACCAATCATATGGGGTGGGAGATTTTTCCCCGAAAACTCGTTCATTCTCGATTGGGTAATTGGCTGATAAGTGCCAGTCATCATCAACGGCATCACGAGCAATATACATGCAATTACGGTCTATATTTTCGGTTTTGGGATCGGTTATGCGGGACCGATCGAGGCCTGTCCGATGCATTCGTGCCAGGGCCCGCACGATGAGGCTGGATATCCCGGCGAACGTTTTGCGGCTGCCCTTCGCAGCGGTTTTGGCTGGCGGGATCGCAATGCTGGCGGGCGGAGCCATGGCAAATGGCACAGTGCCGTCCAGCAACATCACTGTGACAGTTACCAATATGCGGTCAACCGAAGGGGTCGTGCGCGCATGCGTCACGACCGGCCCGCACAAGTTTCCCAAATGCGACGATAAGGCGACCAGCATGAATATGGTCACCCCGGCTGATCATAACGTCAAGTTCACTTTCAAGAATGTCCCGACCGGCCGCTATGCCATCGCTCTGCTGCATGACGAGAATAATAATGGCAAGGCAGACCGGGCTTTGTTCATGATGCCTACCGAAGGGTTTGGTTTTTCACGTGATGCCAAGGTGCGGATGGGTCCACCTAAATTCGAAGCCGCAGCATTCGATGTGGCAGGCAAGCCCATCACCCAAACGATAAAAATGCGCTACATGCTGTAACTGGCTGGGCTGGCCGCGCGGGCCCAACGTGGCTCTGGCGCGGTGATGACGTCAATTGTGGCGTCAATCTGGCCACAGCCTTTCTGGCGCAACTTAACGGTATGTTTACCATGTCGCGCCAGAAGGCACTTAACACGTCGGTAATTTGACACGGGTTAAGGGGGCTATGACAGCCATGGATACGCTTCGCGGTAATTTTGATGCTGATGACTTTGCTGATGATCAGAATGATTATCTGCGCGATTGGGATTTCGCTGAAGAAGATAATGTCAGCGAAGCCCCGCCGGTAGCCATCGGTACGGATGAACGCCGCATGCAAGTGCGGGCCTATAATCATTGGGCCAGCTTGCTGAACGACCGCAATTTTCCGTCTATCGAAGATCTGGAACCCGACAATCTGCCTGATTTCGGACCCTATAGCGTTTTGCTCGACTTTAGCCTCGGGATGGAAAATCCCGGGATCCAATATCTGGGCGATCAACTGGCGGTCGAGTGCGGCACCCATGACGAAATCGGGACTCTGTCCGATGTGCCAAGCCGCTCATTGCTGAGCCGCATTACCGATCATTATATGCAGATTCTGGCCAATCAGGCCCCAATCGGCTTCGAGGCCGAATTCGTGAACCAGCGCGGCGCAACAATCCTTTATCGGGGTATCTTGCTGCCATTTTCGAGTGATGATGAAGGCATTGATTTCATCTACGGCGTGATCAACTGGAAGGAAATGGCCGACCAGCAGACCACTGACGAACTGATGCTCGAAATCGATCAAGCGCTGGAACAATCTGATGATGATGACGATGGGGAAGAACCAACCCCGCGCGGACCCGATCCGGTTACGGATTGGGCTGATGGCCCCAGCGCCGATGACATCGCCGCGAATATCGGTGGCGAACCCGCAGATGACATCTTGGGCCTAGGTGCCGAATCGGCATATTCGCCGCTGATCCACCGCCGCTCTCAGGCCCATAGTGATTTTCCTGCCCCATCTTTTGGCGCCCAATCTTTTGACGGCCCCACCCTAGACGAGGAGCAGATAGAGCCACTCGCGGATGCAGAAAACACGCCCCTCGACTTCACCGGGGCGATGATGGCACCGTCAAGCTTAACATCGCTCGATCTGTCCACGAAAGCAGCTACGGTCCCGGTCATTGAAGATGCCAATCAATCTGATGAAGGCCAAAGCGAAGAAGGCCTATATGACTGCCTCGCTGCGGCCCGCGACTTGGCCCATGCAGCACGCAGTTGTGAGGATCGCAGCCGTTCCGCGCTCTATGCAGCTGTCGGCCGTGCTTATGACTTCAGTCTTGTTGCGCAAGAATCTCAGGATGAATTCGATGAGCTAGTGACCGAAAATGGTCTGACTGTTCAGGAACGCGCGCCGATGACCCCGGTGGTGAAATTGGTGTTCGGCGCCGATTATGACAAGACTCGCCTGACTGAATATGCAGCCGTCCTGACCCATGCCCATCGGATGGAAGTCCGGCGCGGCGCGTTGGCTGACTTTCTGGCTAAGGCCGAGGGCGGCCTGAAGGGAGTAGTCCAGGCAGAGCGCCAATTGCGCCGCGAAGAAAGCGGCAAGCAAGGCGAAGCAATCGACGGCCCGCAGGAACGGCTCGCCCGCAAACTGCGCGCCATTGAACCGATGTCCTTCGACGCTATCGAATCTGACGGTGACGAGTTTGGCTTGGTAATGATCCGCCGCTTGCCAACCGGCGAAGTGGTGATGCTGGGCGAAATTACCGGCGATATTCCACTGGTTGAACGCGCTGCCCGCAAACTGATCGGCTAAGACCTTCATGACAATCCTTCCCAGCGGAACCGGCATTGCATTGTGCATTTAGGCTTTCGCCTGCCGTCCTGCTCCCCTAGCGAGCTGTGACACAGGGTTTTGCCGAGGGCTGGATGAAAAAGAAGGGATTGCGCCGGATGGGCTGGATTTTGCTCGGCGTTGTAGTGGTAGCTTTAATCACCGGAGCCGCGCTCCAGTTCGCAATCAAACGTAACGGCCCCGGGGTGCTCGACAATGTCGACCGCATTACCGGCGGCGCGCGCAATACTGAGCTGATCCACCGCGAGACAATCGGCGATTCGCAGCAGCAAAAGGTCGCGGTCTACCGTGCGGCAAACACTGATAATCCCAAACCAGTGATCATCTTTTTCCATGGCGGCAGCTGGCGCGACGGCAATCCGGACGATTACGGCTTCCTCGCTCGGGCGCTGGTGCCCGAGGGCTTTACCGTGGTTCTGGCCGGTTACCGGTTGATGCCAGGCGGCGAATATCCCGCCATGCTGGAAGATACGGCCAGTGCGATCGCATGGACCAAGGCGAACATTGCCCGCTACGGCGGGGATCCTGAAAACATCTTCGCAGCAGGCCATTCAGCGGGCGCATATAATGTCGTTCAAGTCGCGCTCGAACGCCAATGGCTGGGCCGCGAAGGGCTGGACCCCTCGGTGTTAAAAGGCGTGATCGGCCTGTCCGGTCCGTATGATTTCTATCCCTTCGATAGCGAATCGACCAAGGCAGCTTTTGGCGGCGCGTCTGATCCTGAGGCGACCCAGCCGATCAATCATGTAAGCGGGGACGCCCCGCCAATGCTGCTCATCCATGGGGGAAAGGACACGCTGGTGTATCCGCGCAACACCCGGGCTTTATCCGAAGCGATCACCGCTGCGGGCGGCAAAGCCAGCCCGGTGTACTTCAGCCAGATGAACCACAACGACCCGCTTCTCGCGCTGGCCAGCCCGTGGCGGCGCAACCGGAATCTCATCGATGCCATCGTGAATTTCACCGCAGAAATTCGGAAAAACCCTTCAGTTCCAGTTCAGCCCTAAACACGCTATGAAGATGCCCATGCGCATCCTGACCCGACTGACTGCACTGCTGGCCGCGTTTTCGCTGGTTTCCCAGCCTGTCGCTGCTCAATCCATCTTGCGCGATGCCGAGACAGAGGCCCTGCTGCAGGAAATGGCCGAGCCGATAGCGGTGGCTGCTGGGCTGGCGCCCGGAAATCTGGAAATCGTGCTGATTAATGATCGGTCGATCAACGCCTTCGTGGCGGGCGGACAAGTCGTCTATTTGCACAGCGGTCTGATCGATGCCGCCGATACGGCTAATGAAGTGCAGGGCGTGATCGCCCATGAAATCGGCCATATCACTGGCGGCCATATCATTCGCAGCGGCGAAGGTATTGGCAAGGCCACCAACATCTCGATCCTGTCCATGGTGCTGGGCGTTGCCGCCGCGCTGGCCGGTGCGGGCGAGGCGGCGATGGGCGTGATGGCAGCGGGGCAACAGGCTGCGATGGGCAGCTATCTTGCTTTCTCCCGGGTCCAGGAATCTTCGGCTGACGCGGCTGGCGCTGAATATCTGTCCAAGGCCGGGATTTCAGGACGAGGTTCGCTGGCGTTCTTCAAAAAGCTGCAGAATCAGGAATTTCGCTATGGCTACAGCCAGAGCGACGATGCCGCATTTACCCGGACCCACCCACTTTCGGGCGACCGGATTGCCCGGCTGCGTGAAACATATGTGATCGATCAGGCATGGGACGCGCCCGATGATGCTGCGATCCAACGGCGGTTCGAGCGGGTGAAGGCGAAGCTGTTCGGCTATTTGACCGAACCCGCGCGGACCCTTCAGGCCTTCCCCGCCAACCGCTCCGATGTTCCGGCACGCTACGCCCGGGCATATGCCTATCACAAGAATGCGCTGATCGATGAGGCATTGGCGGAAACCTTTGCCCTGCTCGAAATCGATCCCGATGACCCCTATTTCCTCGAGTTGCAGGGCCAGGTGTTGCTGGAATCCGGCAAGCCGCAGGAAGCGCTGGTTCCGCTGCGCAAAGCCACGGCACTGACCAATAATATGCCGCTGATCGCCTCGATCTTTGGCCATGCGCTGATCGCCACAGAAGACCAGAGCAATTATGCCGAGGCAGAGCGCGTACTGCGTCTGGCTGTTGCCAAAGACCGGTATAATCCGTTCGCATGGTATCAGTTGGGCGTGGTTTATGCTGCATCCGGCGACATGCCGCGCGCTCGGCTTGCCAGTGCTGAACAGCAAGTGATGAGCCGTCGATACGAAGAGGCGATGCGCAGCGCGCAAGCCGCCGAAGCCGGCCTGACCGCCGGAACGCCGGACTGGATTCGGGCACAAGATATAGGGATGCAAGCGCGCGCCGAGCTTGAAAGACAGCCAAAGCGCCGGTAGCGCAGGACTATCATGCAAACTTCCATCCGCACTTTCGCCCTGACCGCAACCCTGTCGCTCATCTTCGGCTTTTCCGGAGCGGCGATCTGGTCGATAAGCGGGCTTGGGCACAGTAACACCCGCGAATATTTGCTCGAAAATCCGGAACTGCTTCCCGAGATGGCTGATCGCTATCAACAACAGCAAAGCGCCAAAAAAATGGCCGGGATTGAAGATCAGATCGAGGTTCCATTTCCCGGCGCAGAATTCGGCAACCCGAATGGATCCGTCACCTTGGTCGAATTTACCGATTATGCCTGCGGTTATTGCCGGATGAGCGAAGAACATGTCGCGCAATTGGTGAAAGCCAATCCGGATTTGCGTGTAGTTATCCGCGAATGGCCGATTTTCGAAGGCAGCGACAAGGCCGCATTGGTGGCTCTGGCTGCTGCGAAACAGGGCAAATATCCAGCTTTTCATAGTGCAATGTTTGCCAAGGGCACACCGTCGGAGGCGACGATTGCAGCCTCCGCCGCAGAGGTCGGGTTGGACATGGAACAGGCCCGCGAATTTGCGTCTTCGGCCGAAGCGCAGGCGGAATTGGCCAAGAATATCGAGCTGGCGCGGCAAATCGGGTTCGGCGGAACTCCCAGCTGGGTGGTTGGCGGACAAGCCTTCGAAGGGGCGATCGGCGTCGCCGCGTTACAAGAAGCAATCGACGCCGCGAAGGCGCGGTGACGAGGCAGGCTATGCGCTGCGTACTGCCGAAAGTGCGGGCCTTTTGGGGCACGCCGTTGATAGCCGGGCTAATGGCCGCGCTACTTACCAGTCCAGCCCTAGCATCAGCGAAAACCGACATGCTCGGCGCTTTGGCGTCAATTCAGCAGCGTGACGAGTTGGTGCAGTCGATTGGCTGGAAACTAATTACCGGCAACGCCCGGCACTGCGCCAATCCGCGCCCGGCCATTGGATTATTGCTGCAAGATGTTGCTGCTTTTTCAATGCCTGATGCTGTGCGCCAAGCCATGGGGCTCGGCGGAGATATTGCGGTTCAGGCGCGCGCTACCAACTCTCCCGCGCATTTGGCCGGATTGCCGGTCTATGCGGAGGTGCTGGCCATCGGTGAACAGCAGATGCGCGATCTGCCTCCGATTGGAAAGGAGCGTTGGCGGCGCCTGGCGGATTTGCACCGGCAATTGGACGAAACGCTGACAGTCAGCGGTTCAGTCAAGATTGATTGGCGCGGCCAGGATGCTGCGGCGAACACCGCAACGCTCGTCGGTATCACGGCCTGCCCCAGCCGGTTCGAAGTCATCTCCGAGTCGAAGCGCGCATCTGCCAATGGAAAACGGGTGGCCATTGGCGAAGACTTTGTCGGCTTTACCTATCCAGAGGAACTGCTGGCCGCCGTGATCGCGCATGAGCTGGCGCATAATCTGCTCGGCCATCCGGCCTGGTTGGACAAAAATGGCCGCAAACAACGCAATATCCGCGTAACCGAGCGAGAGGCAGACCGGTTAATGCCGTGGCTGCTCGCGAACGGCGGCTATGATCCAGCCGCCGCCGAGCGTTTCATGCAAAAATGGGGGCCCGGAAACGATGGCGGATTATTTCGCGGACGGACCCATGACGGGTGGGATGAACGAGCCGAATTTATTGCTGCAGAATTGCCCCTGATCCGCCGCTCCGTTGCGCAAAACGGAACCGCAGATTGGCCGCTATACTTCCAGCGCGATATTCAGCCCGCAGCTTCCGTCTCTTCCCCCATCGAATAAAGCGTCGCCAGTGGCCGCGCCATAACACGGTGCACCATGGGCTCGAAAAATTCCAAACTCTCGCTTTGATAGTCGGGGTCGAATGCCGCCTGATCATATTTCTCGCAAAATTCTGCGCAGGCTTCGAAATGGGGATTGTCCCGGAATTGCTCCCGAGTTTCGCGGTCCATCCCGAGATAATGGAAGTAATAATAGCCCTGGAAATACCCATGATGCTGGCAAATCCAATGCAGTTCTTCGCTTACGAACGGCTTGAGAATCGCGGCGGCCACATCGGGATGATTGAAGCTGCCCAGCGTGTCACCAATATCATGCAACAAGGCCATCACTACATAGGGTTCGTCCCGCCCATCCCGGTGGGCGCGGGTCGCGGTTTGCAGTGAATGCTGCAGCCGGTCGATCGGGAATCCGCCAAAATCGCCGTCCAGCAGGCGCAAATGATCGAGCACCCGGCCCGCGACTCCGCCCGCAAATTCACGAAAATGTCCGGCGATCAGCGCCCAGTCTTCGGCCGTCCCTTCTTTCATTTCGCGGAATTTCGCACGCGCATGAGCCGGACCTTCCGGTCCATGCGTCAACTTTTGCTCTACACCCATCGCCACTCTCCTCGGCCAGCCTGATTTTCGGCCATCATACCGCAACCGGGCATTTACGTAAAACAATCTGACGAAATCCGGAAAAATCGGCTAAGCCCTGCTGATTATGGCTATGCTGCCCTTCAGACCGACCCCGTTTTTCCGAAACAAGAACCGCGCCTTCTGGAATCTTCAGATTGGCGGCTGGATCGGAGTGACGCTGTTTCGCAGCGCATCCGCACTGGCAAATTCGCAGCCGTGGGATTTGCTGATCCTAATCCTGATTGGGTCAATCACCGGCTTTTCAATCAGTCTGCTACTGTCGGTGGTCTATCGCCAGTTGATCAACCGCAAGCCGCTGGTGACATGGGGAATGACCGGTTTGGTCCTGGCGGTCGGTGTCGGGTTTTATGCCTTCCTCGATAGCTGGGTCATCGGCCTGTACTATCCCGACCGCGAAATCAGCTTGTTGCAACGCTTCCTGAGCTATTTCTATCTCGATCTGACATTGTTGGGGGCATGGTCTTCGCTGTATTATGCGATCAATTACTTCCTACAGGTGGAAGAACAGACCGACCGGTTGGAACGGTTGGAGGCGCAGGCAACGGCTGCGCAATTGGCCATGCTGCGATACCAGCTGAACCCGCATTTCCTGTTCAACACGCTAAATTCGATCAGCACCTTGGTGCTGCTCAAACAGACCGAGCCGGCCAATGCAATGCTGACGCGCCTGTCGTCATTCCTGCGCCACACTTTGCTGACCCAGCCGACCGGCAAGGTCACGCTGGAACAGGAAGTGGAAACGCTCCAGCTCTATCTCGGCATCGAACGGATGCGATTCGAGGAACGGCTGCGTACCGATTTTCAGATCGATCCCGCCGCGAAGACGGCCATGCTTCCAGCCATGTTGCTGCAGCCCTTGGTCGAAAACGCGATTAAATATGCGGTTTCCAAGCAGGAGGAAGGCGCCGAAATCAGCGTCAAGGCACAGCTCGTCGGACAAAGGCTACGGGTCACCGTTTCCGACACTGGCCCGGGATTGAATGCTGGCGCGCCCAGGCACAGACTGCCTGGAGCAATGACGGGTCAGGGACGCACGGAATCCACCGGCGTCGGACTCGCCAATATTCGCGATCGGTTGGCACAGGCCTATGGTGATGAACATCTGTTTGAAATCCGGACCCCGCCTGAAGGCGGATTCACGGTTGTGATCGAATTGCCCCACGAAAAACTTGAGGACGAAGAAGCGGGACCAGCTGCCTCGCACCCCCCGCGCACCATCACTGCGGAAACCACAGCGTCATCACTTCAAAAACCCGAAATCAAGAAACCTATCGCCATTTCAGCCGTTGAAACGGTAACCGGCGCCCCGCAACAGGCAACCGCAGAACCTCTCCCCGGGTTCGGCGGAGGCACGATTGGATCGAAATTATGACAATCCGCACGATCATCGTAGATGACGAGAAGCTGGCCATCCAAGGCCTGCAATTAAGGCTTCAAGCCTTTGATGATATTGAGATAATTGACACCTGTGCCAATGGACGCGAAGCGATCCGGAAGATCAAGACAGAGAAGCCTGACCTGGTGTTTCTCGATATTGAAATGCCCGGTTTTGACGGGTTCAGCGTAGTCAAGGGCGTGATGGAAATCGAACCGCCGCTATTCGTATTCGTGACCGCCTATCAAGAACATGCGATCCGCGCATTCGAGGCCAATGCGGTCAATTATCTGATGAAACCGGTCGATGTCGATAAGTTGGCCGACACGGTGGAACGTGTCCGCGTGCGATTGTCGGAAAAACGCTCCGC
>Ga0209491_10004994_pt1 | contig 19851 bp, 12 predicted proteins | sample BON02_FD_187213 | JGI IMG/M metagenome (GOLD analysis project Ga0209491, IMG submission 187213) | Freshwater microbial communities from Lake Bonney liftoff mats and glacier meltwater in Antarctica - BON-02 (SPAdes) (version 2) | ecosystem: Environmental > Aquatic > Freshwater > Ice > Glacier... | reverse complement strand
GAAGTCCTACAGGTGCAATACCAAAAGGGGCATCGAACTCCATGCCCATTACTGTGGTCTTAGTAGAACTGATGCCCTCATTTCTCAAATATCTTGGCTGTAACTGCACCTCCCTGATTTCCAATGTGTTTCTGGATATACTCACATCCTCATTGCAACCGCCGTCCAAATATTCAAAGGCAAATTTTGGGATACGGCTCATGGCTTTACTTCTTAAGTCGTCCATAGACGGGTAATCGGGGTTAAATTCGTTAGTCATATAACTTTACTATTTTAGTGTAAAATAAATGTATTTTTTGATGCTTGTTGTTTTAACATGTTAAGTAAACAATATCTGGGAAAATTGAGTAGGCATCCACTACAATAATTAAGGTCAAGGAAACATTTTTCTTTTCATAGTTAATGAATACAATCCCATTACTAATAAGTTTTCTAAAGGTTTCATTTTGAATTTTTTGATTCTAAATAGATTTTATTCAGGTGAACTAATACATCTGATGGATTTCCTCCATTTTTTAAATAAGTTTGAATTACGGCCCCCGCATTGTCTTGAAAGTGCATATAGCCATTATATCGTGGTCTCAAAAAAGCGTTATCCAATGTTTTTAGGGTTGATTTAAAAAAGTTAGCGCATTGTTCGTTTATACGTGTATCTTCCCACGCTCCTCTATGTCCTGGCTGCCCTCCATTATCAAAATACAATGTACTCTGTGAGCTTGGTTTCGCTACATACATAGCATATTCTACCGCTATTTCTATCTGCTTACAATTTGTTGAAATAGCCAACCCTGTCCCCCCCAATGTGCTGCGGTAAGGGTTGTCTCTATTATCCTTGATTAAGTCGTGATATTCCAAAATTTTTGAAGCGTATCCTTTTTTGGAATAATTAGAGTATCCATAGGCCCATGGACAATAAACCAAATCCTCCCTTGTGGTCATTGCTTCATATACTCGTATGGGATTCCAATTAAAAAATTCCGGATTTAATCTATCTGCCAAATTTTTCAGCATTTCAAGGGCTTTAATTCCGTTAGTTTCACCTACAATAGATTCTTCTCCTTGAAATGGGTCTTCACCTAGCGCACCGCACATCATATAATAATTCATGAGGGTATCAATAGGAATTCCTGGCATAGTCACAAGACCTTTATCTGCCAATGCCAATACTTGATCAAACGTTTTAGGAACCGCTACATTTAATTTTTTCATTAAATCGGGCCTGCTTGACGCCACAGGAGTAGCCGCATCGATAGCCAGTGCAAACTGGTTGCCATGAAAATTATAACTTTCATATGATTTTCCAACAGAATGCGCCTCTTGATCTTCTAAAAACAAAGCTGGTAAATACTTGTTAAGAGGAATAATGATCCCCGTATCTGAAGCATAACCTGCCCATGGATGATCTATAACTAGTAAATCATATTTCGCAGCTAATTTGTCGATATGCTCATCGGCAAAATCTTGAAGAGATCTTTTGGTCCATTCAATTTTTATTTGTGGATGTATTTCTGAAAAACGCTGAGCGGTCGCCACCATAGGACAATAACCTCTACTATGATCCCATGTTATTCCTTTTAATGTAATTATTTTAGACATTTATAACATGATTTACTGTTCTCAAAAATTTTTAAAATTATAGACTTTAGAATATTTCACCAAAGATTTTAAAGTCTTTTATTAGGACTAATTACATTAAAAAAAAAGTTTTTTAATTCTAACAATATAAAGTTAAGTATAAATTCTACCAACATCTTTTTTTTCCGAAAAAGTAATAGAGTTCATCGATTTTGTTATATGCACTAGTTTTAATGCATGTTAAATTGCAGCAATATTTATTCATCACTGTTTTCAATTTATAAAAACTGAATAAAAAATCATAAATACGAGTCGGTAATAAACAATTAATCGATAAATACCAATAAGGTTTTGGGCTAAAATTTGTAAAATCGAAAAACAATTAAGGGTATTCAAATTCAAGTTTTTGTAAAAAAGGGGCATACGGGTTCTTCCTCGTTTCTTAAATTCTAAGAAAAAAAGTTAATTTATAAGAACCCACGCAAATTAAAAATAATAAAATGAGACGTTTTCTATTAGTAATTAGTATTTCTGTTGTAATGCTATCTTTTAAGCAACAGCCTGCTAGCGCTGTGATTTTTGCCTCTGGAGATGGAGAAATTATAAATTTCGCAAAAGCTGAATTAACGAAATTTTCAGAACAGGCAGGAGCCTTTAGTTTTTCAGAGAATGAAAATGCTAAATGGCAGTTTTCTCTCAAGGTTGATAAAACCATGGAACCTTATTCTTTTAGTTATAAAAGTGAAACCAAAGATGGCAAAAACTATGTTACCTTAAAAGGAGCAGAACCTGCTTCCTTGCTGCATTCGGTGTATTCTTTCCTAGAGCAGGGAGGTTACCTTTTTGAAATTACCGGAGCAGTCTTGCCAAAAGGATTTTCAATCAAAAACTTGAAAAATACCGAAGAGGAGATAAAGCCAGTGGTAAAAAAACGCGGCATCAGGCAACATATCAATTTTCCCATGGATATTTCGTCATACACTTTGGAAGATGCTAAAGCTTATGTCCAAAACCTAGCACGAATGCGGTTTAATTTTATTGTTTTTCATAGTTATCCAGGTTTGTGGCATGAGGAGCCTGGCTCAGAGCTCTTTGAATATGCAGGTAATTATTTCTATGGGCATAGGCACGATATTCCTGAAAATCAATATGTAAAAGATAATATCACAAGTAATACAAAGACATTCTGTATTCCCGAAATTGAAGCTGACTTTGATAATAAAGCTACGCGTAGTAAAAAATCTATCGAATGGTTAGGTGCACTAATGAACGAAGCCAAAAGATGTGGCCTCACAGTTCAACTTTCATTTGAACCTCGTCGATCTGGTACGGATATAGAACTAACAAAAAAGATGGCTTACTCCATTGCTGAGCAATATCCAATGATTGATTTTTTAGAGATTATTACTGAGGAAATTGGTGGTTGGGGACCTGGTACTACCAGCGAACAAACCCGTGAAACTTTAGCAAGTCATTTTGGTACAGAGGTGCTGAAAGATACTGTTGTAACAGCTCCTATACGTGATCAGCAGAGTGATCTGGCTAAAATTTTTGGTCAGTTGGGGCACAATATTAAAGTAGTTAAAGCTCTGGAAAACGATAAAAACAGAAGTTTCCCTCCCTTAAAGATTGGGATCTATTGCTCAGTCTCTGAATACAATAGTTCTTTGTATCATCTGGCCAGAACATACGCTCCTGATAATGAAATTACGGTTTTGCCTGGACATCACAGCCAGCGGGTTTATGAATACACCCCTCAATTTATCCGCAATTCGGAAGATTGGGATCACACAATGCTCTACTCGTGGATTGAATTTGACGGAATGATGTACACCCAACAAAACGGTATTGATGGGATACGGGGGATTGTGGATTATGCTGCTGAAAATGCACCTAATAACAGGGTGAACGCTATCTTGTTTAATCATTGGCGAACCGCAGAGAATCATATTACTGCAAGGTATGCTGCAGAGGCTACGCTTTATGGGGCAATTCCAGATACAAAGTTTTATAAAAATTATGCTGACAAACTGGGAATTGGGGCACCTGAGGTGTTTGCCAATGTTATGCAGCTTATTGATAAAAAAGACTGGGAAATTACAATTCAATATCCAAATATGGGCTTCTGTTGGGTAGGTGCATGGCGAGATGGAGGTCCATTAGGGAAATATGACACTTTAAGTTTAAAGGAAGACATAAATGAATTTGAAACGATTAGGCAGCAATTGGTAATCTCTTTAAAGGATTCCAAAACAGAAGAAGCAAATACAGTAATTCGTTTCCTTGATAATCGTTTGCGCTGTTCTATTCTCTATTTCAGGGCCTTTTTAAAGACCTCAGAGTTGCAACAATTTGATTCGGATTTAAAAAGTGGCTTAAATGAAGAGCAGAAAAAGCAATACGCAGATGTTTGCAATCAGGCACTTTCGATATTCGACCAATATATGGCTCTTCATGCTGAGATGATGCCAGACAGGGGATCTGAAGGTACTCTGATAAGTATTTACCATACTCCTATAAAAGGATTAAAAATATTGAGAGAACGCAACGGTGGTGTAAAGATGGGAGAGGAATTTAGCACTGACAGTCCGGTGGATGCCCCACCACTGCCAATTTTAGAATAGAATCTTTGTTTCCTAATAAAAGAGCCGAATGGATTGGTAATCCTGAAAAAATGAATAGAATGACTAAAATATTAATATTAATATTAATAGAATGACTAAGCGATAGGGAAGAGTTAAGTTATCCTAGATGAGGAATCTAAAAAGCAGGGATATGGTAAGAGCATACCAAGTAAATACGATCAAGTTATACTAATTTGCCCGGAATCCTGTTCGACAACTGGCGGATGAGTAGTACCTGCACTATGACTAAAATAAATTCGTTGCAATTTTTTTAAATTGGAAATTCAAGTATTCGGCATCTAAATGGCCTACTTGTTGTTAAATTGTAAAGCTTCACTACGTTGTTAATGAATTTAATTAAAATAAAATAAAACGAAAAATATGAATCGTGAAAATTTTTTAAAAACAGTTGGTACAGTTAGCGCTACTGCTCTTGTAGCTCCATCCTTTTTAGCAATGGGGAGCAATGTATCAGAATTTAAACGATTTAACCTTAAGGTGGACGTGCCCGCCATGAGCGGAGAGGCGCAGATCGAGCATTTTCGAGAATCGCGCGAGTCCGTGGCTGACGATCCGTTCCGTCCGCTCTATCACTTTTCTCCACCCGGCTATGGCCTTCACGACGTAGCGGGATTGACCTCGTGGCAGGGTAAATACCACTTGTTTTACCTGTTTTCGGTTCCTACATTGACATGGGGAAGAGGACATGCCGTTAGTGACGACCTCGTGCATTGGCGTGATCTACCCATGCTGCCCAAAGAGATTGCGGGTGGCACGGGCCAGGCGTGGGCAGACAAAGACCGGATGATCCTCACGACGGACGGCAGTGTGAACATAGCATCCGACCCGATGTTGTTGAACTGGACGCAGCATCATCGAGGCGGTTTTGGTGACAACTGTGTTTGGCACGAGGGAGATTACTATTACATGACAAAGAATGGGGGCAAAAATACCTCATTGGAGATTCAACGATCCAAAGATCTGGCAGAGTGGGAATCCATGGGCATGTACATTGAAGACAGTCATTTTACCGATCCCGATACAGATTGCTCTTGCAACAATGTCGTGCCCATAGGTAATAATAAACACCTATTACTGTTCTTCAGTCACAATCAGGGTCCAAAATATTACATTGGTGCCTCAGATGTGAATCAGGGGCGGTTTACCATCGAGGAGCATGGTCGGATGATTTACGGCGCGCCGATGCGTGGCAGTCTGCATGCGCCGTCAGCGTTTGTAGATCCCAAGGGGCGCTGCATCGGCATGTGGAATATATTTGAATGTCTGATTAAGGATGAACTATGGGGGAAAGAGAAAGAGGTTGTCTCTTTGCCACGCCAACTCTCCCTAAATGATATGCCGCTTAACCCGCTTCGTATCGAGCCCATTGAAGAGCTAAAGACATTGCGTTTCAATCCTGTGAAGGTCGAAAACGTGCTTATTCCGGCAAATGGGGAGAAGATTCTGTCCGGCGTACAGGGTCGGGCAATGGAACTGGAAGTTGTAATCGATCCACAGCAGGCCCGTGAAGTGGGGTTGCGCGTTCTGCGCAGTCCCAATGGTGAGGAGCAAACGACCATCAGTTTATCAATGTACGCATGGGCCTATCCAAGGAAATCTAACAAGCGCGAACTGATGATTGACGTCTCACAAGCCTCGCTCAGTCCTGAGGTCGCTTCCCGCACACCGGAGATTGGCCCTTTGTTCCTGAAAGATGGTGAGCCGCTTCGTCTACGCATATTCATCGACCGCAGCATCATCGAAGTATTCGCTAATGACCGCCAATGTTTGACCCTGCGGGCTTATCCCACGCGTCAAGACAGCTATGGAGTCTCCGTATTCGCCCGCGGCAGCGATGCGAAACTCGTCACGCTCAATGCCTATCAGATGCGCAGTATCTGGCCCGAGCTTAAAGATAAGGAAGGCAAATAATTGGCCTACAACATATTTCAGGACAGATAATGAAACGTTGGTATTGCGCACTTTGATTTTATGGATATAATTAACAGGAAATTGGAAAAGAGCAACCACGTAGGGCATTTGTTCTCAATGTTTTTGATGACGGAACTTTTTTAAAGTCAAATGAAGAATTACTGGTCGGCATACCACGGATAAAAAGTGGAAATAAAATGGAAGGTAAATTCTTTCCTTTGTTATATCCTGTAAAACATAGTAAATTTTAAGAACATAAAATTAATTACGGTTCAAAAAATAGTTCATATTAAAGTAAAATATAAAATTATGCGAAGTAAAACAAAAAAATTTATGACTCTTTTTGGTCTGATATTTTTATTTAGTTGTCAGCCTCAAAAAAACTTTTCTCTCAATGAGGTTACAATCATTCCAAGGCCTGAAATACTTGAACTAAAAAAGGGATCCTTTTTGTTTGATAAAAACACTAGATTCATCGTTGAAAACGAAGAACAGGGAGCAATTGCCCGAGAACTGACCGATATATTTGAAAAAGCTGCCGGATTTAAACCGCAAATAATTATTGGTAAAAAAGCAGAGAAAAACAGTGTTTTTTTTCTAACCAGAGCCGAAACTGACAATGAAGGGTATATTTTGGATGTAATAGATGGGCGAATTGAAATTACCGCGTCCAAGCCAGCCGGATTCTTTTATGGCATTCAAACACTTCGCCAATTGTTGCCTGTTGAAATTGAAAGTAAAAAACAGGTAAAGGATATTGATTGGTTGATACCAAATATCAAGGTTTATGATAATCCAAGGTTTAAATGGAGAGGATTTATGCTTGATGTGTCGCGACATTTCTTTCCGAAGGAATATATCAAAGACCTGATTGATTACTTGTCATTGCATAAAATAAATACCTTTCACTGGCACCTTGTAGATGACCAAGGTTGGAGGATTGAAATTAAAAAATATCCAAAACTTACTGAAGTAGGAGCATGGCGCGTAGATCACGAAGATAAACATTGGGATGCCCGTCCAAAGCAAAAAGATGGAGAAGAAGCGACCTATGGAGGATTCTACTCACAGGAAGATATAAAGGAAATTGTAGCTTTTGCCAAAAGTAGACAAGTTACAATTGTACCAGAAATTGAAATGCCCGCACATGTAACTTCTGCCCTAGCTGCCTATCCTGAATTTTCATGTACGGGCGGTCCATTTACTGTGCCTTCGGGAGGATTGTGGCCAATCACCGATATTTATTGCGCTGGAAACGAGGGTACCTTTACCTTTCTGGAAGATGTACTTACTGAAGTAATGGAGCTATTCCCATCTGAATACATCCACATTGGTGGAGATGAAGCAACAAAAACGGAATGGGAAAAATGCCCCAAGTGTCGCAAAAGAATAAGCAGCGAAGGACTTAAAAATGTTGAAGAGCTGCAGAGTTATTTTATTAAACGGATTGAGAAGTTTATCAGTTCTAAGGGTCGGAGGTTAATTGGCTGGGACGAAATACTGGAGGGTGGTTTGGCTCCTGGAGCAAGCGTAATGAGCTGGAGGGGTTTTAAAGGAGGAATAGAAGCGGCTGAAAAGGGACATGACGTGGTTATGACACCTATAGACTTGACTTACTTTAATATGTACCAAGGGCCTGCCGATCAGGAGCCCATTGCCTGGGGAGGTTATACCCCACTTAGAATGGTATATGCTTTTGATCCAGTTCATGAGTCTATGAGCGAAAAAGCAGCTCTGCATGTAATTGGTGGACAGGCAAACCTTTGGGGTGAGTTTATTACAGAAAAAGAGCTTTCTATGTACATGACCTTCCCAAGACTCGCTGCTTTGGCAGAAAAATTGTGGACTCCCAAAGAATTAGCTGATTGGTCTGATTTTTCCAGAAGAGTTAAAACTCTTTTTAAGAGATATGATTATCTGGATATTAACTATGCTAAAAGTGCTTATTTGATATCATTAAATGCAAAAATATTATTAGATGATAAAACGGTTTCAATAGTATTGAATAATGAATTTCCGGATTCAGATATTCGTTATGTTTTAGGAAATGAAGATCTAGGTAGTAATGCAAACAAATATTCAGATCCTATTAAAATTTCAGAAACAACTGTTATAAAAGCAGCTCTATTTGAAAATGATAAAGTAATTGGAAAAACCTTTATCGATACAATAAAGTTTCATAGGGCTGTTGGAAAAACAGTGAAATATGCGGAGCCTTATAGTGAGAGCTATAAGGGTCAGGGAGAATTTAATTTGACCAATACGATTAGAGGAACAAAGAATTTCCATGATGGGCAGTGGCAAGGATGGATTGGTAAAGACATGGAAGTTGTCATCGATTTAGAAAGTGAGCAATTAGTACAAAGGGTTATAGTGGGAACTTTAGAGAATCAAGGTTCTGAAATTTATTTCCCAATAGCGGTAGAAGTGTCAACCTCAATTGATGGAAAATCTTATAACAATCAAGGTGATATAAAAAGAGCCTATAGCCAAAATGGGGACTCTAGTTTAAAAGATTTTATAGTTAATTTTAAATCAACATCAGCCAAATTTATTAAGGTAAAAGTGACAAATTTAGGGACTCCTATTAATGGAGGTGGTTCATGGTTATTTATAGATGAAATCGCTGTAGAGTAAACATTTTGATAATTTAAATTTTAAATATCAAAATAATTAATGTACCAGCAAACTTAAAATCCAGTAGTAAATCAATTTGATAAATGTAAGTTTAAAACCATCGTCAAATGAAAAAAGTAGTAAAATGTAAAGATATCATAATCATTATGTCCTCTCTAGTATTTTCGTATTTTAATATCTTAAAATTAAATAGTTAAGTATGGTAATTTAAGATTTTTCCAGCAATTTCCTGATGGGATGAGCTGTAAAGTTCATTTTAAAGCAGAAAGGGATACATTAGGCGTCAAATGCAGTTAATTTAGACATCAGGAGCACTATTGGCTTTCTGTCAGGGAACAATATCAGTGGAGGGGCATCAAACATAAAACACCTTTGAGAAGTGATATACTCTTGCACAGAACTCAGCTTTTTTACTATTATTGGTACTTTTCCATAATGATGCTCACCAGTAGAAAAAAGAGCTATTGCGCTTTAGAGATACAACGACAAATAGGTCATCGCCACTATGAGCATTTATGATATATACTATATAAAATATGCTCTGCGATGGTTAAGAGAGATGGCAATTCACTTTTTTAATTGAACTTGATGAGAGCTTTTTTTAAATAGTGCCCAATAAGGACTATCGTGAAAAAATTGCTATTGAACTTTAAGAGAGCAGCGGTAAATATAAACGGGAAAGGGAAGCCAAAAATAGATGCCGGTATTATAATGGCGGATTCGAAGACTGTCGAGCATCGGAAAAGAATAGATACAGGCCAAATAAAAAGATAGGACAAATAAAAATGTAATTATTGGAAGATCTTTATAAAGAAACAACTGATAAGCAAAGTTGGTAAATCAATTGATTAACAATCATCCACTACAACAGATGGAGCGAATAACTATTACAATCTCAAGTAAAACTTAGCCAACCATGATGCGGTGTTAGTGGAGATAAAAAGTGAAAGCTGGTAAAGTTTTGTCTTGTGCGCATATAGCAATTAGAAATGGCAAGAGATTTTATCAAATATTCATCATTCTATTTGAGGCGATTAACTCCAGAGCTATTTCGATGAATTTTGTTATAAATTCAAAAGAAGATATTTCGATTCGATCTTTGAAAGACTTATCACAGAAACCGTTTCTTGTAAATGGGAAAATAAGCTGTAGAGAATCTGGCAGTCATATAATATTATCGCTTTAAGTACAGGTGATGATGTAAATGGTTATGGCCTTTCAAGACAAAACACTGCCGTAAACGGATACGCGATGGATAGATTCCGTCGTGTAAAAATGCTCCAATAAGTATCTGAAACTTTGACCCGAATCTGAATATAGGTTTTTTATAAATACTATTAAAATTTGTTAAAATAACCCTATTTAACTTTTTTATAGCACTATTTTATCACACATGCCCCTTTGCTGATTTTTTTCGAGAAATTAAGCTATTTTTAAAATAATAATATATGAAAGATAAAAACCATAGTTTGAAAAATGAACCTTTTCTAAGCAATTTTTATAAATAGGTTAAAAGGGATCTTTAGAATATAAAATATGGATTTTCAAATAGTTATTTGTGTATTTACATAAAAAAATTATTGGAAATCGGAAATACGTTGGAAAAGGTAGTCAAAGTGATCGATTTCGAGATTTTCAGGTTCATGTTGAAAGGTAAGCTATATAGTATAAGGTAAGACGTTTTTTTTGAAAGGGTAAGAGGGGCTCACCAGTGATAAGATTCTTATGAAGTTGGTTTACCTCAATATGAGGAAAATCGAGAAGAAGTGGACGTCAACTTTGAGGGACTGGGCCGCAATCGCTCAAAAAATATTAATTAACTATGAGCTCTATGCAGCTCGATTTAGCTACCTCCCCTGAGGTCGATGATGAGGTAGGAGTCAAAATCACAATCTGGCTCAATTGCCAAAAATGGCAATCCCGCTTAAGAATGAACCAGAAACTTGTTAACTTTTTAGTTAGTTTATTCAAAAAAGAATAATTTTTACCGAATAAACCATTAAGGCCTTACAAAATATTCTACGTAAAATTTAAAATGCAGTAAAATAGTGTTTAATGAAAGAAATTAATTTAATATAAATAAATGTTTATGGATTTTTCTGAATTGTCAAAGAGATTATATAGTGCCGTTATTTGCGATGCATTGGATAGCCTTGGTTATAAAAATCAGTCACCAAGGACTCAATTTGTTGTAAATACTGGGGTTGAACGGCTTATGGGTAGGAGTAAAACCACACTTTGGGTGGATATGTATCATGAGGATTCTAGCCCTTACGAGCTAGAACTAAAGGCTGTGGACGCCTGCAAGAAAGATGATGTTCTAATTGCTGCCGCAGGCGGATCCATTAGATCTGGTATCTGGGGAGAGCTATTGTCAACGGCAGCATTCAATTCTGGGTGTGTTGGAGCTATCATACATGGTGCGATAAGGGATGTTTCCCAAATGAAAGAAATGCGGTTTCCCGTATTTGCGACATCCAAATGCTTGTTTGATAGTAAAGACAGACAAAGAATTGTCGATATTGACGTGCCTATTGAAATTGACGGAGTTTTCGTAACCCCTGGTGATATCGTTTTTGCGGATGAAGACGGTATTGTTTTTATACCTCAGGAAATAGAAGACGAGGTAATAAAAAAGGCATTGTCTAAAGTTGATGCAGAAAATGTTACGCGAGATGCAATCAAAAATGGTATGAAGGCCACGGTAGCCTACGAAAAGTACGGTGTGTTGTAATTATTACAAATATCATAGAATATGAAAAGAAAAGTTATTAACGTACCGGTAAAGATGTTCCTTTTAGTTCACTCTCATTTTTAAAGGTGGCGAGTTTGTGTTCATGCCAGGACAAGCTTCTATAGACCAACGAGTCAATGTCATTAAAGATTCTTTGAAAATCTCACAAAGATACTCGACGGCTCTGGTCTCACTTTGGGGGATTTGTTTCTGGCGTGGAATTTTCTAGGTAAAAAAAATAAATAATGCAGGACTTGAATTAGAGGCAATAGAAAACTTTGATCCTGCAGACTGGTATGATATTCTATTAGATGGGCCTAATAAAAAGCATCAAATTGAGCTCATCAAACAACTTATTCGTAATGTAGGGCAAGCGGGTATTCCTGTAATTGGATATAATTTTAGCTTGGCGGGGGTTTGCAGCAGAACTACTGGTCCTTTTGCGAGAGGAGGAGCTCTATCTGTTGGAATGGATCAGGTGAGCGACCGACCTATTCCCAATGGGATGGTTTGGAACATGACCTATGATATCCAACCAACAAATGGTGTAATAAAAAATGTTTCCCATGAAATATTATGGGAACGGCTTGAATACTTTCTTAATGAAATAATTCCAGTGGCAGAAGAAGCAGGGGTTACAATGGCGGCTCATCCTGATGATCCTCCGGTGCCATTTTTAAGAAATACGACAAGGCTAATTTATCAACTAAATATGTATAGTAAATTGTTGAATTTAAACAAAAGCAAGCGTAATGGACTGGAATTCTGCTTAGGGTCGTTGGCTGAAATGACAGAAGGGGATGTATATAATGCTACAGAACAATATGCAAACAATATAGCTTACGTACACTTTAGAAATATTAAAGGCAAGGTACCAAACTATAAAGAAGTTTTTTTGGACGAAGGAGATATTAATATGATTGAAATTTTAAAGATTTTAAAACGAAAAGAATTCAGCGGTGTATTAATTCCTGACCACACCCCTCAAATGAATTGCGAAGGATCATGGCACGCGGGAATGGCTTATGCTTTAGGATATATGAATGCAGCACTCAAACTCATCTAAATAGTGTTAAGATATCACAAAAAATAAATTTTGAAGAAAAATAATGGATAACTAAGCGATGAAAGAATATTATTTTAATGATAAAAAAAAGTAGTATGATTTAAGGCCTTAATTTAGTATTATAAATGTCTTTAATAATGATACTTGAAATTATACCAACTAAAATTATTATGATTAAATCAGCAACACTTGAAGTCGAATGTAAGAATGACTTAGGGGAAGGTCCTGTATGGGATCACCTAAAGGGAGAATTATTATGGGTAGATTATAACAATGGCAAGGTTTGTAGTTTTCACCCTAAATCAAAAAGTTATTCTGAGGTAACCATAGCTGAAACTGTAATGGTGGCAATACCCACCAATCGAAATAATTGGATAGTCGCAATAGATAAAAATATTGCAATCTTCGATCCGCATAGAAAGGAGCTTATCAAACAGGTAACCATACAGGAAAATAAGCCCAATAATAGGTTAAACGATGGTAAATGCGATGCTTATAATCGATTGTGGATTGGCACAATGAGTATTACAGCGGACGCCCCAGAGGGAGCTTTATACAAAGTAAATGCCGATTTAACTTATGAAAAAATGGATGAACCTTTTATTGTACCCAATGGTATCGCTTGGAATAAAAAAAACACGGCCATGTATGTAGTGGATAGTATGACGAAAAAGATTTTCAGGTACACCTTTAATCTGGAGAAAGGTACTATCAGCAATAAAAAAGTCTTGATTGATACCGCGGATGAACAGGGGTTTCCCGACGGTATGGCAATAGATGAATATGACAATCTGTGGGTTGCTTTTTGGCAAGGACAAACGGTGCTTCAATATGATACCAAAACAGGTAAAGTGCTCTCACGTATTACTACCCCAACAGTTATTCCCAGTTCATGTTGCTTTGGAGATAAAGACCTGAGTACTTTATATATTACCTCAAGTCGAAAATATGACACGGAAGAAAACATAGAAAAGTTCCCCAATGCAGGAGGGTTATTTTCTTTTAAACCGGGCATAAAAGGTATGCCTGCTCAATTTTTTAACGAAAGCTAGCCATGTATGTTTGTAATAAATAAAATTCCATTTGGGAAAACGACTTTACTGGAATTGCGGAATAATGTCACCAACGAATATGCAACAATTCTTCCCGAAATAGGTGCCAGCCTACACCAAATTTGTTTGGTTTGCGATAACGTCTTACATCCTTTATTGTGGGCGGTAAAAGATGAAGATGAATTGCATAAAGAAGGCATACCTCAATATATGGGAGCATTACTTTTTCCATTTGTTGACAGATTGGAAAATGGTAAATATGTGTTTGAGGAAGTTGAATATACACTACCATGTAACGAAGAGAATCACAAAAACAGCTTGCATGGCTTTATGAATAACAATATATTTCAAGTATTACAATTAAGCGCTAATCAGGAACAGGCATCAGCTGAGCTTTTTTATAATTATGAAGGCACCTTTGAAGGTTATCCTTTTTCATGCACAATAACCGTTTGTTATACATTAAATGCAAAAGGATTTGATTGTAGTACAAGTGTCAAGAATAAAAGTGGTGGTAATATGCCAATAGGCATGGGTTGGCATCCGTATTTTCTCCTTACGGAGAATCCTTCGCAATATGAGGTTAGTGTCCCAGCGATGGCTTCTTTTATAATTCGTGAAGATTATATAAACACTGGGAAGAAAGTGTCTTTTGACAAAAGAGCGGAATTTTTAAAAATTAATAATTTCGCTTTTAATGCATACGCCCTAAATCAAGTCAATGATAGCACGAAAACAATTTTAAGAGATAAAAAAAATAAGACAGACATAACAATAGAAAGTAGGGGGTTCCCTTATTTACAATTATATGTCGTTGCCGAAAAAGCAATTGCTATTGAGCCGCTTACCTGTATGGGCAATGCTTTCAACAATGGAATTGGCCTTACTATTTTAGCACCTAATGAAATTATGAAAAATAGTTTTGAGGTCAAGCTTTTTCCTGTCGATAGATAGTAGAAATCAAAAGCCTCAAGAATATAGTACGTCAGATTAATTACAAAATATTTAATTATGCAATTTACAAACAAAACGGTAATTGTTACTGGTGGTGCCAAGGGTATTGGACAGTCAGTGACTAATAAGTTCCTGGAAGAGGGGGCAAAAGTAATAATTATTGATAAGGATAAGCAGCCAACCAATACCAAAGGCAAAACTTCCAATTATCATTATTATCAGTGCGATGTATCTATATATGAAGAATTGGAAAAAGTATTTTCCATTATTAAGCATACCTTTAAAACTATAGATATATTGGTAAATAATGCAGGGATACAAACCTATGGAACAGTTACGGATACCTCAGAGGAACTTTGGGATAGGACTATGAATGTAAATGTGAAAAGCATGTTCTTTTGTTCTAAAATGTGTATTCCTTTAATGGCCAATAGTAAAAGTGCGGTAATTATAAATATTAGCAGCGTACAGGCAAAGGTTACACAAAGGGGAGTAGCTGCTTATGCTTCTTCAAAAGCAGCTATACTTGGGCTTACCAATAGTATTGCAGTAGATTATGCTCCAGGCATCAGATGCCTCGCTGTATGTCCGGGAGCAGTAATGACTCCTATGCTTAAAAATGCAATCAACGAGTTGCCTGATCCAAAAGAAGCAATTATCCAGGCAGAAAATATTCATCTTCTTAAGCGAATTGCCAAACCTGAAGAAATTGCGGATTTTATAATATTTGCGGCAAGTAGTAAAGGGAGTTTTATGACTGGCCAATACTATCGTATTGACGGTGGGATTGGTGTAGAGCTTGGAGGGAGATAAAAATCTAACTATGAACATTGTTGATAATCTTACCAATCTAGATTTTGCCATTCTAATATTATATCTCGTTATATTATTAGATAAAGAATTTTGGGTAAGTAAAAAAATCAGATCAAAATCTAAGTGACTTATTTTTAGGTAGCAGGCAATTAAAGTAAAACAACATAGGTTTGTCAATTGTGGGGATAAATGTGGGGAGCTCTATGCGCATAGCAACTACTAGTGTTGTATACTCTATGGGGCTAGTTGGCGGTAATTTTTTTTGACTGATATTTCCAATACTTTTAAGAATATTTATTCCACGATATTTACAAGTACAAAAACATATAACGCCTGAATATTTAAGTTTTAAATTTAATGAAACCATTTGGGATATTGCACCTTTTTATGCTATGGTTTTTATCTTAATTATTTAGTTAGGGCACCTTTGTATGCAGCATGGATTATTAGCCAAATATTGGATTGACCTCTATGGGTTTTAGCTACTTCTCTGATCACCATTACCACGAGTTTCACAATAACTGGAGGCTTAACTTCAGTTGTCTAGACACAATTTTCAAATGATTTTTTAGTTTGTTAATATGCGATAATACGAATCCTTTGCACATTTACTCAGTCCTCTGTTCTCATCGGTTATAAGTCCATGAACGGAATTGATTCCGATAGGCGCCAAAATCAAAGGCATAGCGATTAGATCCTCAAATGAAAAACCTGAATTCTTACATTTGCCGTACTGGCTTTTTATTTAATCGATATCTAAAATGTTCAGATGTACCCGTAAATATTCCGAACTGATCCAAATCTTGCTAAACTTTCTTTTTAATTCTTGAATCTTTACAATATCTTCGTATTATAGCATGTTTTGTATTTTTTGTCTTGTAGCTTGTAAGCTACAATAAAACTGAGGACTCTTCTTGATTTTAATGTTATTTATTATTGCTAAAGCCACTAAATAATGGGTGCGAAACTTGACTTGTTTTATAGTACTATGTTTACAAATATGATAACATAGTAATATTTTTTTGTGAAAATATAGGGTATTATATTTATGAAGATATGAAAACATTAGTGGAGAAATGGAATCATCCCAAGGAGCATTCCTTTTACATTAAGGAGCGTATTATGACGAGGAAATTTGGCGAAAAGCAATTAGTAATTTTACGAACTCATGATGAGTATGAAATTACTGTCATTACTGGTGGGAGCGGTAAACGCTTTATAGGGGACAAGATAGAAAATTTTTCTAATGGAGATGTTTTTATTATAGGTCCTAATTTACCTCATACAATACAACTCGACGAAAATCAAAAAATAAAGATGCTAACTTTGCATTTTTTGACGGATACGTTCGGAAATAGATTTTTTGAAGTACCGGAAAATTCTTTAATTCTCAAGCTATTGCGCGATTCGCAATTAGGGGTTGCTTTTAAGGGGGCGACTGTGGATGACATTATGAATCGACTTCAAAATCTCATGGTGCAAAAGGGCTATGAACGCTTGATAAATTTTTTTAGGTTACTTGACGAATTTTCGAAAATGGAAAACAGAAGATTGCTTACCAGTCGTGGCTTTAGAAAAATCAAGAATGAGGATTACCCTATTGTTAACAAGACGTATGAATATATCATTGCCAAATTTGGGGATAAAACAATTTCATTAAATGGTATCGCAGAACACATAAATATGTCGTCTTCAACATTCAGCAGATTTTTTAAGAAACATTTTTATAAAACCTATACTCAATTTTTAAACGAGGTACGCATTGGACATGCTTGTAAATTATTGCAGGAAACCAATCAAAACATCGCCCAAGTGGCTTATGCTTCTGGGTACAATCACATAGCCTATTTTAACAAACAGTTCAAAAAGATTATGGGCTATAGTCCCAAAAAGTATCGAAGGGAATTGAATTAAAATTTGGCTTAAATCTGCTTAGGTGCTGATTTTTATTTCTAAATAGTAGATATTATAACGTAAATTTTTTCAAGTCTATATTTAGTTGTGGTTGTAAGTTCAAAATAAGGATAATTTGGGAAGTAATTAGAAAGTAAGAAGATAAAACTTCTTAGTGTGCACTTCATCTGTATTATTAAAAGGAACTATGCCGCAAGCAGGAATTTGTTAGGGTACTTAATTTGTTGGTTAACTATTATCTGTCCTTTGAGCTGTGTTTGTATGCCGATGAACAGGGAGATGCCTATGAACTTTCGTAAAAATATTAAGAAATGATCCTCGTCCTTAATCATTGCAGCTGTGTTGTACTTCTATTTGGATTCGATGACCTGAAGGGTGAAGAATCCTAAAAATAGAGTGACAGGTTGACCCGGTTGGACTGACGTAAAAAGGTATACTGCAAACTTTCTAGGTTGATCTCGCAACTTTTCGAAACGAATAATACGGAAAATACTGGTTATTACCACTGCTTGTCTGAAGCGTTTTTCTACGGATTGGATTGCTATTGTTAGTAATTAGCCCACCTGTAACGTAGGTGCAAGCGCCAGAGATTGGTTGCACCTACTCTTGGGGTTTCTTCGGGGTTTGCCATTTTCCAATAGTGAAAGAATTTTTATAAAAAATGCAAAGGAACTGAGTCGTTTAGTATAAATCTGGGTATTTGATTATGGCTAAACGCCCAAGAATATATGGTAACCGTAATAACAAAACCACTCTAGTTTAGAATGGATATTATTTTTTGCATTTACGCATGAAAATATCGAAAATAAAAACATATTTTTTGATATTATCAGCCACGGAGTTTACAGGCTTGTTACTAAATACTTTTGAATTCAATTTCAAATCTTAGTTAGACATGGACCTCTTGCTAAACGTTTTTCGTTTTTAAAATAGGCTTAAAATACTAGGTTGTTTTGTTTTGATATTGTGATGGCGATATTCCATATTGTTTTTTAAAACATTTCGCGAAATATGAAGGGCTTGAAAAGCCTACTGCATATAGAATTTCAGAGATGGAATAGTCAGAATTATCTAGTAATTGTGCTGCTCTTTTTAGTTTTATAATTGTAATAAATTGAGTTGCACTCAATCCAGATAGATTTTTTATTTTCCTATAAAAATTATCACTACTCAGCCTCATGTTTGAGCTTAAATCATCAATAGAATAGTCATTATTTGAAATATTTTCTTCAATTAAGCTAATTGCTTTCTTCAAAAATTGTTCATCAAGAGAAGTTGGTGAAATCATAGAAGGTTCAATGTTCAATTTTTTTATTCTTTTCTTTAATTTTTCTCGTTGTTCTATTAAATTATGAATCCTAATTTTTAAAAGTTTCATATTAAATGGTTTACTTACATAATCATCTGCTCCCTTTTCATAGCCTTCTATTTTTGATTCATCTGCAGTTTTTGCTGTTACCAAAATTACCGGAATATGCGATGTCTCTATATCTGATTTTATTAGTTTGCAAAATTCGTATCCATCCATAACAGGCATCATGATATCGCAAAGGATTAATGATATATCCTTCTTTTTTGCTGATGCCAATGCTTCGGTAGCGTTGTCAAAATCTATAATATTAAAATCGTTGACTAAACTATCTCTAATATATTTCCGAATATCCTCATTATCATCAATAATAATAAGAGTACTTTTTTCTTTTGAAAAAGATGCTGTTTCATTTTCAACAATTTCATTTGCTAAAACTTTGATGATTAGTTGTGGATTAGAAATAATAATATCATCATCATTGAAGTGTGCTTTTCCCTTTAAAAAGTCAATGCTGAAGGTACTTCCTTTTTCTGGCTTACTTTTAACGTGAATAGCTGCCTTATGTAGTGCTATCATTTTTTTCACTAGAGAAAGGCCAAGACCAGAACCACCCTCTACGTTATCAGGCGATTGGTAAAATCTTTTAAAAATATTAGGAAGATCATTTTTAGTAATGCCCTTTCCGTTATCCTTAATAATTAAATTTATAAATTCTGAGTTCTCTTCAATAGAAACAAGAATTTTTCCATTGGGTTTTGTAAAGCGTATGGCATTTGACAGTAAATTAAAGATGATTTTTTGCAAAAGGTCATTATCGGCCCATAGTTCAATACTCTGGCTTTTTGCAAGAAATTGTAAAGAAATATTTTTTTGATTTGTTTTTCCTTCAAATTGTTCTAAGGTCTGAATGATATACGCGTTAAGGTTTATATTTGTAACTTTAAGTTTTATTTTCTTATTTTCAATTTTTCTAAAATCAAGTAATTGGTTGACCAATTGAAGTAGCAATTCCGTATTTTTTTTCATCATATCTAATTGTCTATAGATAAGAGAGTCCTTCTTTTGTGAGTCAATTATATTTTCCAGAGGCCCTAAAATAAGCGTTAATGGTGTTCTGATTTCATGTGAAATATTAGTAAAAAAAGATAACTTTTGCTCATTAAGCAGATTGTTTTGCTCTTTTTTTATTTTTTCAATTTTGAGTTCATTGACGGCTCTTACTCGGTTTCTAATCAAAT
>Ga0209491_10004992_pt1 | contig 19861 bp, 22 predicted proteins | sample BON02_FD_187213 | JGI IMG/M metagenome (GOLD analysis project Ga0209491, IMG submission 187213) | Freshwater microbial communities from Lake Bonney liftoff mats and glacier meltwater in Antarctica - BON-02 (SPAdes) (version 2) | ecosystem: Environmental > Aquatic > Freshwater > Ice > Glacier... | reverse complement strand
GCTGGAGCATTTCCCAAAGCCGTGCCACCACGTGATCGAGGTGCTGGCCCACGTCTACGCCCAGGATGCGCACTGCCGCGAACACAAATTGACGCCCGAGCAGCGGCTGCTCCATCACCAGGCCCACGGCGGTGATGTCGAGCGCGATCAACTGGGTCTCGTCCTTCCCCCCGTGTCAGACTAGTTGTCGCCCCATCATGATTGCGGAAGACCCGCATAGGAGCGCCATTTATGAGCAGAAATTTACACACAATTGAATTCCGAGAACAGGCCCTGATTAAGGTCAGGGATCGCGGCACGCGCAGCGTGCAGGACGTAGCCAATGATTTGCATATGGCTGTCGGTACGCTGAGGAAGTGGCTTGGCAAGTCCAACAAAAAAAAGGGTGATATGAGCGCTCCAGCGGCCCCACTGCCTGATGACCTGCCAGCGCAATCTTGGGGGCCAGCCCAACGGCTGCAGGCCCTGCTTGAAACGCACGCCCTGTCCCAGTCGCAGCTGCATGCCTGGTGCCGGGAAAAGGGTTTGTTTGAGCACCAGCTAAAGGCCTGGCGTGAGGCATTTTGCAGCGCCCCTGCAAGCGACTCGCGCGAGACCAAAACGGCGTTGCGTGAACTGCAAGCTAAACACGAGGGATTGCAGCGAGACCTGCGCCGAAAAGAGAGAGCGCTGGCGGAAGCGGCAGCTCTGCTGGTGCTTCAAAAAAAGTTCCAGGCGCTGTTGGGGGACGAGGACTGATGAGCGGCGCCCAACAACGCAAAGACCTGCTTGAGCTGATTGAGCAGGCCTGCACGAGCGGTGCACGATTGGCGCTGGTCTGCAATCAGATTGGCCTGTCTGAGCGCACTGTGCAGCGCTGGCTGCATCCTGATGGCCAGGGTGGGGATCGCCGGGTAGTCGGCCTGCACGAGCGCGCTGAGCCGATCAACAAGCTCAGCGCGTTCGAGCGCAAAGCCGCCGTGGCGTTATTAAACGGCGAGGAATTCAAAAACCTGCCGCCCAGCCAGATCGTTCCTCGCCTGGCCGACCAAGGGCGCTACATCGCCAGCGAATCGACCCTGTACCGGCTACTGCACCAGGCTGGCCAAATGAAGCATCGCAGGCTTGAGCGTGCGCCGCAAAAGCGCAGCAAGCCGCGCGCCTTGACTGCCACGGCACCCGACACAATCTATTGCTGGGACATCACCTATTTGCCCACGCAAGTGCGCGGCAGCTACTTTTATCTGTACCTGTTTGTGGATTTGTTTAGCCGCAAAATCGTGGGCTGGCAGGTGTATGACTGCGAGAGTGCGGAGCTCGCCAGCGCGCTGCTGCAAGACATCTGCACCAGGCAAGGCATCGTAGCGCAGCAACTCGTGGTGCACTCGGATAACGGCGCGCCCATGAAGGGCGAAACCATGCTGGCGACCATGCAACGCCTGGGTGTGGCACCCAGCCGAAGCCGCCCGTCGGTGAGCAATGACAACCCGTATTCGGAGTCCTTGTTCAGGACCTTGAAGTACCGACCCGCCATGCCTGTCAAACCGTTTGAAAACCTGCTCCAAGCGCGTCGCTGGGTCTCCGATCTAGTGCACTGGTACAACGACGAACACAGGCACAGCGCCATCCGCTTTGTGACGCCAAGCCAGCGCCACGCGCAGCACGACAAAGACCTCCTCGCTGGGCGTGCTGCGGTCTACGAACTGGCCCGCAAGAATCACCCGCAGCGCTGGTCAAAACAATGTCGTAATTGGCATCGTATCGATCAGGTTCACCTCAATCCCGACACGCATCAAACCAACGAGGCTGGTACTCTCAAAAAAGCAGCTTGATACACCACCTTCATGCGACAACTAGCTTGACAGCCGCCGTGGTTGTCATCGAGCGCTTGCAGGCCCAGGTACAGCGATGTGGCTGGGTCGTCGTCGGGCGCGGGGTTGATCACATGGCGCGGCGTCAGGTGAGGGGGCCATTTGGCCAGGTGCGCCTGAATCTCGACGGCGTGGTGGCCCAGCACTACCGCCGACGTGAGTTGGCCCAGGTTGCGCACGGAGCGCACCAGCCGCTCCAGCAGGCTGAGGCCCTGTACTGTCAGCAGGCACTTGGCCCGCCCACCCATGCGCCGCCCGGCGCCTGCTGCCAGGATGATCACCCCGATATGAGACGGCTGTGGTGCTGTGGTGATGTTCAACGCGCGGTGCTTGGTGAAAAGCAGCTCGGGCCAGACGCCGCAATCGCGCCATCGGTCAATGTGTTCTTGGCGTGCGCCACGTCCATGTCGCGCGGCAGCGGCACGCCATTCTTCACCGCCAGCACCTCCGCCATGATGCTGACCGCGATTTCGGGCGGCGTCTTGCTGCCGATGTAGATGCCGATCGGGCCACGCAGCCGCGTCAGCGAAGCCTCGGTCTGTTCGAAGTGCTCGACCATGCGCTGGCGCCGCGCCGCGTTGTTGCGCCGAGAGCCGATCGCGCCGACATAAAAAGCCTCGGTCTTGATCGCTTCGAGTAGCGCCAGGTCGTCGAGTTTGGGGTCGTGCGTGAGTGCGACCACACAGCTGCGCCGGTCCGGCTTGAAAGCAAGCACCACGTCATCGGGCATGTCGCTGACCACCGTGGCGCCGGCGACCGACCAGGCACCCCGGTATTCCTCGCGCGGGTCGCACACGGTCACAGCGAAACCACTGAACAGCGCCATCGTGGCCAGGTATTCGGTCAACTGGCCGGCGCCAATCAGCAGCATGCGGAACTCCGGACCAAACACGTTGACCAGTTCGTGCGCCGACAGTTGCAGTTCCCGGGGTGCGGATGCCTCTTCTAGCCGCACCTGCCCGTCGGCCAGCGTCACGACGCGCAACATCAGTAGACCGGCCTCCAGCGAACGCACCAGCAGCCGCAGCGAGTCCAGCGGCGGGTCGAATTCCAGCAGCAGCTCGAGCGTGCCGCCGCAGGGCAGGCCGAATCGGTGCGCCTCGTCGGCAGTGACGCCGTATTTGACGAAGGCCGGCGGCCCGGATGGAAAGGCTTGCGCGGCATCGGGAGCCTTGTCCTGCGTGAAGGACCGGGTGTGACGGTAGATCAGGTCGTCCTCGATGCAGCCGCCCGAGACTGATCCGACCACGGCGCCGTCCTGACACAAGGCCAGAATGGAGCCCACCGGCCGTGGTGACGAGCCCCAGGTGCGTACCACCGTCGCCAGCAGCGCGCGTTTGCCCGCCGCGCGCCAATCGCGCAACGTGCGCAGAACCAACACGTCGAGGTTTTCCATTTAGGTTCCTTTCTCAGCGCGCAAGCCACAAGGCCAGCAACAACACCGCCGCACCCGCGACCCACACAGGCGGCTTGGCGCGGGAACCGGTCACTGGCAACGGCGCTGGCGCCTGTGCTGCCGCCAGCGGCGGGAAGCGGCGCTGCATCTCGTCGTCGAATCGTCGGAAGAAATCCTGGGCCATGTTCCTGGCCGCGCCGTCGACCAGGCGCCGGCCCAATTGCGCGATCTTTCCGCCGACCTGAGCGTGTACCGTGTAGCCGAGTTCGCAGCCGGCGTCGTTCGGCTCAAGCGTGGCCTTGGCCGTGCCCCTGCCGAAGCTGGCGGCACCAGCCTGGCCATCGAAGCTGAGCGCATAGCTGCCGGGCGGGTCCATGTCGCCGATCGTGATCTTGCCGTTGAATCTGGCCGACGCCGGACCGATCTTGACAGCCACACCGACCGCGTAACGGCCCGGCTCGGTGGCCTGTACCCTGTCGCATCCGGGGATGCACAACTGGAGCAACTCGGTGTCGTTGTGCGCATCGCAGGCCTGTTGCTGGGTCACCGCGGGCTGGCGGATGGCATGCATGTCCATGAAGTCTGTTTTCCTGAAGTTGATGTGACGGGAATCTATCGGCCAGGACGCGCCAGCAATGCAGCCAGGCTGGTGGCCAGCGCTTCGAGCTTGGCGAGGTTGTGTACGGCCAGCATGCCATGGGCCCGTACGTGCAGTTCCTTGGCGCCGCGCGCCAATGGAGCATAGCCATCGAAACGCAGCAGCGGGTTGAGCCAAAAAAGGCGGTGGCTGTGGCGGCACAACCAGTCGAGCTCGTGTCCAAGCTCTTTCGGCTCGCCGGTGTCCAGGCCGTCGGTGATCAGCAGCACCAGTGTGCGCCCGCCCACCAACCGGTGTGTATGGTGCTGGCGCAGGCTGGCCAGCGACTGGCCGAGCCGGGTGCCACCGGCGAAGTCGTCAATGCACTGGTTGGCGGCGGCCAGCATCCGGTCGGTGTCGGCCAGCCGCATCGCCCCGCTCAGATCGGTCAGCCGGATTCCGAAAGCGAATACGTCGCACCGGCGCAAATGACGTGTCGCGGCATGCAGGAAGGCCAGCAGCAGACGTGCATAACGCTCCATCGAACCCGACACGTCGACCAGCACCAGCAGCGGCAAGGGCTGCCTGCTGCGCTGCATGCGCGGCAGCCGGACCACCTCTCCGCCGGTGCGCGCGGCCGCGCGCAGTACGCCAGGCCAATGCAGCCGTGCACCCCGGTTGCCGGGCCGGACACGACGCGCAGCGAACTGCGGGATCGGCAGCCGGATGTCGCGTGCCAGCCGTTCGACCAGGCGGTATTCGCTGGCGGCCAATGTGTTGAAGTCGGCATGGCGTAAGTGAGCCAGCGCACTGGCGGTCATGGCCGCATCGCGTTCGATTTTCTGGTCCGGTTGGGCCTGCGTGGCAGATCGATCCTTGCGTGTCGCCAATACGTCGCGCAGGCGTGGTCGTTCCTTGGGCCGCTCGGTTCGGGCGTCAGCACCGGGCAGTATCCGGGCCAGCGTTTTGTCGGCCATGGCCGGATCGCGGAAAAACGCGTTGAACATTTCACGGAACACGTCTCGGTCGCGCTCGCGGCTCACCAGCACGGCCTCTAGCGCGGCGCCGACGTCGTCGCGCCGGGCCAGGTCGACCAGTGCCAGCGCCTCGCTGGCCAGGGCCATGCGGGCGCTGTCCACCACTATGCCGGCACGGCGCAAGCTGCGGCCGAAAGTATTCAGGTTGTCGGCGAACCTCCCGCGGCGTGCGTCACCGGCTTGCATGGTTGCTACAGCGCTGGGCCTGTGGTTGGCGCCGTCATGTCGCCTCCCGCGGCTGCAGCAGTTCATCGGCCAGCGCCTGTGTCAGCGCCGCGACATCCTCGCGCTGCTTGAACAAGATGCCGGCGGTGTCCAACACCACTTCCGGATCGACCACCAACATGTCCAGCGCCACCAGTGCCCGTGCCCATTCAACACTCTCGGCAATGCCCGGCGCGCGGCGGAAGATGCCGGCGGCAGCGGCAATACGCAGCCGCTCGATGAAGTCCGCCACCTGGTTCGACAGTGTTTCGGACGCTTGCGGTACACGCGAACGCACGATCGCCAATTCGCGTTCGCGATCGGGGTAGTCGAGCCAGTGGTACAGGCAGCGCCGCTTGACGGCGTCGTTGAGTTCGCGCGTTCGGTTGCTGGTCAGGATGGTCACCGGCGGCACCAAAGCGTGTACCGTGCCCATCTCGGGGATGCTGACCTGGTACTCACCTAGATATTCGAGCAGGAAGGCCTCGAACGGTTCGTCGGCGCGGTCAATCTCGTCGATCAGCAGCACCGCGCCGGGCGCCGGTGCCTCGAGCGCCTGTAGCAAGGGGCGGCGGATCAGGTAACGCTCCTGGTAGACCTCGCGTTCGATGTCGGCCGGCCGGCGCCGACGCTCGCTGCCAGCGCCATGCATGTCGTGCTGCAGCTCGGCGGCCCGCATGTGCAGCAATTGCGCGGCGTAGTTCCATTCGTACAAGGCCTCGCGCTGCTCCAGACCGTCGTAACACTGAAGCCGCACCAGTGGCCGTTGCAAGGCTGTTCCGAGCGCCTTGGCCAGTTCGGTCTTGCCGACCCCCGGTTCGCCTTCGAGCAGCAGCGGACGCTCGAGTTTGAGCGCCAGAAAGACCGCCGTGGCGAGACGGCGGTCCGCGAAATACCCGGCGCCCTGCAACGCCGTGGCGATGGAGTCGATGGTGGTCGTCAACCCAGGGCCCTCGCAAAAGCGCGTTGGGCCATCACCCCGACTAGGTGGGCGCGATAAGCCGCCGAGCCATGGATGTCGCCGTTCATGTCGCCGGCATCGATCGGCACACCGGCCGCCGCCTCGGGCGTGAAGGCCTTTGCTAGTGCCGCTTCCAGGCCAGCGTGGTGGAAGACGCCTTTGCCGCCGCCGGTAACTGCCAGACGCACGATGTTCTGGTAGCCGGTACAGCGGCAGATGTTGCCCTCGAGCAATTCCCGGATCTCGGTCTCGCTGGCCTGTGGATGGTGTGTGCACAGGTCGACGGCACTCAGGACCATGCCGGTGGAGCAGAAACCGCACTGCAGACCATGGCAGTCCTTGAAGGCGACCTGCATCGGATGCATCGTGCCATCAGGGGCGGTCAGGCCTTCGATCGTCGTGACGCTAGCGCCCGAAATCTGGGCCGCCAGCACATTGCAGGACTTGACCGACTGGCCGTCGGCGATGACGGTGCACGCCCCACATTGGGCGGTATCGCAGCCGACATGGGTTCCGGTCAGATGAAGGTCTTCGCGCAACGCCTGCACCAGCAAAGTATTTGGAGTCAGATCCAGAACGTGGGCCTTGCCATTGACCGTGAGTTGAACTTGCATGGTTAGCTTCCTTATGTGGTGCCGGGTGTCGTCGGGAACGGCAAATTCTGAGAGCACCGATCTCACTCGACCCTCGGGTAAATCCTGGGCTTTCCGCGTTGCAGTGACATATTCTCACAATGACACAAAACCGCCGGTCCGGTATCGCAGCGGCGCATCTGCGCCGTGGCATGGGAACCGTGCTCGCCCGCGGCAGAAGTTGGCGCCTCAGCCAACAATAAGACCATGGCTATACGCATTCTCGTTGCAGAAGACCAAGCCAGCATTCGCGACATGCTGGTGATGGACCTGCGCAACGCCAACGACGAGGTGTTGACAGTGGCCGTCGGCATGGCCGCGCTGGAGAGCCAGAACGCGCAGGCCAGCGATCTGCTGCTCCTGGACTTGATGATGGCTGGCATGGACGGGCTGAAGGTGTGCAAGTCCTTCCGCGCGCGGTCGCGGCACGCCGATCCTGATGCTGACCACCAAGTCGACTCTGCACTGCCTGGCGCTGGACGGCGCAGGCGACTGAAGGCTGCCTTTCAGGCACCCGTGCCGCGGCCCAAGTTGCACCTCATTCGGCTCCATCGGGTGCTGGCGCCCAACGCAAAACTGAGGGCACTGGTGGTGCCGCATGGCCTCGAGCAGGTCGCCGGAAAATCCGAACGCGGGCCCGAGACGATCGAGGCCATTCGCAACCACAAGAGCACCTACCTCATGGCGGTGGGTGGTGCAGCCCTTCCAGTCGCGCAAGGCGATCAAGACCGCCAAGGTGATCGGCTTGTTAGACCTGGGCATGGTGGCGATCCACGCGTTCAACGTGGTTGACATGCCGGTGGCGACGGCCGCCACGCACAGGGTGCCCATCCTGATTTCAGGCCAGCTTGCCCGTATTCGACCGGGCCAGATATCCGCCGAACAGGCGGACAATCTTGCGGTCGCAGCTCACGCCGTGCGGCAAATGTACGTTCATTGCGAAACCATCGAAAGCCATCAGGGCGACAGCCGCGACCGTGGCAGCTTCGTCGTCAGGGATGTCGAGGCAGGACTGGAACCACTGCGTCACCCTGGTCTGGAACAGCACCCGCAATCGGGGGCTGTATTCGCCCGACCCTGCGCTGGTCGACAGGGCTTGCATCACGTTGTTGGCAAATCCGTTGCTGGCCTGCGGCAATTCGCGCCAAAGCACCATCAGTACCCGCTCCAGCCTCCTGCCCGGCTCCTTGATTCGCCGCAATGACGCTTCAAACTTGTCAAGGTGCGCACCTAGCCAAGCCTCATACAGCGTGAACAGGATGTCGATCTTTGACGGGAAATAGCTGTACACATTGGCGGTAGAAAAGCCCGCGCTGCGGGCGATTGCCGGGATCGATGTCTCGCTGTAACCCTGCTCGCTGAACAACGCGAATGCGGCTTCCAGAATTGCTGCGCGGACTTCAACTTTCTTTCTCTGAGCCATCGGCTGATTCCCCCTTTCGACGCGTACCGGGAGGTCACGAAGGCACATTGTGTCAGCATTGCTCGCGAGTTGCCAAGCGCTGCAGCGAAGTAGAAAATCGCTCTTCACTTCCCATCATTCGAAATATTCCCTTTTATTTCAACAACTTGCATAACAATTTTCTGCAAAATCGAACAGCATTCTTTTTTGACGCGGCATCCCTTCGATCTTGAATTAATCAAAAAACAAATGGTATTCGCTATTGACAGTGCGCTTTCGAGTCCATAGACTGGCGGAAAATTTGACTGGTTATTGATTCAGATCATGGCCATTTCCGCAAGTAATCAGCTAAGGAAGCCCCCATGCAATCCGCTGTCAGAACACCTCTGGTCAATCCGGCCAAGTTGACTTACCTGTTCCGCAAACAATTCGAGTTGTGCAAAGTCGGCCCGGGTCAGACCGTTGCCGTCGTCAGCGACCTGGGAACACGCCCGGAGTACATCCAGGCAGCTTTTGCAGCCGCCGAGGAAATGGGCTTCGACATCTACGACATGCGGGTCAACTCGATTCCGGGCTGGACCAAGGTCGGTGTACCCACCGTTGGTCAATGCAAGGGTACGCTGGACGCACTGATGGTCGCCGACATGATCATGATCTTCCACATCCCGCTGTTTGCGGCCTGGCTCAAGAAGGTCATGAACAACGGCGTGCGCGTGCAGATGGTGATCGACTCCCCCGACGATCTCTTCAACCTGCAGTCGCCTCCTGGTCTGAAGGAAGCCCTGCTGTACGCGCACGACATGTATGAGAAGACCAGCAGCATCCATGTCACCAGCAAGGCCGGCACCGACCTGACCTACACACGCGGCGAGTATCCGGTCATGAGCCAGTACGGCATCGCCGACGAGCCGGGACACTTTGATCAATGGGGCGTCGGTCTGCTGCACACCTTCCCCAACGAGGGCAGTGCCTCGGGCACCGTCGTCATCATGCCCGGCGACATCATCATCCTGCCCTATTGCCGGTACGTGCAGGACAAGATTCACCTCGAGGTCGAAAACGGCCATGTCACCCGCATCGAAGGTGGACTCGACGCCATGCTGATGCGCGACTGGCTTGCCGACGGCAAGACCAGTCCTGAGGACATGGACCCTTATGCGGTTTCGCATCTGGGCTGGGGAATGAATCCGCAGTGCCGCTGGGACAACATCGCGCTCAACGGCGATGTACCCGAGCACAACCGGGCCGCCGCACGCAGTTTTCCCGGGAACTTCCTGTTCTCTACCGGTCCCAACAGCCAGGGCGGCGGCAAACGCACGACACGCGGCCACTACGATGTGCCGATGCGCGACTGCACCGTGGCGCTGGATGGCAAGGTCGTCGTCGAGGACGGTCGCCTGGTGGATCCGAAGATGATCGTGGCGCGCCAGGCACGCTGAATGCCTGTATTTCACACAAAGGTGACGGCTCATGTTGATTGACGGCCAATTCACTGTCGCCGCGCCGCCAGAGGTCTTGTTGCACCATCTGTTCGATGTTCGCCTGATGGCGTCCTGCCTGCCCGGCTGCGAAACGATCGAGCCGATCGATGAGAACACCTATCGCGCCGTACTCGTGATGGCCATGGCCGGCATCAAGGCCCGGTTCGACATGCAGGTTGAGATCACCAAACGAGACGCCAACAACATCTGGGCCACGACGCGCGGAGAGGAAGGCGGCCGTGCGAGCACCTTGCAGGCAGACAGCCAGATCACGCTGGCGGCCGATGCGCAAGGGACCCAGGTCAGTTACCACTCCGACGTAGCGATCACCGGAAGGCTCGGCCGCTTCGCGCTGGGCATGATGAAAAAGAAGGCGCAGAACCTGGGCAATGAGTTCGCCGCCAATCTGCAAAAAGCGCTCGAGGACATCGCAGGGAACACCCCGGACATCGCCGTGCCGGCGACTGCAGCGGCGAACGTAACGCCTGCTGCCACTGAGCCTGTGGCGACGGCAGACGCTGCCATGACGAAAGCCGTCCCTCGCCGCTCCTGGTGGCAGATCATCTGGGCCTGGCTGACCGGCCGGCGCAGCCATGCAAAGAACGAAGGATAGGTAGGCATGCTGCAAGGTCTGTATCACCCAAAAACTGTCGACGAAGCGACCGCCTTGCTGGCGCAGGATCCGGAGGCCAAACCGATGGCCGGCGGAGCAAGCCTGGTGGCCATGCTCAACGCCCGTGTCATCGAACCGGCCGCTCTTGTCAGCCTGGCATCGATCGATGAGATCAAGGGCATATCGGTATTGCCCGACGGGCGCATCCGCATCGGTGCATTCACGCGCCACCGCGAGACCGCAGAGTGCGCCCTGCCGCTGGGTGCGGCCGCAGCCGTGCGGCAGGCTGCATCGCTGATCGCCAACGCGACGGTACGCAACATGGGAACCATCGGAGGTGCGATCGCATTCGCCGACCCAGGGCTCGACTATCCGCCGGCATTGGTGGCTGCTGGTGCCGAAGTGGAGATTGCATCGCCGTCCGCACGGCGTATCGTGCCGGCGCGGGAGTTCTTCGTCGATTGGTACCTCACGGCCCTGGAGCCGGGCGAACTGGTGGTGGCGGTCTTGTTGCCACGGCCCAGTGAGAAAGCCCACGGCGTCTATATCAAGCATGCCCGCGTGGCTGGCGACTACGCCACAGCGTCGGTCGCCGCGTGCCGACTCGGCGACGGCAGTGTCAGTGTTGCCGTCGGCGCATGTGGCCCAACCCCCATCGTCGATGACGCTGCCAATGCCCTTCTCGGCACCGACCGCTCTGCTGCTGCCATCGCCGAAGCCGGCGCTCTGCTGGAACAACTGGCCGACCCCTTGGACGATGTACGTGGCAGCGCCGACTACCGCCGCCAGTTGATCCCGCGGCTGTTGCTGCGCGCCATACGTACGCTCGAAGCCGCTGAAGGAGGAAAACCATGATGTCTGCGAATCGCCAGATCACCCTGATGGTGAACGGCTCCGCGTCGGAAGCTCCGGCCGCGCTGCACGACACCCTGCTCACCGTGCTGCGCGATCAGCTGCAATTGACCGCGGCCAAACGTGGCTGCAATCAAGGTGTCTGTGGTGCCTGTACCGTCGTCGTCGACGACCGAACCGTACGCGCCTGCCTGAGCCTGGCGCAAAACTGTGAACACGCCAGCATCAGCACGCTCGAGGGCCTTATCGAGCAGGTGCCGATGCAGGCCCTGCAGCGCGCTTTCGCCAAAAATGGTGCGTTTCAGTGCGGCTTTTGTACACCCGGCATGCTGATCAGTGCCTACGCCTTGTTGAAACACAACCCCGAGCCCGACACCAGCGCCGTGCGCAAGGCATTGTCCGGCAACCTGTGCCGTTGCACCGGCTATACCAAGATCGTCACGGCGGTCCAGGAAGCCGCGGCCGCGCTGCGCGCAGAAGTGGTCACACCATGAATACACCGAACGACACAATGGATCGCGAGACCAAGGGCGCCGTCGGCGCGTCGGTTCCACAGCTCGAGGGTGGCGAAAAGCTCAACGGCCGTGCGCAGTACATCGCCGACATGTACCGCCATGGCATGTTGCACGGCGCCCTGTTGCAAAGTCCGCATGCTCACGCCCGCATTCGAGGCTACGACCTGAGCGAGGCCAAGGCCTTGCCTGGCGTACGCGCGATCGTCACCGGCGACGACCTCGATGCACAACACCGCATGGGCGCGTTCATCAAGGACGAGCCGGCATTGGCCAAGGGCAAGGTCCGTTATTGCGGCGAAATCGTCGCCGCTGTGGCGGCCGACACCGAGGCCATCGCACGCCAGGCGACCCGGCTGATCCAGGTCGATTACGAGGTCCTGCCAGCCCTGCTCGACCCTGCGCAAGCGTTCGATGCCAATGCGCCACTGGTGCACGAGGAGGCGCAGGCCTACGCCTCGGTATTCGACTCCGGAACACAGGGCAACATCTGTTCGCGCACGTCGCTGAGCGAGGGCGACGCCGCGGCAGCCTGGGACAGCTGCGACGTGGTCGTCGAACACACCTACCGAACCCAGGCTCAGGCCCATCTGTCGATCGAGCCTTGCGGAGCACTGGCCGAAGTGGATGCAGCGGGGCGCGTGACGCTGTGGTCTGCCAATCAGTCGGTGTTCCGTGTGCAGGCCAACGTTTGTGAAGCGCTGGGTCTGTCGATGGCCAAGTTGCGTTGCCAGACGCCGCATATCGGCGCTGGCTTCGGCAACAAGATGGAGGCGCATGTGCAGCCGGCCGTCGTGATGCTGGCGCTCAAGGCGCGCAAGACCGTTAAACTGGTGCTCAGCCGCGAAGAAGATTTCGAAACCGTGAGAGCGCGGCACCCGGCCATCATCCGGATGAAAACCGGGGCAAAAAAGGATGGCACGCTGGTGGCCCGCGAAACCGAGTTGCTGCTCGACGGCGGAGCCTATGGCGACGACAGCCCGGGCGTGCTCGGTTATGCACTGCTGATGAACTGCGGGCCGTACAACATTCCGCATGTACATGCCCATGGGCGTGTGGCCTATACCAACAAGATGCGTTTCGGCGCATTCCGGGGCTTTGGTGTGCCGCAGGTCACGTTTGCGTCTGAACAGCAGCTCGATGTATTGGCCGACAAGCTGAGCATGGATCCGATTGCGTTTCGCCGCAAGAACATCAAACGCGACGGCGACACGTGGTTCGGCGGTCAGGCAATCCACTCCAACGGCCTGGAGAAGTGCCTCGACCTGGTCGAAAACGCATCGGACTGGAAGACGGCCCGCGCCGCCCATGCCAAGGCCCCGGCCTCGGAGATGCGCCTGGGCATGGGTGTGGCAGTGTCGGCACACATCAGCGGCCTGCTCGCCACCGGCGCCATCGTGCGCCTGCTCGAAGACGGCACGGTGTTGCTCAATACCGGCGCCGTGGATATCGGGCAAGGAAGTAATACAGTGCTGTCGCAGATGTGCGCCGAGTCGCTCAAGCTGCCGGTCGACCGTGTCGCCATCGCCAGCCCGGACACTGATGGCTCGCCTTACAACTGGGGCACCACCGCCAGTCGTATCACCTACACGACCGGCCGCTCTGTCGTGGCCGCCGCAGGCGAAGTGGAAAAACAGATCAAGAAGCTCGCTGGCGCGATGATGGAATGTGCGGCCGAAGACCTCGAACTACGCGCTGGCGGCAGCGTCGGCATCAAGGGCGTGCCTGGCGGCGGCGTCAGCTTCGGGCAGGTCTCGGGTTACGCCCACTGGGCCGCCGGCGGCCCGATCATCGGCTCAAACAGCTGGGTCTTCGACCAGAAGACGGTCGATCCCAAACGCGCCGTCGTATTGGGACTGCCGTTTGCGCAGATCGGCATTTTCAGTTTCAGCGCACAGGTGATCGAGGTCGAGGTCGACACCCTGACCGGCAAGGTGCGTGTACCCCGCGCCTGGACCGCCTGCGATATCGGGCGGGCGATCAACCCGACCATGGCCACCGGCCAGATCGAAGGTGCGCTGGTGCAAGGCATGGGCTACGCGCTGACCGAAGAGCTAGTCTGGGACGGCGGCCGACTCGCCAATCCGAGCCTGATGGACTACAAGATTCCGACCTTTATCGAAATGCCGGACGAACAACACGCCTATCTGGTGGAGTCGGACGATCCGACCGGCCCGTTCGGCGCCAAGAGTGTCGGCGAGATCGGCATCAACACCGTTGCAGCGGCCATCGCCAACGCCGTCACCAACGCCATCGGAACACCTCTGAGCCAGCTGCCGCTGACCGGCGAGCGCGTGCTGGCCGCTATTCTGGCCACGGAAAAAACACTATGAAGCTGCACGACTACCCCGCGCAAGACGCACTCTCGCCACTCGGCGCAACCTACCAGCGGCGCATCATGGCGCTTGGCGAAGGCGCGGTCGGTGAGGAGTTTTCCTACGGCTCCGATCCTTACCAGTCATTGGCCGTGTTCCGGCCGAAAAAGGCATCCGGCACGGTGCTGGTCTTTTTCCACGGCGGCGGCTGGACCAATGGCTACAAGGAGTGGATGTCTTTCATGGCGCCGGCTTTCGTGGCCCAGGGCATCGTGTTCGTCAGCGCTGGTTATCGGCTGGCACCCGCGCACGTTTTCCCGGTCGGCCTGGAAGACTGTGCCGACGCCGTGGCCTGGGTGATCCGGAATCTGCGCACTGACCTGCCTGGCGAACCACGGTTCTTCATTGGCGGCCACTCGGCAGGCGGCCACTATGCTGCCTTGCTGGCCGTGACCGCACAGTGGCGCTCCCAGCGTGGACTGGACGCGCAGCCGCTGGCTGGCTGCCTGCCGGTCTCGGGTGTGTACCGATTCGGCGCCGACAGCGGCATGGCGCAACGGCCGCGCTTCCTGGGCCCGGTCGACGACGGACAGGCCGAGCTGGCGGCATCACCGCTGTCACAGATGCAGGCCGATGCCTGCCCGCCTTTTCTGCTGACTTATGGCAGCCGTGACTTCCCCCACCTGATCACCCAGGCCCGGCAGATGCAAACCGCCTTGACGGCGGCCAAGGTGCCGGTGCAGGTCGAGATTCTCGAAGACTGTGACCACTTCGAGGCGAGTGTCGCCTGCGGCGATGCCTCCCGATCCTGGGTGGCGCGTGCGGCGGCCTGGATGCGAGCGCCCGGTCGGTAAACCTGTTCCCTACTCATTCACTGGAGACAACAAATGACACTGACAAAGACAAACCGCAGAACCGCCGTTGGCGGCATCGCGGCAACGGTTCTGGCACTCGCATCGGGTGGCGTTCTGGCCCAGGCCGACAAGCCGTTGCGGATCGGCTTTTCGATGGCGCGCACCGGCATGCTCGCCAACGCCACGCCATCGCAGTTGAACACCTACGAGTTGTGGCGTGAGCAGACCAATGCCAGGGGCGGCATGGATGTCGGCGGGACCCGGCGCAAGGTGGAGTTCGTCACCTATGACGACCAGTCCAAACCCGACCAGGCGGTGCGAATCTACGAGAAACTGATCACCGACGACAAGGTCGACCTGTTGCTGGCGCCATGGGGCACACCATTTCACATTGCCATCGCCCCGGTGCTCGAGAAATTCAAGTTCCCGCTGGTCGGCAACACGGCGGCGTCGGTTGCGCTGCGCAAGGTCAAGCCGGGCTACATCTGGTTCCCTACCTCCGCCATTCCGGACCGGATCGGGCAGGAACTGGTGAAGATGCTCAAGGGCGAGAATGTCAAGTCGGTGGCGGTCCTGTCCAACGTGTTGCCCTTCACCAAGGAGATCAAGAACTTCGTCGAACCGGAACTGAAAAAGGCCGGCATCGAGATCAAGGTATCAGCGGAGTACCCACCGGACATTGCCGACATGACGGCCACGCTGACCCAGGTCAAACAAGCCAACGTCGACGCCGTGCTGGCGCTGGCCTATCCGGGCGACTCGGTGCTGTATGCCAAGCAGGCCAAGGAACTGGGACTCAACAACCCGTTCCAGTTCATCGCCATCGGACCCAGCGATGCGTTCTTCGCCAAGGCGGTGGGCGCCACGTCGGCCGAAGGTGTGGTGACGATCGCGCATTGGTCGCCGAAGGCCGAGTGGAAGGGCTCGCAGGCGTTTTACGACGCGTACGTCAAGAAGTTCGGCGAAGACCCAGACTACCTGAACTCCGCGCTGGCCTGGATGTCGCTCGAGATCCTCGAGACCACGGTGGCCAAGACCGGACTGGACAAGGCCAAGATGCGCGAGATGATCAGCTCGCAGACTTTCGACACCATCAATGGCAAGGTCAAGTTTGAAGGTGTACAGAACGTGATCACACCGACCGCCTTCGTACAGACACAAAAGGGCAAGCTGCGGATTGTGTGGCCGGCATCGATGGCGACATCGAAGTACGAAGCCAAAAAAGGCTGGTAAAGCTGCAATGACGGTGCTCGACATCCTGCTTTCGGGGCAGCTGCTGTTTGCTGCCCTGGTCACTGGTTCACTCTACGCGCTGATCGCGCTGGGCTTGAACCTGGTGTACGGCACCATGCGCATGCTCAACGTCGCCCACGGTGACGTGGTGATGCTGGGCGCATATGGTGCCTATTGGGGATTCACGCTGCTAGACATACCGCCGCTGCTGGCCGCGCCGGTGGTTGCCGGTCTAGGCGGATTGCTGGGATGGGCCCTGTACCGGGGCATCTTCCAGCGCATGCTCTCTGGCGGCAGCGGAGCCGGCAACAACCGCCTGGAGAGCAACTCCCTGCTGCTGTTCTTCGGCCTGTCGATCATCCTGCAGAACGCCACGGCACTGGTCTTCACACCCAATAACCGCGCCTACAACTACCTCGACACGGTCTACCACTTCGGTGGTGTCGCCATGACCGGCAACCGCCTGGCCGCCCTGCTGGTGGCGGGCACCGCATGTATTGCTGTGGCCGTGTTTCTGAGTCGCAGCGTGTTCGGCCTGGCCACGCGCGCCGTCATCGAGCGGCGCGAGGCGGCCCATATCGTTGGCGTCGATGTCGATTACGTGCAGCGCCTGAGCTTTATCCTGGGATTCGGCTCTGCAGCTTTGGCCGGCGTGCTGATCTCGATGCTCGGCCAGTTCTCGCCGTTCTCGGGTTTTCCATTCACGATTGCCGGCTTCATCGTCATCATCCTGGGCGGCCTGGGCAACACCATGGCCGGCCTGCTGGCGGCCTTGCTGCTGGGTGTCATCGAAACCTATGGCGTGGCGCTGACCTCGGCGAACATGCGCTCGGTGCTGCTGTACGGTGCATTCGTCGCGGCGCTGCTGCTGTTTCCCAACGGCTTGTTCGCCGGTCGGGCGAAAAGCCGATGAAGGATCTGTTCCCCAATCGTTGGTGGACCCTGTTGTGGGCTTGCTGCCTGCTGGCGCTGGCGGTCTTGCCGTTTGTCGCCAACGCCTACGTCGTTGGAATCGGCCTGACCGTGCTGATGTGGATTGCCCTGACGCAGAGCTGGTGCGTGTTGTCCAAGATGACGGGTTATGTGTCGCTCGGCCATGTCGTGTTCTACGGCATCGGCGCTTACCTGGTCGTCGTCACCTGGCAAGAGGTTCCGCTACCGCTGGCCATCGTCGGAGCCGGCCTGCTGGCGGCCCTGGTGGCGGCCCTGGTCGGCCTGCCAGTGCTGCGCGTGCGTGGGCCCTATTTCGTGATCCTGACCTTCGGCCTGGCCGAGTTGGTCAAGTACACCATCACCTGGATCGAGTCGGCCTCGGGCATGGCGAGCCGCATTCTGTTCGGTGCACCCGACCTGCCGGTGATCTATTTCTCGATGTTCGCGCTGGCCCTGCTCTCGGTGGCCATGCTGACCTGGGTCAGCAGTTCGCGTTTCGGCCACGGTCTGCGCTCGCTGCGCGAAAACGAAGAAGCGGCCGAGACGCTGGGTGTGCCGGTGGTGCGCTACAAGCTCATCGCCTTCGTGCTCGGTGCGGCGATTCCCGGCATGGTCGGAGCCATCATGGCCCTGCGCTCAACCTATTTCGTTGTCGGACAGGTGTTCGACCCGATGATCTCGGTTACCGTCATCGCGATGGCGATCCTCGGTGGTGGCGACAACGCCCGCGGCCCCCTGCTGGGCGTGATCTTCCTGTCACTGCTGTCGGAGCTGTTGTGGGTCAACGCTCCCCTGCTCTATCTCGTGATCCTCGGCGCCATCCTGATGGTGTTCGTGCTGGTCGTGCCCAACGGCCTGCTCGGTCTGTTCGAGCGCAAGCCGGTACCCGTCGTCGAGCGGCCACCCACGGACAGCGCAGCATGAAGAACCTGTTGACTGTCCAGGGCCTGGGGAAGACATTCGGCGGACTGGTCGCACTGCACGACGTCTCGTTCGAGGTCGGCGAAGGCCAGATCATCGGTGTCATGGGCGCCAACGGTGCCGGCAAGACAACCCTGTTCAGCCTGATCGCCGGCAATGTGCCTCCGACCTCGGGTGACATCCGCTTCGATGGCCGATCGATTGTCGGCCTGCGTGCCGACCAGGTGTGCCGCCTGGGCGTGGCACGCACTTTTCAGATCGTCAAGCCGTTCCCGATGCTGACGGTACTAGAGAACCTGCGTACGGCCGCCATGTTCGGCAAGGCCCAGATCCACGACCGGGAACGCGCCGACGCATCGGCCCAGGAGGTGTTGAAAGAGGTCGGGCTGGCTCCGATGGCACACCAGCTGGCCTCGACACTGACCCTGTCGGGTCAGAAGCGCCTGGAGATCGCCAGGGCGGTCACCACCGGCGCGCGCCTGATCCTGCTCGACGAGGTCATGGCAGGGCTCACGCCGACCGAAGTCGCGCAGATGCTGCAAACGCTACGGCATCTGCAATCCACCCGCGGCTTCACGCTGCTGGTGATCGAACACGTGATGCGCGCATTGATGGAACTGTGTGAACACATTGTTGTGCTGCACCACGGAGAGCTGATCGCGCAGGGCACGCCCGATGCGATCGCGGAAAACAAGAACGTGCTGGCCGTGTATTTCGGGGAGCAGGCATGAACGCGCCCAACGGCCAGGCGGCCAATATCGCGCCAGTGCGCAGCGATAACATCCTCGAGGTTCACGACCTGGTTGGCGGCTATGGCGCCACCGAGGTCCTGCACGGCTTGTCGATCACAGTGGCGGCTGGTGGTATCACCGCGCTGCTGGGTGCCAATGGCGCGGGAAAGACCACTTTGATGAAAACCGTCGCCGGCTTGCTGCCTGTCAAGAGCGGCAAGCTGCGTCTGTTGGGTGAGGACATCACCAGCCGCCCGTGCGACCGGCGCGTGCTGGCCGGCATGGTGCTGGTGCCCGAAGGACGCATGGTGTTCCCGAGCCTGAGCGTGCGCGAGAACCTGCGCCTGGGCGCGATCAACCTGCGCGCACGCGCCCATTGGCATTCCACCCTGGACCACGTCTACCACGTGTTTCCCCGTCTGCTCGAGCGCGAATCCCAGGCTGCGGCCACCTTGTCCGGTGGCGAACAGCAAATGCTGGCGATTGGCCGCGGCATGATGGCCCAGCCGCGCCTGATGCTGCTCGACGAACCGACACTCGGCCTGTCGCCGCTGATGTCGCACCAGATCTTCGACCTGGTCACGCGCCTGGTCGAAGGCGGCCTGACCTTGCTACTGGCGGAACAGGACGTGCGCAAAGCGCTGAACGTTGCCGGACAGGCCTACGTGATCGAGAACGGGCGAGTGGCCGCGCAAGGCCCGGCCAGCGCCATAGCGGCTGACCCACGCGTCAAGACGGCGTACCTCGGACTATGATCACGAATGACATCGCGAAACCCTACCTCGTACCCGGCGCGGCGCGCACCGCGACCGGCCTGAAAGGCCAGGTGTCTGCGATCGCGGTAGGGATGCCGATTACTCGGCACCCCCCGCACAGATCCGTACGTGCCCAATTAAGGTAAATACAGATCGATCTGAAGCAAATATCCATTCGTCCGGTCATCAGTAGCGAGGAGCCACGCTACCGCGAACTATAGATAAGGCCCCATAAAGTATGAACTTTTTCTGTTTTTCGTAATCGAACGATCATGGAAAAAGAAAGCGCAAGAACGCAAACGCTGGAACAGCTTCACGAACGACGCAAGCAAGTCGTGAGGTTGTACAAAAAAGGCATCAAGATCATGCAAGTCGTCGCAATGACGGGCCTGAGCTATCCGACAGTACGAGCGGCTATAGATCTGTTTGAAGCTGGCGGTTGGAGCGCGATCCGACCGGCCGTTCGTGGACGCCGCAGAGGTGATGGTCGGGTGCTCAGTGCGGCGCAAGAGGACACCATCCAACGCATGATCATTGACAAGCGCCCCGAGCAACTCAAGATGGACTTTCATCTATGGAGCCGCGCCGCAGTGGGCCAGCTC
>Ga0209491_10004986_pt1 | contig 19893 bp, 8 predicted proteins | sample BON02_FD_187213 | JGI IMG/M metagenome (GOLD analysis project Ga0209491, IMG submission 187213) | Freshwater microbial communities from Lake Bonney liftoff mats and glacier meltwater in Antarctica - BON-02 (SPAdes) (version 2) | ecosystem: Environmental > Aquatic > Freshwater > Ice > Glacier... | reverse complement strand
TATATATATATATATATATATATATTATAATTTAGTATATATAATATGTACACTAAGTAATACTATTAAGTAATACTATATATTTATAATATATATATATTAATATGTCTGTATTATTGTTGTATGATTTAATGATTTGGTGGAGGGGGCAGTGTAATACAGGGGGGGGGTGCTGGGTCACGCGGCTACATTGCGGGTGTATAAAATATATGTGATAATATATAATATTACATAGCGTAACTGTGAATGTGAATGTTATATATTGTGATTGTAATGAACACGGCAACGATTCGCTTTTTCACACTGCCGTTGAAAAATATTTCTTGATCGCAGTTCTCTGGCACATTTCTTGCTTCTCCAATTGATTTTTTATTAGCCTTATAATTCAGCCTGGAACGATTAAGAGCATTCGATCGTTACAGGTTACAGGTTACAGGCAGCCGACGAATGAAAAAAATGCAAAAAAGTGCCAGAGAACCGCGATCAAGGAATCGTTTTCAACTGCAGTACCAGTACCGTACACAGTATGCAGCATAAAAAGCGAATCGTTGCCGTGTTTCTTATATATTATATATATATATACATATAATTATAATATGATATTTAATATATGTTAATATTGAACGCTTGTGCCCTTGCTGTGTGGGGGGTTTCACCTCCATACATATGGCATGTTATGGCATATGCCCATGCGCATCGCCTCGGCCTCGGCGCATTCCACCTCACGCTGCCGCGAGCCCTCCTCTGGCGTGTATTTTTTGGATTTTGGATATCCCACCTGTATTTCACCTGTACCTGTACCCGCCTGTATCTCACCGTATCCTTGGTATCCCGCTGTATCCCTGTATATCGATCTATATCTAGCCAATTTGTAGCAGATCCACTGTATCCCGTATCCCACTGTATCCAGCTGTATCCGTACGTATCTAGCTATATCCAGCTGTATCTAGCTGTATCCCGCTGTATCTTACCGTAATATATCTCACCGCCTCAAAAACGGGATATTATTATAGCCATATAGCCAAAAATACACTCCAGGGGCAGGGGAGGGCTGCCGCTGCCGTGGGAGACGCTACCATTATAATTGCGGGCGCCGCCGCGGCCGGGCCTGCCTAGTCCCTGAGCGGTATCGGAGGCCCTGCCCTGCGCCTGCGCCTGCGCCCTGCTCGCTAGAACCCTACCACATTCACATTCACAATCACAATCATATAATCACGTTTACTTTATTTTACTTGTTTTACTCTTGTTTGCCTGCCCCCTGCCCCTGCGCCCAGCCCCAGGCCCCACCCAGGCCCCAGAGGCAGGCAGTCTCGTGCGCTAGCCAATGGGCGCACACCCACACGTCACACCACCGGGATCCGCGCGTAAACTATACACGATACAAATAATACACGATACTCTCTCGCCCTCGCACTCGCACGACGAACTGTACGCACACGTCTGTCTTGCGCTCGATCAAGGAGCTGAGGGGCGGAGCCGCGTGGGGCTGGAGCGCAGCCGGGACAGACAGTCCCCAGAGCTGTATCGCGTGGCATCTCAACCAGTGGTCATTCGCCTCGTGCAACGCCTGCCCGCAGAGCGGACGCTCGCATCCTAGGTTGGTGGCCGATGTTGGGGGCAGGGGCTCTGCGCCGAGACTGGCCGGGCGCAGTGCATCCGTCGCTCCAGCGCAGGGGTGAGTAGGGACATCTCCCACCCATCTTCCTAAGAGTTCACATCGGAGAACCGTCGGCTAGTGTGACTGGCTGCGACGGCGCGTCTGGCGGCGGCTGTGGCGCCTCAGCCGAAAGCGGCATCGCTGGCGGCGGTGGCATTTCTGGCGGTGGCGGCGCTGGAGGTGGAGACGATTGAGCGGGTTGCTGCTGCTGCTGCGCCACTGACGGCGACGGCGGCGGCAGCGCGGGTTCCTCTGCGGCCTCCGACGCGCCTGCGCTGTGCTGAGCTACGGTGGTGTGCTGAGCCATCTCCGCGGCTTCCGGCGCCGCAGCTTCGAGAGAGAGCTGGAGGGCCAGCTCGAGCTCGACGACGTCTCCCGCGCGCTCCTCCTCGGCCGACACCGGCTCCTCCGAGCCCTCGGCCACGCCCGGCTCCTCCTCGACCAGCGCCGCGGGTGGCACCATCGGCTCTGGCAAGACGAGCAGGTCGGGCGTCCCCCGCGCGCGCTGGGCCAGCTGCGCGCGGATCGAGCTCTCCATCTGCGCCGCCAGACCCTCCGCCGCGCTCGCTGGAGGAGCCGCGCCAGAGACGGGCGACGCCATGGGGGTGACCGAGGGCCCGGCACTCGACGCTCCGTCGGCGAGCGACTGACGGATCGCTTCCATCAGCATGAGCTCATCAAGCTCCGTTTCCCACGAGCGGCCGTCGCTCGACCCCCCCGAGGCGGCCAGGTGGGCTTGCGCAGCCGCGCGCAGGCCCGCCGCCTGCTGCATCGCAACCGCATCGATCGACGTCTGCGCACATGGTGAGGGGCGGAGCTGGTGGGAGCTGCGCGGGGCGCGGGCGAGAGGACGCGGGCGAGGGACGGGGCCGCGGGGGGGAGCCGGTGCCGCGGCGGCGGCGCGTGCTGACGCCAGCTGCGTGTGGCACGGGGGGGGGCGCACCAAGGGCGGCGAGGCGGAAGCAGACGAGGACCCCATGACGGCCTCCTCGTCCTGAGCCTGCTGCGCGAGCACCCACCGCCTGTCGTAGTCGCCCGCCTCGTCGGAACAGAGGTCGATGGCGGGGACCAGCCGTGGAGAGTGCTCAAACGATGTCGCGTCGCCTCTGTGCGGGGGTGTCGAAGCCAGGGACTCGCCTGCGGAGGCGCCGAAGCCCTCGCTCGCGCCAGGAATGGTGAGCATCGCGAGCGGCGTCATCGGCGAAAGCGGCTCGCGGGACTGCAGCGGGGTCGGCCCGAGGGGGCTGACCGGGATGCTGCTGCACTGCAGCGTCCGGCCATCGGCGCCGGTCGCGACCGAAATGCCTTGCGCCGCGAGCTTGTCAAGGTAGGCCCGCTCCTGTCGTATGGTCGACCCAATCTGCAGCTCGATCACCCGCTGCTCCTCCGTCATGGCGAGCCGCTTCGCCTCCTCGGTCAGCGGCCCTTGGTATTCAGCCACGTAGTCCGTCTTCTTGCAAAACGGGCACGCGCACCCCTTGGGGATGAGCCCGGGAACAATTTGTACGTAGCACTCTGTGCAGATTGGCTGCGCGCAGCAAGAGGAGCGATTGAGCAAGGGGTAGCTGAGCATGCAGATTGGGCACTCCTCCGTCTCGGGGGTCGGGTCATCTCGTCCAGGATAACAAGGCGAGAGCTTGCGGTCGAGGATGGCCTTGCGCAGCGCGCGATCGTCGTACCACGCGCGCTTGTAGAGCTGCGGTCGCAGGTACTGCGGCGAGATGGGCGCGCGCGGCCGCGAATTGGGCTGGCCCATGTGTGGTCGAGTTTATAGCCTGCCGCCGCCTGCCGTCCGTCCGAAAGATCCAATAAATCGCCGCACGGCTGTGGCGACCGTAAAAAAATACGCCGAAAATAGTCTCCGGGCATCAAAAATAGCCACTCTGGTTCCATCCTTTTCACTCAGCCGGCCTGCATGCCTCGATCGTCCCAGCGTTGGGACGAGGAGGACGACGACTACTACCCGGTATACAAGGGCGCGCGCAACTATGAGTCCCTGGGCGCCAAGATGGGCGAAGCATTCAGCGACCTGGCGGTGTCAGTGCGTCGCGCGGCCGGCAACGTCCTCGACGACCCGGCCGTGAGCAAGCAGGCGGCCGAGGCGGGCAAGACATGGGAGAAGGCCAAGAAGGCCGTGTTTGGCGAGGAGGAGCCGGACGACGACCGGCGCGTCGCCTCGGGCCTTCCGGCCAACTGTTTTTGCGATATGCGCGGCTTTGCCTGCCCGCGCCACCGCGGCCGCGAGAAGTGGCGCCTCGCGCAGGACTACAAGCTGCACGTGAAGCACAACGTGGAGGCCGACGGATCGTCCTCCGAGACAGCCCTCGGCGGCGGGGGCAAGCTTGCGGGCGCCACGTTTGGCGCCGACGTGATCCAGAGGGCGCAAGACGCGGCCGGGATTGCAGCGCGGGACGCCGACATGGCGCAGCTGGTTCAGATGGGCTTCGACCCGGACAAGGTGGCGCGGGCGCTCGCAAAGCACAAGACGCTTGTGGCGGCGACCAACGCGCTGCTCGACGACCCGGACTCTGCCGCGAGGGACGATACCTCGGGGAGTCAGCTTCCGGAGCCGCCGTCTGCCCCGCCACCAAAGCCTCCCGGCGCCTCCTTCAGCGACGGGGCGGCCGCCTCGCGCGGCGAGCCGCGCGTGCTTGGCGCGCCACTGGGCAGCTCGGCCGGTCCGTTCGATCTCGGTGGTATCAATCTCATCTCGCTCGAAGAGATGGACTCGCCACCCGCTGCTGCGGCACTGCCGGTACCTGCCGCCGCCGCCAGATCAGCCTACGCCGACCTGGACCCGATGAGCGCACGCTTTCCGGTGCAGCCTGCGGCGCCGCTCCGCCCGCCGCCGGGCGTGATGGCGACGGCGGGCGGCATGCCGCTTATGATGTCTGCTTCGCCGGCGCTTCCGCTCGAGGCTCCACCCCCGATGCAGCCACCGATGCTGCTGCAGGGCTTTGGAGGAGGCTCGATGAGGATTGGGGCGGTCCCTCACATGGACGGCCACGCTCCGAGGGGGCCGCCTGGCTACGTGCCGGCGGTGGCGCCAAGGGGGTACCACTCCGGCGGCCATGGCCCCATGGGGATGCCACATGGCTGTCTGATGGGCTATCCGTACGGGGGCGGCGCTACGGTTGCTGGGGGGCTGACAGTGCCGCATGGGGGCATGGGGATGCCTACGCCACACGCGTCAGCGATCGCGCCGCAACTGACGGCGCAGATGCCCGGCGCGCCCCGCCTGACCCCGCCTAGCATGGCCATGGCGTATGTGGCGCCAGGGGGCGCAGTCAGCGCTGCGCCCGCGTACGCTCCGACTGGCGCTGTTTCTGGTGGATGTGTGTCTGCCGCCTCGCCCCCGTCGGTCGCCTCGCTCGGGTCGACGCCGTCGACGGATGAAGGGAGCGACGGCCTGCCCGCCTGGCTCTCCACCGCCGAAGCCAACCTCTCTACGCTCGCCGCCGCCGCCGTGCCGCACCCCGCAGCCCCAGCGTCCGCTCCTTGGCAGGCGGCGCTGGCCGCATCGGCTGTCGCTCCGTGGATGGTCGTGGCGGACCCAGCCACAGCACGCGCGTACTACTACAATACCGTGACCAAGGAGAGTCAGTGGGAGCCGCCGAGCGCCGCTGCCGCCGACTCGGACGCGCCTGTGGTGCTGAGAGCATCCGCCGCGGCGCCTCCGCCAGCGGCTGCGGCGGGAGCGTTGCCTGCAGGGTGGCAGTCGGGAATCGATCCCAAGTCGGGAGTCGTCTACTACTGCAACCCTAGCCTCAACGTGACGCAGTGGGCCCACCCAGCAGAAACTACAACGCGCTGAGCGAGCGCCAGTCTGGATTGAATGAAGTGTCTGTGAGAGAGGTGTGCTCGGCAAGCCACTCTATCGGGCGGCGCGGGGAGCCCACGAGGGTGCGGTGTGCTAAGAGCAGGAGATCTGTGCTGCGTGTGCTGCGTGCTCGGTCTCATATCGGCTGTGTGCCAGATCCAGGCACAGTGCCGCCGTGTTTCTGCCCGGCGTCGACGTATGGGCCGGTGTGGGCGCCTTCTGGTCGTCTCTGAGCTCTGATTAGTACTGTAGCCGCCACTACCACTACTGCCACTACCACGACTACCACTAACAACTAGTAGCTACTGCTACTACTACTACTCAGTGATAGACTATAGATAATGACTACTCTACTACTAGCTACAGCTACTAGAAACTACTACTAATAGCTGCTTGCGCATATAGAGATATATATAGCTGCTATACAAGTACAAGTACAAGCATTTTTATCTAGATTCATATCCAGATCAGTTGCCTGTGCGATGTGTGTAGGCTCGTGAGCTCGTGAGTTTAAAATCGTCTGCATGAATAATAGTGAATAATAATAAGAGTGTTGTGATTTTTTTATTACTGTCTCTCTTTATTATAATATTACTACACTGTGCGTGTGCGGACTGCGGTGAATCGAACACCTCACACCTCATTCATAATAATGATTCATTAACATTAAGTTAAAGTTAAATTAAGACTAAGAGACTAAGACTAAGTTAGTAAGAGTAAGACTAGAGACCTAGAGATAGAGAGACTAGCGACTAGCCCTATATCCCCGCCATGCCTATGCCTATACCTATACCTATACAATGATTCAAAAAGAAAATCGACAAAAAGTGAATAGAGCTCCCTTTTTTCCCTTATTTGTTATTTGTATTTCCTCGAATTATGGACGCCCTCGTCACGTTAACGTTATAGTAGGATAACTACAACTATAGTAGGTAGTTTCTTATAGGCATAGGTAGGTAGGTAGGTAGGTAGTGGGGGGGGGGGGGGGGGGTGGGGGTTGGTTCAAGAAAAAGAAAAGAAAAGAAAAATCGCGGGAGAGGAGATAAATAATGTGACGACACGAGACACGAGTAATGAGAAATGCGAATGATTCGAGACGAATGAGAGGTCCGTCCTAGCAAAAATTATGAAAGCACACGTGTGGGAAGCAGCATTATTATAGAACCCACCACACACATATATATATAGACATAGCCATAATAGCTAGCACTAATGCACTAACTTACTAACTATAACTACACTGTACACTGGTACACTAACTAATCTAATAGCTAATTAATACCTAATAGATTTAGATTGACATCAATCAATCATTCTTACTTCTTACTTAGTTAGCTAGACGAGATCCGCCGTCTCACTCAGTTTTGCCGCAGAGCCCCACACTGAACACTGAGTGAGCTTTTGTTTGCCGTACGGATGCAAGGAGATTCTTCATTCAGAGCAGCCCAGCCAGCGCTAGCCCGTACATTCTTACTCAAGACACACGACAGTATGTGTACAGTATGTATACAGTATAAGTATACAGTATACTGTATGTGACCCATAATAATAATAATAGTAATAGATAGCTAGCTAGAGCTACTTTGAACGCCCTGCTTCGTCGAGTAATTCCTAACTAACTAGAACACTAAGGTTCACAAGGGTGTTGTTCTTGTCGTGTCGTTTAATGTGTGTGTGTGTGTTTTGCTGTTTGCTGTGCGTGACATGTTTCACACATGTTTCTCTTTTCACACGACGACCCTTGACGAACACAGGATAACCGTCTGTGAATGAAAAGAACGAATAGTTCCTGCGCGCCGCGCCGCTGGCACTAGTTCTCGCCCTGGGAGAGGAGGCCGCGCCCGCCATCGCCCCCCGGGTTAACCCGAGAAAAACTACCCCTTCCCTCTACATATACGGTATAACGTACTCGTATAATAGAGCTCGCCAGGACAGCAGCGCGCGAGCTGTTCACACACGGTTTATAATACAAAGTTCACAGTGGCGGTGTGTAAAAAGATCAACTGTGAATCTATTTCTGCCCAGTCCGGCAGCAGGTGCCGGGTGCCGGGTCTAACGATGGTTTTCGATTCGTTCGTCTTCGTGCGACGCCGGGCAGCACGGGGCACTGGACCACCTGAGCCGACGATACATCGCGTTGCGCGCCGACCGTGCCACCGTATTGCCGCCAAGGGCACCGCCGCGCCGAGCGTAACTGGGGATCGCAGCGACAGAAGCAGTCGTGGTGCGTCGGCGTTGGCGCTCCTGGAGCACGTACGGCAGCGACCCCCACTCGACCGCGCATGGTCCATGCTCGCGGTGAGGCCAAACCGGTTGAAATCGCTAGACGCGGAAGTACTCGGCGAGGTTCAGCAGCGCTGCCTGCAGCTGCTGCAGGGAGTACAATGCGAAATGAGTCAGCGCATTCGGGTAAACCCTGCGGTGGCTGGGCGCGCTGCTTGATGCTGCGGGCGGTTCTTCAGGACCCACTTCCCACCGGCCATGACCGCTGGAGATGCGTTTGTGCAACGGGCTGGGAGTGCACCCTTCTGCCAATTGCTAATTCTATGCCGGTACGCTCCTACTCATACTGTTACTGTTAAACTGAAACAGGTTTACACTGCTACACGCTATACTGCGAGCTGCTAGCTGCTAGCTGCTACTGCTACTGCTACTGACAGCTACTGGCTACTGATCTTTATAGCTCTAGCTCGGAAGCTCGCTCCTCCTAGAGCCTAGAGTCTTTAGAAGCTCTGGCTCTGGGGCACACACAGTACACAGTGGCACTGACAGTGGCAGTGGTTATGTGTGTCTATGTGCTATGTGTCTACCCGATAATGGATAGGCCGCTGATGTCGTGTCGTGTGCGTCGTGGCAATTCATTCGCAATTCCTTTGCTAAGCCTTTGCCTTTGCGCATGCATGCCGCATGCGCATATGCATATGCATATGCGCATGCACGATGAAAAAATTAATGAATTAAAGCTCATAAATTATCATAAAAAGAAAAAGCCAAAACTATATTATTATAAAGCATTTTTTTGGTTTATTATATATATATATATATATATATATATATATATATATATATATATATATATATATATATATATATATAGTACGACTAGCAGTGTAGCTAGTAGTAGAAGTAGATCATTATTATAAGCCATACTGAGATGCTATTATTATTATTATTATTATATAATATATATATATATGTGCATGTGCATCTTAGCATCTTAACATAAAATGACATTAATTATACACATACACATACACATGTATTATGTACACTATAAATTATCACTATCACTATACAACTACAACTACAACCACACATACACTAACACGACAGCCAACAGCCAACAGAGTCCGAAAGCCTGAAAAGGCTACGACGCTGCTACAGAGCAGCCGCCGACCGCTGCTGGCCGGCGGCTGCTCGCTCTGCTGGGGCTCCCCTCAAGAAGCTCGCTCACACTCGCACTCACCCTACAACTTATACTCGCACGTGGCACCTGGCACTCGGTGCGCCTGGTGCGCCACCCACACACTTCACGCGGCGGGCGCCTTTTGCTTCTTTCCCTTCTTCTTGCCCGGTTTCTGGTTGAGCTCGTGGTCGGGGGGCAGCCTGGCCTTGAGCCCGAGCAGCGCCACGACCGCGGCGCCAACCTCGTCCGCAGCAGCGCCGCCCGTCTTGAGCTCTCGCACGCGCTCCGCCGCCGCTCCCACGTCGGCCACCAGCGCCTCGAGCTCCGCCCCCGCCAGCTGCAGCTGCGGCGCGCCCGGCTCCTCGGCTTCCTCCTCCTCGAACCTCGGAATGAGGATCCTGGGCGGCGGCAGCGGCGCCTCGGCCTGCAGCTGCCACGCGCCCCCCTCGAGCGCCGCAAAGTCCCTCCCCTCGCCCTCGTCCACGCCCAGCTGCGAGAGCATCTCCGCCGCGAGCGCGGGCGTGACTGGCTGCGAGGCGATGGCCAGGTGGCGCACCACCTCGAGCAGCACCCAGAGCACCGTCCGCATCCGCTCCGGCGACGTCGCCTTGAGCGCCCACGGCGCCTGTACGTCGATGTACCGGTTCCCCGCCTGCGCGAGCGCCGAGAGCGCCTGCGTGTAGCGGTGCAGCGCGAGTCCGTCCACGTGGCCCCGCAGCGTGGGCAGCAGCGCCGCACACTCGGCCAGCATCGCCTCGTCCTCTACGCTCAGCGCGCCGCGCGCCGGCACCGCGGCCTCGCACTGCTTGTGGGTGAACGAGAGGGTGCGGTAGGCGAGGTTGCCCAGCTCGTTGGCCAGCTTGGAGTTGAAGCAGTCGATTAGCTTCCGCTCGGCGAAGTCGCCGTCGGAGCCGAACGAGACCTCGTTCATCATAAAGTAGCGCACGGCGTCGGAGCCGTACTTGTCCACCAGCAAGAAGGGGTCGATCACGTTGCCGATCGACTTGGACATTTTCTGCCCGTCGTTCATCCACCAGCCGTGCGCAAAGAGCTTCTTGGGCAGCGGCAGCTTCGCGGCGAGCAGAAAGGCGGGCCAGTAGATTGCGTGGAAGCGCAGGATGTCCTTGCCCACCATGTGCAGCGACGCGGGCCAAAACTTCTTAAACCGCGGGTCCTCCGTGTCCGGGTAGCCCAGCGCCGTCAAGTAGTTGGTGAGCGCGTCGAGCCAGACGTACATGATGTGGCTCAGGCCGTCGCCCTCGGGCGGCGGCACAGCAACGGCCGAGTCGGGGGCCGCCGCGGGCACTTCGATGCCCCACGCGAAGGTGGTCCGCGAGACGGAGAGGTCGCGCAGCCCCTCGCGCATGAAGGCGAGCACCTCATTGCGCCGCGAGAGGGGCAGAATGAAGTCTGGGTTAGCCTCGATGTGTGCGACGAGCGGCTCCTTGTATTTTGAGAGGCGGAAAAAGTAGCTCGACTCCGCCACCCACTCGACGGGCGCCCCCGTCGGCGCCAGCCCCCCCACCAGCTCATCCTCCGCGTAGAAGGCCTCGTCGCGGACAGAGTACCAGCCCTCGTACGCGCCAAGGTAGATGTCGCCAGACTCCACCAGCGACGACCACAGCGCCTGCGCCGCCGCCTTGTGGCGCGGCTCTGTCGTGCGGATGAACTGGTCCGCCGAAAAGTCGTACAGCGGGAGCAGCGAGCGGAACGTCTCCGAGACGCGGTCCGCGAAGTGCTGCGGCGACTCGCCAGACGCCAAGGCGGACTGCTCCACCTGTGAGCGAAACGGGAGGGCGGGAGGCCGCGGTAACTGAGGGTCGTCGCACCCAGCCCGAGGTCGGCCGCGAGCGCTACGCTGCAGCGCGCTCGCGAAGCGGAGACGCACCTTCTGGCCGTGCTCGTCCGTGCCAGTAAGGAAGAGAACCTCGTGGCCATCGAGGCGCGAGAAGCGCGCCAGCACATCGCACGCAAGCGAGGTGTACACGTGCCCAATGTGCGGCTGTCCGTTGACGTAATAGATTGGAGTCGTGATGTAGCGCGGCTCTTTGGCGGCCGCAGCCATTCTGGGCGGCGTCGCACCCAGCCGGAAGGCGCGGCTGGCGCCACGCGCCATGGCTGAGAGACGCACTCCACGAACAGGGAGAGAGAGAGACAACATAAGCAGCAGTCGACAGGCCATTGTTTCAGTTCGAGCAGCGCGCGCGGCGCGGGGAATTTTCCGCGGAAAATTCTTCGCGAAAAGCGCGCGCGCCTCGTTCGAACTAGCTTGCGTGGCGTTTGTGCTTGCTGTACGTACGGCAGGACCGAACAGCAAGCTCACCGCGGCGGCTCGCGCGCCTTTTCGCCGACAGACTCTGTTCGCACATGACAACGAGCTCAGCGCTGCCCGTCGTCGCCTGGCCGGACCCCATTGGCCTGAGACGGGCGCTCTCGCGGCACGGGTTCGCGATTCTTCGCGGCGCCGTGACTCCTCCCAACACCGCGGTGCTGGACCGGTGCGACGAGCTGGCTCTAGCCTTCTTGGCTGGGGAGGGGCGGCAACGCGGCGGGATGCGTACGTCGGCAGGCACTGCGTTGGCGGATGAGCGACCGCGCACGCGTCAGCGCGTGGCGTGCTCCAAGCTTCCGCTCGCTGGCATTGGGCTGCATACTGTGGCCGAGGATGGCGATCGAGTTCGGGAGCAGATTCACGTCGTCACCGACCCGGCGGCCATGCGCCTTGTGCGCTGGCCGGCGGGCCGCCACGGTGGGCTGCATGCCGCGGTGCGCGAGGCGGCACACTTGCTGCATGAGCTGTGCACCGAGCTACTGTGCGAGGTTGAGCCGGACGCAGAGGGCGTGCGGGCGTCGCAAGCCGCGATTGATGGAGACCCGTCGGTGCTCGACCTCTTCCTCTACCCAAATGAGCGTGTTGATCCCGCGGTCAACATGCGCACGCACACCGACCCGGGGCTGCTGACGGCGACGCGCGTCTCTGCGACGCCCGGGCTGCAGGTGCTAGATGCACAGAGCGTGACATGGGTGGACGCCGAGGCGGTGGCCGAGGCGGGGGACGTGATTCTCATGAACGGAGAGTCGTTGGAGCTCATGACTCGAGGTACCTACCCTGCCGCACCCCACCGAGTGAGGATCGCTCCATCACCGCGCCTCTCGGTCGTGTTTGAGCTGAGACTGCATGAGGCAGTGCGCCTGGCCTCGCGAACTCCGCCAGCCGCTTTGCTGGCCGCCCCAGCGAGCTACACCGACCCCGCGGCAGGGGTGCAGGCAGAAGGACGGGACGCGCGACGGCGTCGGCGCGAGAGCCTTGCTTCTTCCGCTGCTCCTGGCGTGGGCAGCCCGGCGGCGGAGGTGGAGGGCGGCGGCGAGGGGCTTGAGTACGTGCGTTGTTTCGTGGCGGGTCGGCTTGTGCGAGGCGCGACTGCCGAGGGCGTGCTGTCCGAGTTTGGGGTTCCGGAGTCTGAATGGCCAGCGCGACCAATTGACCTGGGAGGGGCGGCTGGGCTGGGTTGTGGCGCGCTTGCTGAGGTGGTGCTGCGCTGGGTGGTGCGCTGCCGTGACAGGGAAGAGGCCGAGGCTGCCTTTGCAAGCGCCGAATACCTCACCATCACTCCCGCCTTCGCCGACTGCACGGGAAGATTCGTGGAGGTGAGCTGGTCATGATTCTGCTTGTTGTTGTACGCACGGTGTGCACTCGGTGGATCGTGGATCGAGGCTAGGCTCGCGTGTTCCACTCACTCGACGCGAGTGCGAGGAATGTGCGGCGCGTAGAGAGCGCGGCGCCCGGCCGATGCGTGGGGGCCGAGCGTGTGCTGCACCAGCGTGCTCTATGCTCGTATTGTATGTGTGTGTGTGTGTATAAATATAAATATAAATAGGTGTACATTTTTGCGAGTTTGTTTCTCCTAAACGGTCCCGGCCTGGTATGTATATAATAATATTAATCATTTATCAATTTAGTTTGAGTAGTAGTAGTCTACACTACAGTATCTTCTTTTTTATTATAACTGTGTTTCTGTATCTGTATCTGTTTATTTCTTGGCAGTTTTGGTTTTTTGAAAGTTTAAAGTTTTTTGCAAAAGTTTAATGTTTTTGCAATTATATATATATGTATATATATATATATATAATAATAATAATAGCACTCTATGTCTATATCTATATATGTATTATATATATATTATACATATACATATACATATAAGTTTATGTCGTTGTATCTTTAATTATTTTATGCAAAGGCAAAGGTCCTTAAAGGTATAAAGTTTATGTAAAGCTATAACTATAAGTATAAGCTAAATTCTACGACGAGTGACGAGTGTTATGAGTAGGAGTAGATAGATTGATAGATTCTAGTTCGTTCTAGTTATAGTTCTATTTCTATAGCTATAGTTATAGAGCTAGCTAGAGCTAGAGCTAGAGCTAGATGTCAGAGATTTGTGCGTTATGACAGATTATTTAAGAGTTATTATATAATTATTTTTTAACTCTATATAATAATAATATTATTAAAAATGTATTATTGCTATGCGCTGTGCCTGTGCGTGTGTGTTGTGAGTTGTGTACTACTGTGTAGTAGGAAACGGCCGTATAAATTCTTTTTACCTACACCTTGACACTCGAGACTCCCCTGCTCACCACCCCACCACACACCATAACACCTTTCACTTTTAATTTTTGCTTTTTGCATTATTATTATTTTCAAGTTTCAAGTTTTTTATAACTATAAGTATAAGTTTAATTTTTTTTTGATGTAATTTTCTTCTTGTTGTTTTCTTATTTTCTTAAAAATAATAAGTACATTTTGAATTGCATTATACATATACATAATATACATATACACATTATACACATACATACACATAGACATACGCTAAGACTATACACTACTCTTCTACAAGTCTTGTATTCTAATTCTAATTCTAGTTATATATATATTATATATACACATATATAACACCCCCCCCTCGGCGGCCCTCGCTCCTGTATTGATCACCAACAACAACAAAAGCCCGCCCCCAAACCCAACCCCCCCCCAAATCCAAATCCAAATCTCATCAAAAAAAGAAAAAAGAAAAAAGAAATGATGCACGAGTACGAGGTAAACCTGAAGGTGAAGGTACAAGTGAGTGCGGCTCCGGCTCCGGATCGAGCTGCGCTTGTGGCATGGAGCATGGAGGCAAGGGGGCACCTCCTCCTTGCTCCTTGCCGTGTCTCAGTGTCTAGTGTCTAGCGTGTGTGGCGTTTGCCTGGCGAAGGCGGAGGCGGCAGGGGCGGGGAGCGAGCGGGGCAGCGGGGCCACATCTGTGTCCATCGACCACTCGTCCATCGAGGCCCGTCTCCCGTGCCCGTGTGTGCGTGTGCCGCGTGCCGCCAGCCGCCAGGCGCCAGGCAAGGGAAGACACATGACACATGCACACATGACAATGACAATGACAATGGCGCACATGTCGCGCGCGACGTGCGACGTAAGTTTGCGCGAGACGCGAGACTGGGACACAAAAAATCGCGTTTTCGAATATATATATGGGATATATATTCATATCATTATATTATTATATACATATACATATAAATTGATTGACATGAACATTGTCATTCTGGCGGCTGGCGCTGGCGGCACTACAGCCACAGCGACGACACCAAAAAAAATAAGAATAACGCAACAACTGTTAGACAACTGGTACCAGTGCCAGCAGTGCCAGTGATGCCGTCAAACCCGCAAATGCCATATGTTTTGGAGGGCTCCTCTCCCCGCCGTCTGCGTTAATCAGATGAAATAATTAATAACAATTCACAGCAATAATCTGCCTCTCCGTCGAGTGTGAACGCAAACCCGCTCCGTGTGCACCAGAGCATCCAGCATGCGTGAGGACGCCCCTCCCTCGCCCGCGTCTGTGTCCCCTGATGAGCAACACCAGTGGCGGCGTCCGGACCACAGCAGGCGTCAGCAAGATGACGGGTGCCGCCGGACGCAGTCTGAACGCACCCTGAGCTCCGCCTCCCAAGGATGAGGCCGAGGTGTGCATCCGCACACAGCCGAGGGGGCTTCAATTCACGCGTCCGTCGGGCCCGCACCGCATGCCGAGATTGCCAGAGTGCCACCTGCACTATACGTAGGCCAACACCGCTGCAGCTCATCTCCTGTCCAGCTTGTGCAGCACGCTCCCTGAACAAGGGACACGCCTCAGTCGTTGCAAGCGCAAGGCGGGGCCGGGAGTCCGTGTCGCGGGCGGCGCGCACCCCATGGCTCATTCAGCATCTCGGGTGTCAGCTCCCACCGTGGCCGCGGCCTCGAGCCGGGCTGTTGGTGGACTGGCCGCGCAAGCTCAGGAATCTCGCGCGTGGACTTGCGCACCCGGTTCACAGGTACGCCCTGCTCCGAAATCTGCTTCGAGTTCCATTTCATAGTGGCTCGCCCCATCACCGGCTCCTCCGTATCGACCAGGTCACTGGGCAAAGGGAATGTCTTCCCCGTGTCCATCATTGAAGGCGGCTGGAATGGGGTCGGTTTTGAATCCATTGTCTTGGCGCTGGGCGGGCCAGTGGAAAAAAAGTTTCAGTTTGGGGCGCGAGCCATGGCGCGACCGACACACAAAAGCCGAAGCACTGCCGAATTCTTCGCCTTGACATCCCTTGGCCGCACGCTCCACGCTATGCGGCCATGCATCGGCGTGCTGCGCGAGGCCTACTCCAAGTGGGAGCGCCGGGCGCCGCTGACGCCGGCGCATGTGGCGCGGATCGCGGCCGACGGCATCCGCGTCCTCGTGCAGCCCTCCGCGAAGCGCGTCTTCTCGGACGCGGAGTACGCGGCAGCGGGTGCGACCATCGCGGAGGACCTGTCTCCGGCGGCCACAATCCTTGGGGTGAAGCAGCCACCGCTCGGCGCGCTGCTCCCAGATCACACGCACATGTTCTTCTCCCACACGATCAAGGGTCAGCCGGAGAACATGCCGCTCCTCGACGAAGCGCTGACCAAGAGGGTACGGCTCATTGATTACGAGTGCGTGCGTCGAAGCGGGCACGAGTCGGCGGTGCGGACCATCGCCTTTGGCGAGCTGGCGGGCAAGGTGGGCATCATCAGCGGTTTGCGCGGCCTCGGGCTGCGGCTGCTCTCTCTGGGGCATTCGAACGCCCTGCTGGGCGTCGGCCCGCCACACACGTACCACAGCTATGATGTGGACGCGTGCCACGCGCTTGCGGCCACAGGTCGGCAGATTCGGGAACATGGCCTTCCCGCGTGCTACGCTCCGATGGTCATCGCCATCGCTGGCACGGGCAACGTCTCCCGCGGCGCCGTGCACGCGTTAAACTCGCTCAACGGCGAGGGCACGGGCGCAAAGGTGATGGAGTGGGTGAGCCCGCGAGAGCTGGCCGCGCTGACAGTGCTGGTTGGCCAATCGGGCGAGCACCAGCACAAGATCTATGGCGTGGTGCTGGGCGTGGAAGACGTGGTGCAGCGTAACGATGGGGGAGCCTTTAGCAAGGAGGAGTACTACGAACACCCCGAGCGCTTCTCGTCGACCTTTCATTCGGCAATCGCGCCGCACATTTCGATGCTCGTCACTGCAATGTACTGGGACCGCCGCTTCCCGCGCCTGCTCAGCGCGGAGCAGCTGCGCGCCCTCGGCCCCGACGGCTCGCGCCGACTGCTGGCGGTGGCAGATCTGACTTGCGACGTCGACGGCGCAGTGGAGGCTTTGACGCGGACCTCGACCATCGACGAGCCCTTCTACATGCACGACGTTCTCTTCGGCAGGGAGGCCGGTGTGGGCACCGACGGGCCGGGCCTGCTCCTGCTGGGAGTCGACATTCTGCCGGCAGAGCTGCCGAGGGAGGCGTCGGCCCACTTCGGCGACTGCCTGCTGCCCTTCGTCGGGCCCCTAGCGCACTGCCACGGGGCCGCGGACCCGCTCCCGCCCGAGCTCGAGGCGGCCACCATCACGCTGGGCGGCAGGCTGACGCCGCAATTCGAGTACATCGATGGGCTGCGCCGCCTCGCCCAGCGGCACGACGCGAGCGAGGCTGCGCAGGAGGGGGGCGGGGCGCCGGAGGAGCTCGCGCTGCAGGGCTCGACGGTGCTCTGCCTGCGCGGCCACCTGTTCGACAGCGGGCTGATCAATAGCGCCCTCGACACGGTGGAGGCGGCCAAGGGGCGCTTCGACCTGCTCGACGTGCAGGTGCGCCCTAACTCGGCGCGCGTCGAGGACCGGCGCCACCTCTCGTCGGCGCTCCTCCAGGTGACTCTCGACGGAGGGCGGCCCGCGCTCGACGCGCTCATCGCCCAGTTGAGACGGCTCGCCAAGGAGACGCGCGGCGCCGACGCGGCGGTGGACGAGATGCCGAGCGCCTACTGCGGAGGCGTCTACGAGCGGACACTGCACACGCACCACGTGGCGGGGAGCACGCTCCCGCCGCTGCTCAGCGGCTTCGCGCCGCCCGAGCCCGCCGCCGAGGACGCGGCGACTCCGGTCCGGCTGCACGGCCCGCCCCGCCGCGTGCTGGTTCTGGGCGCCGGGCTGGTGGCCGCGCCCGCCGTTGAGTTCCTCTCTCGCGGCTCCGCCGACAGCGTGACGGTCGTCTCCGCGCTCGAATACGAGGCGCAGACGCTTGTGGCGGCTCTCGGCCGGCCAAACGTCAACGCCGCCACCCTCAGCGCGCGGCCCGAGGCGGAGGGAGACTGGGCCGAGATCACGGCCTACATCGAATGGGCCGACGCTGTGCTCTCGCTCCTCCCCGCTCACATGCACGAGCCGGTCGCGCGCGCGTGCATCGGCGCGGGCGTGCCGCTGGTGACGGCGAGCTACGTCTCTCCGCAGATGGCCAGCCTCGACGCGATGGCGACCGAGTTCGGCGTCTCCATCCTCTGCGAGATGGGCCTCGACCCGGGCATCGACCACATGTCGGCGCGCAGCATGATCGACGCGGCCCACGCCGACGGCGGCGTCGTCACCGCCTTTCGCTCCGTCTGTGGCGGCCTGCCCGCGCCCGAGGCCGCGGGCGACAACCCGTTTGGCTACAAGTTCTCATGGTCGCCAAAGGGCGTCCTCGCCGCCACCGACAACGGCGCGCGCTACCTGCGCGACGGGCAAGTGGTCGAAGTGAGCGCGGGGCGGCTGCTGCGTGCGGCGGTCCCGCTGGAGGGGTCCCAGCTGAGCAAGACGATGCGACTCGAGGTGCTGCCCAACCGCGACTCGCTCGCCTACCGAGGCCGGTACGACCTCGACTCGCCGCACCTGCGCTCTCTCTTCCGTGGCACGCTGCGCTACGAGGGCTGGAGCTCTCTCTTCGACGAGCTCGCGCGGCTCGGGCTCACCGACGACAGCGGGCGCGTCCCCAAGGGCGTCGAGACGTGGCTGCAGCTGCTCGCTCACGTGGGCGCCTCGGGCGGGGCTGGCGCGGGGCCCGCCGCGCTCTCCGCACTCGAATGGCTCGGCGTCTTCGACCCAGCCACGCCAGTGGTGGTGCCGCCTCGCGGCGGCAGCGTGCGCGACGCGACGTGCGCGCTGCTCGAGGCGCGCCTCGCCTACGGCCCGACGGAGAGGGACGCCATCCTGATGGAGCACCAGATGAGGGTCGAGTACCCAGACGACGTAGGGGAGCGCCGCCCGCCGTGCGTCGTTACTTCTACGCTCGTCGAGTACGGCACTCCGGGAGGCGACTCGGCGATGGCGCGCAGCGTGGGCCTCACCGCCGCCATCGGAGTCTCGCTCGTCCTCTCGGCCAACCAAACACTCGCCAACGGGCTCCCGTGCAACCTGCTGCCGGTGGGGGTGCTGCGGCCGACGTTGCCCGTCGTCTACGAGTACGCGCTCCCTTTGCTCGCGGAGGAAGGGCTCCACTTCAACGAGACCCACCAGAGCGACGAGGCTGGCCGAGCGGGCGCCGAGCAGTGGTAACAAGATCGCTTGCGCGGGGGGGGGGAGGGGGCAGGCGCAGCGCAGAGCCTGCCGTCCGCAGCTCCGCACTCTGCAGTTTAGTGGGTCGAGCCCGATGATGATATGGTGTGTCGCATGGTGTGTCGCCGTGTGTGGGGCGGGGGGGGGAGGGGTATCCGGGTCGGTCCTCGAAACTCGTCGGCTGTATCGCGCGCGCGGAGGCGGAGGGCGGCACTCGCACTCGAAGCTTCGAAGTCGACCAGTTTGGGAAGAATGATTTTTTGTATTATTATTATTATAATATATAATATTAATGTATAATGTATTATATTATATATCTATTAAATATTCGTATATTTTGTGTCTATATCTCTCTCTCTCATATCATCCATATCATACAACGCACACCACACACCACGTTCGCTGAGCCCAGAGAGTCGGCCCATCGGCCCAGACCCGCCAGACGCCAGACAGATGACAGATGGCATGCATGCCAGGGGCGCATACAGGGCAAAAGCGTGCGTTGTATGTTGTATTCTCAAAAGGAAAAGGGAGACCACTTCTTCTGGTACGGCGGAGAGTACGTACACGTACGTTCAAACAGTTTCCGCGGAACCGGGCGGGCATTACGCGCACCCGATTCTTTGTTTTCCCTCATGCCCATGACAGTAAATCCAGAGCCGAGAACTCGATACCACAACTCGCGGGGAACCGCGGGCGGCAGGCTTTATAGCGGTGGAGGCACACGTCTGATCTGCGAGGCGCAGGTGGAGTTTGGGTTTGGGGATAACTGATAACTCTCCTCAAAAACTTTGTTATATTTTATATATTTAAGAAAAAAAAACAGCTTAGGCAAGCAAAATAAAACAAAAGACGCAGACGCTGCTCCCTGCCCCAATGGACACCTGGACACTATGGGCCCGGACCGCGCCCGAGCGCGCCGCCCGTATATCAAGCAATACCCAATACGGCGTATGGATACGCACTGTGCACTGTCCCCACGTCCACGTCGCGCCTCGTCGCGCGGCGAAGGCGGCGGCGCTCGTCGTCGCTCCAGGATATTATATATATATTATATATATATATATACACATATATATATATATATATATATAATTATATATATATATAT
>Ga0209491_10004984_pt1 | contig 19899 bp, 20 predicted proteins | sample BON02_FD_187213 | JGI IMG/M metagenome (GOLD analysis project Ga0209491, IMG submission 187213) | Freshwater microbial communities from Lake Bonney liftoff mats and glacier meltwater in Antarctica - BON-02 (SPAdes) (version 2) | ecosystem: Environmental > Aquatic > Freshwater > Ice > Glacier... | reverse complement strand
ATACCGCAGTAGTAAGTGATGCCTTAAGTTATATGACAATTGAGAAAACATTGACCTGAAATTAAATAAGCATTTAGAAACCATTGCGGTCCGGTTCCAAATTTATTTCACTATTATTAAAACGCTTCAGCTTTTAGTATATATATGTTTTGTGAAGGCCAATCCCCGTTATCCACGGGTTGGCTGTTGATTTCGTCCACCACCTCCATCCCTTCTATGACTTTTCCAAAAGCAGTATATCCACCGTCTAGATGATAGGAGCCAGGCTTGGTCACCACTATAAAGAATTCATATGGTGACGCTAACTTGTGTGGGTTGTTTATGTCACTGCTAGGCATGGATACGATTCCCCTATGGTGTTTATGGCCCTTCCTGGTATCTGGGGGCAATAGATAACGTCCTATTTTAGATCTTTTTTCTGCGGTTTCTACGTTATCGGCATTACCTCCTTGGATTATGAAATTTTTCACCACCCTATGGAAGTAGGTGTTGTTAAAATACCCCTTTTTAGTAAGGTAGATAAAGTTGGCTTTATGATAGGGGACGTTGTTAAATAATTGTATAGTGATGCTCCCCATACTAGTGGTTAGTTTTACCTTGTCTTCTTTTAAGGTTTTGTTGTAATCAAAGAAAAATTTAATGGCATTATCCTCATTGAGCTCAAATACCTTTTCTTCTTCCTCCTCCTTTACTAAAAGTGGCTCTTCTGGAATTATGCTGTCTTTTTTTGCCTTGTTTTGGGGAAGGACATCTTCTTTTTGGGTCGGCTGATCTTTACAGCTCCCTAAAAAAAACAAAAACAATATACCAAAAAGTGTAATCTCTTTAAGTGCCATGTACTTTTTATTATTTTAAATTAGTGTGTTAAATGATAATTATCCCATTTAGGGGAGGTTGTTTTTAATTAATTTGCTGAAAAATACAAAAAATAGGATTTGTGAATTTTGACGAATTTTCCAATAGAATATCAAAAATAGAAAATCTAGAACTTCCGGGGAGTGCATCGCATTATAAAATGGCTCCCCAGTTTAGGGTTGAAGAGTTGGAATCGGGTAAGATTATAAAGAAAAACCCCAAGCGTGCTGCAGTTATGGCCCTTTTTTACCCAAATGTAGTTTACCAGACCAATCTTCTGCTTATATTAAGAAATACCTATAAAGGTATTCACAGTAACCAAATAGCCTTTCCTGGTGGTAAGGTAGAGAAAAAGGACCAAAACCTTTTGGAAACTGCTTTGCGGGAAACTCATGAAGAAGTGGGGGTCATTCGGGATAAAATTACGGTCATCCGTTCCTTGAGTGAAATCTATATTCCGCCGAGCAATTTTGAAGTCACACCTTATTTAGGGCTTTATAAAAAGGAGGAGCCATTTTTAATGCAAACCGATGAGGTAGCGGCCATAGTTGAGGTTCCATTACAGGATTTTATGGACGACAGGAAAATATTTCATCAAGTTTTGAATACTTCATATGCACAGAATGTAGAGGTACCTGCCTTTAAACTAAATGGTTATACGGTTTGGGGAGCAACGGCAATGATGTTGAACGAAATTAAGGAATTGTTTAAACAAGTGTTATAAGGCACTTATTTTGTAATTTTGAATGTTAACCAAAAAAAATATGGTCTTGTTTAAGAAGAATCCGTTCGGACATAATTTATTTATAAAGAAGTGGCTTATACGTCTACTGGCCGTTATCACCCACAAAAGATATAGGGGATTTAATACAATTGAAATTGAGGGATCGGATATTATTCGAAAACTACCACCACAGAATGTACTTTTCGTAAGTAACCATCAAACCTATTTTGCGGATGTAGTGGCAATGTTCCATGTTTTTAATGCTAGTTTAAGTGGCCGTGAGGATTCCATAAAAAACTTAGGATATATCTGGCAGCCCAAATTAAACATGTATTATGTGGCCGCAGCGGAAACCATGAAAAAGAGCCTGTTGACCAAGATTTTGGCGTATGCGGGGTCTATAAGTGTAGAACGTACCTGGCGGTCTGAAGGAAAGGATGTTAACCGGAAGGTTAAATTTAGCGATATATCCAATATTGGTACGGCCCTTGAGGACGGTTGGGTAATTACCTTTCCGCAGGGTACTACAACACCGTGGAAACCTTTGAGGAAAGGAACATCACATATTATAAAAAAATACAAACCTATTGTGGTTCCTGTGGTTATAGATGGTTTTCGTCGTTCATTTGATAAAAAGGGGTTACGTATAAAGAAGAAAGGAATCCTACAATCTATGGTAATTAAGGAGCCATTGGAGATTGACTACGAGAATGAATCTTTTGACTCCATTATTGAAAAATTGGAGTATGCCATTGAGCAACACCCTTCTTTCTTAAAGGTTATTCCTAAAAGTGAATTAATGGCTTATGAAGAGGAAAATAAAAAACGAAAATTCAAGGTTTAAATATCCATATCTCTAAGTTCCCTGTAATTCTTGTTAAGTTTCTTGAGGAGTATTCCATAAAGTAAAAAATAGATGCATCCCATCACTAGGGTAACAACGACCCCTAAAACAACTACAGTTACAATCAAAGTAGTTTTTAATTTTTCGGGAGAAATATTTTCAACACTATTTCCAAATTCCAAAGCGGCTATAGGGTCCTCGCTTAAATATATTCCTGTAGCCATTACCATAAAGGAAGCAAATATCAAGGATAAACAAAAAATGACATAGTATTTTACGGTCTTTCTTGTTTTTAAAATATTGGACAATAGTTGTTTAGCGTTATCCAATGAAGATATTTCCTTGTATCTTTTGTAAAATTGAAAAATAAAGAATAGCACTACGGAATATTGGACAATGTCCAATATCAACAGAAAATTTCCTAGCCCAAGATTTCGCCATATGGCAAATTCCTTTGACATAATTGGCAAAAGATATAGCAGAAGTGGAAGCAAAAGTTCAATAATACTTATGAGGAAAATCCATTTAACAATAGAGGAGGATTTCTTCCATATCATTTTATAAATTTCATCAAAGGAGATTTGTGGCAATTGTTTGTCCTTTTTTTGCCAATCCCTTTTTAATAGTTCCAATTCATCCATATATCTAGGGATTTAAAATGGTTTTTAGCTTGTTCTTTATTCGGTTCATTTTTACTCTAGCATTTACCTCGGTAATACCCAAAGTTTCTGATATTTCTGTATAGTTCTTATCTTCCAGATAGAGAAAGACCAACGCTTTATCAATATCCCCCAATTGCTTTACGGCATTGTACATCAATTTAAGTTGTTGTTCCTCGCTGGGGTCATATTCATCCGCTGTAATTTTAAAAATGACCGACTCATAATCCTGGGTAGGTACACTTTTTTTTGATTTTCTATATAGTGTTATTGCTGTATTCAGCGCAACCCGGTACATCCAAGTACTAAATTTGGATTCGCCCCTAAACTTGGGGTACGCTTTCCATAATTGTATTGTTATTTCCTGAAATAAATCATTATGCGAATCCCTATCATTGGTGTACAATGTGCAGACCTTATGTACAATATTCTGATTGCACTCTAATTCTGTTACGAATTGATGTTCCAAATCTTTGGTCACTCGGTTCTAGTAGTTAGTTGATGATTAGTAGTCATTAATTAAGTTTTGTTACAACAGAAATGCAGAATTTAAATCTTAAGACAAAAGTATTTTTTTTTGAAGCAGGTACAATATTGAGAATCAATGCATTTAGCCTGTTCAATTGCGGGTGTTTTGCAGCTAATATTAATGTAGATGCATCTTAAATCATAAAATTAGGGGATTAAATATACCGAAAACCAATATTCTTCTTCTGGATTAGTTGACGAATGTTTAATTTTAACCATATTTACGAGTATGAATATTCCTAAGACTAGTTTTCCAAGAATTGTTATTATAGGTGGTGGTTTTGCTGGTATTTCCATAGCCAGAAGATTGAAAAATAAGGAAGTACAAGTAGTTCTTCTGGATAAACATAATTACCATAATTTTCAACCACTACTGTATCAAGTATCCACAGGGGGACTGGAACCCGATTCAATAGCGTATCCTATACGCAAAGTTTTAAAGGGCTTCACAAATTTTTTCTTTAGGCTGGCAAATGTTGAAGAAATAAAAACGGAGGAAAATACTATTGTGACCAATATAGGTAATTTGGATTATGATTATTTGGTGATTGCCACGGGTTCTGAAACAAATTACTATGGGAATAGGGAGATTGAAATAAACAGTATGGCCATGAAAACCATACCCGAATCCTTAAATCTTCGAAGTCTGATATTGGAAAATTTTGAGCAGGCATTGCTTACCGATCAATATCACGAAAGGGATGCCCTAATGAATTTTGTTATTGTGGGGGCAGGACCAACCGGAGTTGAATTGGCGGGTGCCTTAGCTGAAATAAAAAAGGGGATTTTACCAAAGGACTATCCTGATTTGGATACAAGAAGGGTACAAATACACCTTATACAATCTGGCGATCGTATTCTTAAGGAAATGAGCGATAAGGCTTCTGAAAAGGCAGAGGATTTTTTGGACCGTCTTGGGGTGCAAATATGGAAAAACACCAGGGTAACGGGTTATAATGGAAAAACAGTAACCACAGATTCAGGGGCTAATTTTGAAACGGCAACCTTGGTTTGGGCTGCAGGTGTTAAAGGGGTGGAGATTAAAGGTTTAAATGCAAAAGAATTATTGGTAGGAGGGAGTAGGATACCGGTGAATGAATATAATCAGGTTGTTGCCTACCACAACATTTTCGCCGTTGGCGATGTAGCTTGCATGCAGACCAAAGAAGTGCCTAGAGGGCATTCTATGATGGCCCAACCGGCCATACAACAGGGGAGAAATTTGGGAGAGAATCTAGTGAGATTGTTGGATAACAAACCTATGGAGCCATTTGTGTACAAGGATAAGGGAAGTATGGCGACTATTGGTAGGAACAAGGCAGTGGTGGATATGAAAAACATAAGATTTCAAGGGGTTTTTGCTTGGTTTGTTTGGATGTTCGTACACCTTTTCTTTCTTATTGGGTTTAGAAATAGAATGGTTGTCTTTGTAAATTGGGTGTATAACTATATTCGATTCGATAGGGAAGCCCGCTTAATCATTAGACCCTTCAATAGAGATTACAGTGCTTTTAAGGATTAGACAGGTCTGGGGCCAATAGAAATATTTATTGAGGTTAATCCCGCTTCCTAGGATGGTACTTGTTCATTACTTCTGCTAAATGTGTGCGATCAACATGCATGTATACCTCAGTAGTGGTTATACTTTCATGGCCCAGCATTTGTTGAATGGCCCGAAGATCGGCCCCATTTTGTAATAAGTGTGTGGCAAAAGAATGCCGAAATGTATGCGGGCTTATGCTTTTTTGAAGCCCTATTGTCAAAGCAAGCTGTTTTATAATGGTAAATATCATGGCGCGCGTTAACTGCCTTCCCCTGCGGTTTAAAAACAATATGTCTTCAAAACCTTTTTTAATTTCCATATGTACGCGTATCTCCTTTCTATAGATATTTATGTATTTTTTGTTGATTTCGCTAATGGGCACAAAGCGTTGTTTGTCTCCTTTTCCGGTAACCTTAATAAAGTCTTCCTCAAAATAAAGATCGGAAAGTCTTAGACCTATAAGTTCCGAAACCCTAAGTCCGCAACCATAGAGTGTTTCCAATATGGCCCTATTGCGCTCTCCTTCGGGTTTGGAAAGGTCAATGGCGTTGATTAGGTCGTTAATCTCTTCTTCAGATAGCGTATCGGGGAGTTTACGGCCAATCTTTGGAGATTCTATTAATTCCATGGGGTTGTCTTTGCGATAATCTTCAAAGACCAGGTAATTGAAAAAGCTCTTTAACCCGGATATAATTCTAGATTGTGACCTGGGATTTACATGATTCGCTAGTTCGTATATAAATTGTTGTATGGTGTTTTTGTCAATGTGTATTGGTGATTCCTTGAGTTGATGGCTTTCCAGAAACAAAACTAATTTCTCAACATCCAAAACGTAGTTGCTAATGGAATTTTTGGATAATCCTCTTTCCAAATTTAGATAATGTTGAAAATCATGAAGGGCCTGTTTCCAATTCATGGGTTAAATATAAAGTACTTTTTTGGGTTGCAATAGTATTGTTGTACCATAACTCCATTACAGTGTCTAAATTCTACATTTTCTATTTATTAAATATGGCGTATTGTGTTAACTAAATAGGTTTGTTGCAAATCATTACATGCTAAACTTACTAATGTGTTATTTAAGAGTAGCTTGAGAAATGATTGTTTATCCTTATTTGTAAGGCGGCTAAAAAGTATTTTTTAGCCCTCTTTTTTTATGAATTACAATTTCTTACATTTATCCTATGAAAATCATAATTATCAACGGACCTAATCTTAATCTTTTGGGTAAACGTGAGCCGGAGGTTTACGGAAAAACAACTTTCGAGGAGTATTTTGTTACCCTACAATTTAAGTTTAAGGAAGTGCAATTGGAATATTATCAATCCAACATAGAAGGGGAAATCATTAATAAATTGCACGATTGTGGTTTTGAAGGATATGAGGGCATAATTTTAAATGCAGGTGCCTATACCCATACTTCCATTGGTATTGGCGACGCCATAAAAGGAATAACCACACCCGTGGTCGAGGTTCATATTAGCAATACTTTTGGACGTGAAGAATTTAGACATACCTCTTATATTTCCCCTGTTGCCAAGGGTGTAGTATTGGGTTTTGGACTAAAAAGTTACGATCTGGCCATTCAAAGTTTTAAATAAAAGCTCAGGTTGTTGATGGAGTGAAAAAAATGATTGTTTTTTAAATTGATAAAAGCTATTATCAGAAGCATTTATTATTAAAGCATAGAATGGACTACCCAAAGGATACTGAAAACCGAGGACTGTTTACTGAAGACTGTTTACTGTTTACTGTTTACTTTTTACGCCATCTGTGGCTTTAAGTATTTCTTGTCTATATAGAAAGTGCCAAAAGGGACAAGGGAAGCTATAAAAAGGATAACGAACATTTTTAAGTCCCATTTCTTTTCAACACATACCAGTATGGCCAAGACCACATAGGCCATGAATAGAAAGCCATGTGCATATCCAATGTAGATATTGGGTTCCGGTATTTGGGCCAAATATTTTAAAGGCATTCCAATGCCAAAAAGTAATAAATAGGATATTCCTTCGAGAATAGCGGTCAAACTAAATAACTTCAACATATCTTTTTCGGTGTTGTTCGTGATTTTATTATTTTTTTAGACCCGTCAAGTTTTGATAACCTAACGGGTCTAAATTTTTAAAAGAACTAAGCTTTTATTTATATGTGTATTACTTCTCCATATGCATGTGCAACGGCCTCCATTACCGCTTCGCTCATGGTAGGATGAGGGTGTACTGCTTTTATGATCTCATGGCCAGTGGTTTCTAATTTACGGGCTACTACTGCTTCGGCTATCATGTCCGTAACACCTGCACCGATCATATGACATCCAAGCCATTCACCATATTTAGCGTCGAAAATCACCTTTACAAATCCGTCTTTGTTACCAGAAGCACTAGCCTTTCCACTTGCGGAGAAAGGAAATTTGCCCACTTTTATCTCGTATCCTTTTTCAATGGCCTGTTTTTCGGTCAGTCCAACAGATGCAATTTCAGGTGAGCAGTAGGTGCATCCTGGAATATTGCCATAATCTAATGGCTCCACATGCAAATCAGCTATCTTTTCAACACAAAGAATACCTTCTGCCGAGGCAACGTGGGCTAAGGCTTGTCCCGGTGTAACATCACCGATGGCAAAATATCCCGGAATATTGGTTTGGTAATAATCGTTTACTAAGATTTTATCCCTATCCGTTGCAATTCCAACATTTTCTAGACCAATATTTTCGATATTGGTTTTAATACCCACGGCGGATAAAACTATATCGGCTTCAAGAATTTCTTCGCCTTTGCTGGTCTTTATGGTTGCTTTAACTCCTTCACCAGAGGTATCTACCTTTGTTACTTCTGAGGAAGTCATGATTTTTATTCCTGTCTTTTTAAGACTGCGTTCCAATTGTTTTGAAATCTCTTCGTCCTCTACTGGTACCACATTGGGCAAAAACTCCACTACGGTTACGTCAGTACCCATGGCATTATAGAAATAGGCAAATTCTATTCCTATGGCACCACTACCTACAACTAGCATTTTCTTTGGTTGTTTATCCAAGGTCATTGCCTCACGGTAGCCTATAATTTTTTTGCCATCCTGTGGTAGGTTTGGTAGTTCGCGGCTTCTAGCCCCGGTAGCAATAATGATGTTATTGGCCGAGTACTCGGTTTCCTTACCATCATCCGACTTAACGCTCACCTTTTTGCCAGGTTTTAAGGTTCCAAAACCTTTGATGACTTCAATTTTGTTTTTTTTCATCAAAAATTGAACGCCTTTACTCATGCCATCGGCAACACTGCGACTTCTTTTAACCACAGCGTCAAAGTCCTTGTCCACACCTTCAGCCTTTAGTCCGTAATCGGCTGCATGTAGCAAATATTCGAAAACCTGAGCGGATTTCAATAATGCTTTGGTAGGGATACATCCCCAATTTAAACAAACGCCACCAAGACTTTCTTTTTCTATAATGGCAGTCTTAAATCCCAATTGAGAGGCTCTGATTGCGGCTACATAACCTCCAGGACCACTACCTAATACAATAATATCGAAATTGCTCATTTATATTTTTTTTGATAAATAAATTATGAAGTTGCAAAGTTACAAAACCATACTGAATTCACACGGATGCCATTTTAAATTAATTGGAATAAATAAGGCTGGCCCAATGGAAAAAAATGGCCAGCCTAATACAGTAAGTGATTTTTTAAAACTATTGACGATACTTATTTTTCCGGCACAAAGTTTAAGGCTGCCCCATTAATGCAATGTCTCTCGCCAGTTGTTTTTTTAGGACCATCGTTAAAAACGTGGCCTAAGTGCCCACCACAGGTTGAACAGTGTTCTTCTTTCCTGGCATAGCCCAAATCGTAATCCACATCAAATGCAACATTTCCTTTTATCTCCCTGTCAAAACTGGGCCATCCAGTTCCTGAATCGAATTTGTGGTCGCTTTTAAAAAGCTCAGTGCCACAAGCGGCACAAGTATATACCCCTTTTTGTTTATTGTTGAGCAATTCACTTGAGCCCGGATTTTCTGTACCTGCTTTGCGCAGCACATAAAATTGCATATCCGTCAACTGTTTTTGCCACTCGGCTTCAGTCTTGGTAATTTTAAACTGCTCCTTTTTTTTAGAATCTGTTTTGGATACTTCCTTTTCTTGAGAAGTTCCCTTGCATCCAATAAATACAACGCATAGTGCAAATATTATTTTTTTCATATGGCTTTTCTTTTTTATGGTTTAGACGAAATGATTGAAGCTACCTTGCAGTATTTATGTACGTGAATTTTAGAGTTATGGTTTTAATATATAAAAATAGCCCTTAATTTCATTGAGAAATAAGGGCTATGATAATCTTAATATCTGGGTTAATTCATTTTAAATCGCTGTACATTCTTCTCTTCAATGCCCATAGATTTCATTACCGCGTTAATATTTGATTTATCCAATTTAGACGATAGTCCCAAGTTTGCGGGCACAACAAATACTCTAAAAATTTGATTTGTTACAAGATCTGTTGGTACAATACTTGCATCAAAATCTGGTTCAACATATAATTTATAATCATCTTGTGTAAAATCGAAGTTGTAGTATAGTAGACCTTGGCTAGAGAAAAAAGGTTGTGGTAGCTGGCGCCATATATCAAGTCCATCTTCTACAGCCTCTAATCTGTAAACCAATATAGCATCATCAGGAAAAAGTTCGATACTATGGTCTGAGAAAAGTTCCCCAAACTCATATGTATTATCTCCTGAATTTAGGGTCAAATCAATTTCAACTTCAAAAACTATCGCTTCAAATTCAGAACCGTCAGCACCTGCTGGACCTTGGGCTCCATCAAAACCGTCGAAGCCAGGAGGTCCTGCAGGCCCTTCACAAGAGATAAAAAATAAAGCAATAAATGCGCCGAGTACTAAGGTAACTTTTTTCATAATATTTATTTTAGCGTTTTTTCGAATTGTATAATTGTTATTGTATTTTTATAGTAGTTTCAAAAAGCGTTCCAAATTTTATATCTATACTTGCAAAGTTAGGTTTTAGTTAAAACTTACTGTTCGTATACCGTAAGTACGGACCAAAGTTGTCTAATTTTGTACTAAATAACGTAATCATGACCAAAGTAGTATCCCATAGTTTATTTACAGATTTTGATATCGACCTATTCAAGAGTGGTAAGCATTTCAAATTATATGAAAAGTTGGGATCTCATCTCATAGAGGTCAATGGGGTTAAAGGTACTTATTTTGCAGTTTGGGCTCCGTCTGCGCGGTCTGTTTCGGTGGTTGGCGACTTTAATAATTGGTATGAAGCGGATCATCAACTTAATGTTCGTTGGGACGGAAGTGGCATCTGGGAAGGATTTGTTCCAGAATTGGGACAGGGTACTTTATATAAATACATTGTTCATTCTTCCAATCACGGGGTAGTTACGGAAAAGGCTGACCCCTTTGCCAAAAGTTGTGAACACCCTCCAATGACAGCTTCAATTGTTTGGGATGCCAAACACGATTGGAAAGATGAGACTTGGATGAAAACCAGAAAGGAAAAAAATGCCTTGGATAAACCCTATGCCGTTTATGAAGTGCATTTGGGCTCCTGGAAGCGAAAATCGAATAATGATTATCTAACCTATTCGGAACTGGCAGTAGATCTTGTGGAATATGTTAAGGAGATGAATTTTACCCATGTGGAGTTTATGCCGATCATGGAGTACCCGTATGATCCGTCTTGGGGATATCAGCTAACGGGCTATTTTGCACCCACTTCTAGATTTGGAAAACCTGAAGGGTTTAAATTATTAGTGGATACTTTGCACCAAAATGGGATTGGGGTTATTTTGGATTGGGTGCCTTCCCATTTTCCAGAAGATGCACATGGCTTAGGATTTTTTGACGGATCCCACCTGTATGAGCACCCGGATAGTAGAAGAGGATATCACCCAGATTGGAAAAGTTTGATATTTAATTATGGTAGAAATGAGGTTAGGGCCTTTTTGATCAGTAATGCTATGTTCTGGTTAGATCAATTCCATGCAGATGCCTTAAGGGTAGATGCCGTAGCTTCTATGATATATTTGGATTATTCGCGGGAAGAAGGTGAATGGGAGCCCAATATATATGGGAATAATGAGAATTTGGAGGCAATTTCATTTATAAGGGAACTAAATGAAACCGTTTATTCCAATTTCGAGGGAATACAAATGATTGCAGAGGAATCTACCTCTTTTTCAATGGTATCCAAGCCAGTAAGCATGGGAGGCCTAGGTTTTGGCATGAAATGGATGATGGGTTGGATGCACGATACTCTGGAATATTTTAAAAAGGAACCAATTTATAGGAAGCACCATCAAAACGATTTAACTTTTAGCGCTACTTATGCGTTTACCGAGAATTTTATGCTTCCATTTTCACATGATGAGGTGGTTTATGGGAAAAAATCCCTGTTGTATAGGATGCCTGGTGATGAATGGCAACAATTTGCTAACCTAAGATTACTTTTTGGATACATGTATACCCATCCAGGTACCAATTTAATTTTCATGGGTGGCGAATTCGGTCAATCTTCCGAATGGAATTTTCAAACAAGTTTGGATTGGCACTTGTTGCAATATGATTTTCACATTGGTATCCAAAATGTGATAAAGGACTTAAACAAACTTTATCAAGAGTATCCGGCGCTTCATGAGCAACAATTTAGCCCTGAAGGCTTTCAATGGATAGATTATGGAGACCATGCAAATTCGGTCTTGACTTACATAAGAAAGGGCATCGATCCTAAGAAAAATATCTACATAGCTTGTAATTTTACACCAATTCCACGGGAGAAATACAGAATGGGCATTTCCAAATCCGGGCAATTAAAGGAGATTTTCAATAGCGATGACCAAAAATACGGCGGTACCGGCATGAAAAATGGCACATTGAAAATTAGTAAAACCCCATGGCATGGATTTGATAAGTCCGTGGAAATCACTATTCCACCATTGGGAGTGGTCGTTTTTAAATGATTATGAAGTATTATAACGGTACGGAGTATAATTGCAAAGCATATCATTTCGTTAATTCGTATGAATGTTCTTTTTTTGTATTCGCAAAAATGACTAGCCATGATTACCAATACTGAACTTGAATACAAGGGCAATTTATATCCCAATACAATTGTTGATTATCACCGGGATACGGATAAATTGTATTTCACAACTTCAAATGGAGTTATTTTAGAGATAACGGTTTTGCGTGATAGTATAATTAGATTTAGATATGCTACCGAAAATATTTTTGAACCCGATTTCTCTTATTCTATCAGTGAAGATGTTAGCTTAGGCTTTAATCACCTTAAGGTAGAAGAGACGGCAACAGAGTATCTGGTAATTACGGCCAAACTTAGGGTGCTTGTAGATAAAAAAACCTTAAGGATACAGATATCGGATTTGGAGGGCAATATTATTAATGAGGATGAGCTTGGTTTTCATTGGGAAGAAAATTATGAGTTTGGGGGTAATTCGGTGAAAATGAGTAAGATTACTCAAAATGCCGAAAGTTTTTATGGTCTGGGCGATAAAGCCACACACTCCAACCTCAAAGGCAAGCGGGTTAGCAATTGGGTAACCGATCAATATGCCTATGGTAAAGATCAAGATCCGTTATATAAGGCAATTCCTTTTTTTATTGGCTTACATAGTAATAAATCCTACGGTATTTTCTTTGACAATACCTTTAAAACCAATTTCGATTTTGCGCACGAGCGAAGAAATGTAACCAGTTTTTGGGCCGATGGGGGAGAGATGAACTATTATTTTATCTATGGACCCCAAATGAGCCAAGTGGTCAAGGCATATACCAATTTAACGGGGACGCCAGAATTGCCTCCAATGTGGGCCATGGGCTACCATCAATCCAAATGGAGCTACTACCCGGAAAGCAACGTTAGGTCACTTGCCAAAAATTTTAGAAAATTGAGAATCCCTTGTGATGCAATTTATTTGGACATAGATTATATGGACGGATTTAGATGTTTTACTTGGGACAAATCCCGTTTTCCAAATCCGAAAAAAATGATTTCCGATTTAGAGGAGAAAGGATTTAAGACGGTAGTAATGATCGATCCGGGAATTAAGATAGATAAGGATTATTGGGTCTATCAGGAGGCTGTGGAGAATGACTATTTCTGTAAAAGGGCCGATGGTGCTTTTATGAAAGGAAAGGTATGGCCCGGGGAATGCAATTTTCCAGATTTCACCAACCCTAAGGTAAGGGAATGGTGGGCCGAGCTTTATAAGGAAATGATGACCGAAATTGGTGTGCATGCCGTTTGGAACGATATGAACGAACCTGCAGTTATGGAGGTGCCGACCAAGACCGCACCTTTGGATACTCGCCATGATTATGACGGGCATCCCTGTTCGCACAGGAAAGCCCACAATGTTTATGGGATGCAGATGGTTCGCGCAACCTATGAGGGAATTAAGAAATACGTTTACCCAAAGAGACCATTTGTAATTACCAGGGCGGCATTTGCTGGAACCCAAAGGTTTTCCTCTACATGGACCGGCGATAATGTGGCCACATGGGAACATCTATGGATTGCAAATGTACAGGCCCAAAGAATGTGTATGAGCGGATATTCGTTCGTCGGTTCGGATATTGGTGGATTTGCCGAACAGCCCAACGGAGAACTTTTTGCGAGATGGATTCAATTGGGGGTATTCCATCCTTTTTGTAGAGTACATTCCAGTGGAGATCACGGTGACCAAGAGCCTTGGTCATTTGACGATGAAGTAACCAATATAGTACGTAAGTTTATTGAATTACGATATCAATTGTTGCCCTATTTGTATACCATGTTTTATAGATACTCCAAAGAAGGAGTGCCTATGTTAAAGCCATTGGTCCATTTTGACCAAGAGGACCATCAAACCCATTTTAGAACGGATGAATTTATTTTTGGGGAGCAAATTTTAATATGCCCGGTACAGGAACCTAATGCGCAAGGACGCAGGATGTATATACCTAGGGGTATTTGGTATAATTATTGGACCAATGAAGCTGTAGTTGGTGGAATGGAGAAATGGGTAGTTGCCGGATTGGATAAGATTCCAATCTTCATTAAGGAAGGTGCTATGATTCCCAAATATCCCGTTCAGCAATATGTTGGTGAACTGGAAATAAAGGAATTGGTTCTGGATGTGTATTACAAAAACGGGGTGGAAACCTCAACAGTTTACGAGGACGGACAAGATGGATATGATTACAAAAAAGGAAGGTACAGCCTTAGAAATTTTAATTTTAAGGGTAAGGAGAAAGAGCTGGTTATCCAACAATTTAAAGATGGTAGTTTTATAACTTCTTATAAAACCTTTAAAATAAATTTACATGGACTTCCTTTTAAAATAAAGCAGATTCAGGTAGATAATGAGTATGTTGATTTAAAGGACGTTAAGCTAAACGGAAATAATAATAATATTCATATAAGCAAAGATTTTACTGTATTGCACATTATTGGCGCGTAATTTTTTTGTAATTTTCGTTGAATAAATACATAATTCTAAAATGAAAAAAGTTGTTTTAATAATAATGGTCTTTTTAGGGGTTGCAGCCTGTAAGACCAACCCATTTACAGGACAAAAGGTTTTGAACTTTTATCCCAATAGTCAGATTTTTCCAACGGCTTTTGCCCAATATGACCAATTTCTTGGTGATAACAAGGTAATTACCGGTACTGATGATGCTAAAATGATTACCAAAACTGGCCAGCGAATTGCTGCAGCTGCCGAACGATGGTTGACTGCCAATGGTTATCCCGGTTATTTAAAGGATTATAAGTGGGAATACAATTTGGTAAATGATGAGACTGTAAATGCTTGGTGTATGCCTGGTGGAAAAATTGTTTTTTACACAGGAATACTCCCCATTTGTAAAGGAGAAACAGGAGTTGCTGTTGTAATGGGGCATGAAGTTGCCCATGCTCTTGCCGATCATGGCGCACAACGTATGAGTGCAGGAGCCATACAACAACTAGGAGCCGTGGCAGGTAATGTTGTAATACAAGATGAGCAAAAGAGGAATATATTTAACCAAGCTTATGGTATAGGGTCCCAAGTTGGGATTATGCTTCCTTTTAGCCGAGGTCATGAAACAGAGGCCGATAGGATTGGCTTGCAAATTATGGCCATAGCTGGTTATAACCCTGATGAGGCGGCGGAACTCTGGAAAAGAATGAAGGCCAACAGTGGAGATGGTGCGCCGCCGGAGTTTTTAAGTACACACCCCTCTAATGACACTAGGATTGCCAACCTTTCGCAATGGGCACCTTTGGCTAAACAAGAAGCAGCCAAATTTGGGGTTACCTCTTTTCAATAGTGGTTTTAATGATAAGAATCATAAATTAATTTCAATAACAAAGCTGTTCTTATAGAGAACAGCTTTTTTTATATATGGCTAGAACTTTTCCAATAAAGGGCAGTAAAAAATTGTTGAATGCTTGGGCCTTTTATGATTGGGCAAATTCTGTTTATAGCCTGGTAATTTCTTCAGCCATATTTCCCATTTTTTATGGAGCCTTGTTTCGGGTGGCCGAAATTGAGAAAGTAGTGCTATTTGGCGGAGAAATAGCTAGGGCCCCTTTGATAAGTTATGTCACCTCGGCAGCATTTTTGTTTATAGCCATCATTACACCAATTTTATCTGGTATTGCCGATTATTTGGGGAATAAAAGGCTTTTCATGAAATTATTCTGTTACCTGGGCGCATTTTCTTGTATTGGATTATATTGGTTTTCCTTGGATCATATTTATTTCAGTCTCGTTTGTTATTTTTTTGGATTGGTGGGGTTTTGGGTGAGTTTCGCATTTAATAACTCCTACTTACCAGATGTAGCCTTTCCAGAACAACAGGATGATGTTAGTGCAAAAGGTTTTTCATTGGGTTATATCGGCAGCGTTATTTTGCTATTGTTTAATTTGGCAATGGTCATGAAGCCCAATTTGTTTGGAATCGAAACGGATGCAGATGGTATTGCCGAAATAAAGGCAATGAGGTATTCGTTTTTATCAGTGGGCATTTGGTGGATAGTATTTGCACAGTACACCTTTTATTTTCTGCCGAAAGGATTTAAAAAAGAAGGAAAAAGAGATCATATCATTCTAAACGGTTTTAAGGAGTTAAAGGGGGTGTGGAATCAGCTTGGGACCCAAAAACAATTAAAACGATATTTGGGCGCATTTTTTGTTTATAGTATGGCGGTGCAGACCGTTATGCTGATTGCGACTTATTTTGGGGAGGAAGAGATTCTTTGGGATTCAGATTCCGAACGAACAACAGGATTAATTGTTAGTATCCTGCTTATTCAGCTAGTGGCCATTATTGGGGCTACCGTAACAGCTAGGGCTTCCAGAGCTTTCGGCAATATTAGGATGCTAATTGTCGTGAATGTGATGTGGGTAATGATATGTGTTTATGCTTATTTTTTAACTACACCTATCGATTTTTATATTGCTGCAGGCTGTGTTGGAATCGTCATGGGTGGGATTCAGGCACTTTCCAGATCAACGTATTCTAAATTTATTCCGAAAACCATAGACACGGCATCATTTTTTAGTTTTTATGATGTTGCTGAAAAGATAGGTATAGTAATAGGTACCTTTCTATATGGTTTTGCAGCACAATATTCTGGTAGTATGCGATATGCCATTATTCTATTGGGATTGTTTTTTTTAGTGGGGGCATTTCTTTTGACCAGAGTGAATAAAGTCGGTAAATTATAGGGTATAACTATGTTTCCAGTGGTTTTTGAGTACATAACCACGCCTACAATGGTCTGAATTTTAGAGAATGCGATGGTTCATTAATGTTTGGTAATATCCCCTGACCCTGAAACTTTACTGTTTACTTTTTCTGGATTTCCTCTGTAATCTATGTTACCGGACCCAGATACTTTTGCATCTATTCTTTGATTGGCGGTAACCTCAACATTTGCCGAACCGGAAACCGTCACATTAACATTATCAGCAATAAGGTTATAAGCGTTAATGTCTCCAGATCCAGAAATATTAACTTCAAAACTAGAGGTGTTTCCGCTTAAGGCCATATCCCCAGATCCGGACATACTGGCCTTTACAGACTGGGTATCCAAACTTAATGTAACGTCTCCAGAGTCGGATATTGAAGTTTCAAAATAATCTGATTTTATAGTTTTTTTTCCTATAATATTTCCTGATCCAGATAAAGTTAGACTGGCAATACTCTCCACTGGAATGGTAATAAATACCCCTTTCTTCCAAATTGATGAATTGAGGTTGTAGCCTTTTTCCATCTTGATTACTAATTTGTTGTTGCTGACTTCCGTAATAATATGATCCAATATGTTTTCATCCCCTTTAAGGGTTATTTTACCTTCATGGCCATCTACCAATTCAATATCAAAGGAACCAGAAATAGCAATATGTTCGTAGTCCGCTGTGGTTCTTACTAGAGTAGTCATATTGCCATTACCGCTTATTGATTTGTTTTTCTGAGCGTTTAATGCGCCTAGGACCAATAAGGCCAATAGGATAGTTGTTAATTGTTTTATTTTCATAACCTTAGTGCTATTTTTTGTGAAACGATATTCCCCCGTATTCACTGTTAATACTCATGAGGTTGCCACTGTTTTGACTTCCTTGATAGCCTTTGTAATAATTTGCGTTCGATTTTTCCCGGCTTATGTTTATTTCGAAATCTTCTTTTCCGCTTACTCCTGCATATTCCGTTTCAATTTCAAAATCGAAATGATATTCAGGGGAATATCCTATTTTAATACCTGTATAGTCGGTACTGATTTGCAAGTTTTTGGCATCGGGCGCCATCATATCAATTCTTACGGACCCATAGCTCGATTTTATATCCACATTACCGTGGATTACCCCTAATTTTACCTTTATATAATCGCCATTACCCTGAACATTTTTGGCTTCCCCGATTTCCAAATTGCCATAATCGCACACATAGGTCAGGTTTTTCATTGTTTGGACCGTTGCATTGGTATAGTCTGCAACGATATCTAGGTCTCCTGCTTTTTCAATAGTAAATCCGGAATAGTCGGCGTTGATTTTGCCACTGTTTATATACCCTATGGTAGATTTTGAGGTATAGTCAAAGGATAATTGGTTACTTCGTCCATGCAATTCCCCAATTTCCAATCTGCCGTAATCGCAATTAATTTTTGCATGTCCGTCAATTCTATCTAAAATTATGCTTCCGTAATCGTTACTTAGGTTAACACTGTTTTTTATAGGGACTTTAACCGTATAATTCACTTGCATATTTACGTTGTTGGAATTGCCCCAATTCCAACCCCAACTATTCTTGTCCTTGTTAAAGATTGTTGTGGCTGAAACCATATTGCTGTTGGCCTCAAAATCCACCGCTATTCCGTCTAACTTACGTTGCACTTTTTCTTCATTGTCCCCGGTGGTTTTAATATGTACTTCAATCGTAACCCTGTCTTGGTTCCAGGAGCTTATATTTAAACTACCATAGCTATTGGAGATTTTCAATAGGGCGTCCGAATTTACATTATACTCTTTTTTAATGGTTTTTTCCTTGGTATACTTGCCTCTAGGTATATCGTTGTTGGATACTGAAATTAAAGGAGTGATCAATAAAATGACAAGTATATATCTAAGTTGTAATATTTTCATTTTTGTAGTTTTTTAAAATTTTAATTTCTTCTATTTGTTCTAACACCTCGTTTATTAGATCTATTCTGGTTTGAAAATTGGTAATCATGGCGCTTAATATCAGTTTGCTATTTCCGCCATTTAATAAATCCTGTTCCATTTTCTTGTAATCGGTATCCAGAGTTCTAAGTTGTCCCATAGTATCTGTAATCAATTTCTGTGTTACAGGAGAAGTTTCACTTTGCATTTTTTTTATTTGTTCCTCAATTAAACTTGCGAAGTAGTATTCGGTGTTAGTGATTTCTGGTGAAATATTGGAAACTTGTTGCTGCACGCTTAAGGCCGGTTTAAAGAAATTAAATCCTAATGCGCAAAATAAAAGCAAGGCAGCTGCTATGTATAAGGCCTTCCATCTTATGCTAGTTTTTTTTGTTTTCGTTATCACCCCCGATGGGGTCTCTAATTTTGCTAAAAATCTTTGACGATGTCCATCATTGGGTTCTACAATGTCGAAGGAGTCTTTTAATTCCCTAAATAGGTTTTCAAAATGGTTATTTTCCATCGTATGTCGTATTTAATTTTTGTCGTAGGCTTACCTTGGCCCTAGAAATCATTGTCCTGCAATTGGCATAGCTCAAATTCATTATTTCGCTTATTTCTTCATAATCATAGCCTTCAATTAAATGTAAGGTCAAAGAAACTCTGTAATTGTCTTTTAGCAGTTTCATGGTTTCAATCACTTTTTGAGCCTTTAGTTCTATCACACCATTATCTGGGACATATCCATCATTGTCTTCGACCTTGTACAGTACATTGCCAAGATCAACTTCCTGGCGTTTTAATCGTTTTCTATATTGATGAATACTATTGTTTACAACTATTCGCTTTAGCCAGGCCCCAAAAGTTACTTCGCCTTTAAAGGTGTCCAGTTTGGTTAGTGCGCTTAAAAGCGATTCCTGCATAACATCCTCAGCAATAACACTATCCTTTACGATTCTATAGGAAACATTGTACATTCCCTTGTAATAGCGATTGTAAATTTCCATTTGTGCGTTACGGTTATTACTTAGGCACAATGGTAATAGTTCATCAATATGTTTCTTTTCTAGGCTCA
>Ga0209491_10004983_pt1 | contig 19903 bp, 14 predicted proteins | sample BON02_FD_187213 | JGI IMG/M metagenome (GOLD analysis project Ga0209491, IMG submission 187213) | Freshwater microbial communities from Lake Bonney liftoff mats and glacier meltwater in Antarctica - BON-02 (SPAdes) (version 2) | ecosystem: Environmental > Aquatic > Freshwater > Ice > Glacier... | reverse complement strand
CCCTGTTATGCCTTTTTCCTTGGAATGTTTTCCCCTCTCTTTTTCCTCTTCACAAATTCGACCCGCAACCACACTATGTGCCGCACACACACACACGCACACTCTCACACACACACGCACACACACACACACACAATCACACACACACGCACACACACACACAACCACAAACACATACGCATACACACACATACACACATTCACACACACACAAGCACACATACACTCACACACACCTACACTTCCACACACCCACACACACCCGCACACACATGCACAGGCACAAACACACACACACACACGCTTACGCGCGCTTTTATGACAAGCAGATCAGGCTCTAAGACTCATGGTGATGCATGTTTTCCCTTCCCTGTTGCAGGGTATGGCTACGATTAGTAGGCTTCTTAAAATTATTCTTTTCTTTTGCAGAATATCATCTCTTTTATAGGGCTCTTTTGCGAAAGAGACCTATAATTTTAATGAGCCTACTAATCGTGGTAGCACAACACTACAACCAATTTCCTGCACGTGTCAATAGTTACCCCCCCAAATCTTGGCTGAGCACATGCCTATATCAGGAACCTGATGGTGTTGCAATCAACGAGGTTCTACAAATCTTATATATCTGAGAATCTAAACGGTCGACAAACAGGGACGAGAAGTTTCTGGAAAGCGGGAAAAAGCAAACAAACAGTACAAAAGTATCATCGGTTTGTAACTGCCCCAACGCGGGTATTTGAGCGAGATCAACTGTGTATTAACTGCGGATGTGTTGTGGAAAGCGACTTCGACACCAAGTTCAAAACGCTTGATGCACAAGAAGGAAAGAAAGACATTCTCTTCGCTGATCACATGACACAGGCATGTCATGTGAAGCGCACGATCGAGTGGAGATGGGACCCCAAGGTACTGGATTGAGTCCCACGGCATCACTATCTTGGACTTACCATTTTCGAGTTGAAGAATGCTAAGATCAAGAGGGCATTTTCGTTTGTAGTCATAGCCTGTGACTTCTGTTTGGCCCATGTTAATCTTCACACCCGCAATAACTGTTGACGCAAGCTAAAAGAACATTCACGTCGTGTACATTCGTCGTCATGAGCGTAGAGTCATCTGCGAAGCATAAAGTATTAGTCACGACGTCACCTTATGACAGGCCTTCTCCCTTGAAATGTAGCCATCAGAACATCGCATTCACCACAACTCCCCTGAATACAGGTGAGAGGGGACAACCTTGCCTGAGGCCACAATGTCGCTTTAACTTGGCAGATTTTGCGCCACTGAGTCAGTGTGGATCACTCGCATGTGCGAGTGTTCATATTTACACTCTAAGGCTTGCACATTGTTTTTGTTCATGCCAAATTTGCGGAGGAGCAAGAAGAGGCCAGGCAAAGAGATTGTGTTAACGTAGTTCTGGAAATCCAGGAAAGTGACACAGATTATGCTTTGATTTCGTTCTACGTCCTGCAACGCGCTGATAAAGCACGAAATCTGTCGCCGTGTGGATCTGTCAGGCTGTAAACCCTCCTGCAAGCCTTCTAAAATTGACTGTTGCTCTAGGCTTTTGGAGAGTCATTTAGCCCAGACGCTCGTTAGACTTTGACAGCTGTGTTCATGAGGTAGATCGAATGTATTGATTCTAAGATTTTTTCTCGCAAACATTCTTTGGGATGAGAGTGGTGAGTGCCTCCTCCCATGATGTTGGCATCTTTTCATTCTATATTACCTGATTCACACTGGCAACCTGGTAGAGTACAGTTTTCATCTCTGCTGGTGCTTCTTGCCACATTATATAAGTGAGTTCATCATCGCCTGGACTCTTGTCATGTGATAGTTGTCGGAGCCAGTGATCAAAATCCTCTCTCGTGAGGTGCTGCGTTAGACGAGCATCTTGTGAATCAAGGATGTTATTTTGAAAAAGCTCATCTGGAACTAAGCAGTCGTCGAGGCTGTACAATGGGAGCATGCAATGTATTGCAGAACATGTTTGACAGAAATGTCGGAGGTGTCGACCTGAAGGGGAAGATTTATCAACGTGCGTCATTGGTGTTAATCTGGGATCAAAGTTAATACACTTGCTACAATATTCAAGAGCTCGAATAGCATTCGTGGCAAAGAAATATTCCTCATGGCACATTGTGTCCGTGTCGTGTCGCAATGTCTGTTCGTTGGATTGGTTGATTTCAAGGTATTCTAATGCGTCGATATCTGGTCTTTGTTCCAAGCAAATAGAGCTTCAAGCAAAGCTACTAAACCATTTCTTAGGAAGTAATAAAAGCAACATCAATCAATCAACAGATCTGTGAGGAAATGCATCGGACTGATTCTTACTCGAAGGTCACATGTTGCCAGTCGAGTGAGCTCGATGGTAGTATGATCAGTGCAGTTACGATGTAGTTTTCCCTGGTAGTCATCTGCTCCGTCCCATAACTTGTCTAAGCCCCACGCCTGGTGAAGAAAGCCTTGCGAACGTTCAATTCATGAACTTATTGGAAAGAGGGTGAATCAAGTCGCTCCAGAATATAGAGCGTCTTAGAATGCAGCCAAAAAACACCCGGACGACTTGAATGGTCGGCTCTCGCATGCAAAATGGAGCTGCTGGCTAATCCATGCGCTCTTGGCATCCATCTGGCAACTTCTGGAGCATTCCAGTGCGCTGTAGTCGATGGGCCTCTCGTAACACTTGGCGTCTCTTTCTGATTCCCTGTTGCAGCGCCATGCGCCAGTCCTTGAAATTGCTTGCTGACGGCGACGATAGAATGAGTTTGATTGGAGCCACAGCCTCAACGTGAGCCAAAGTGAAGATCTGTCGCATGGAATGTGTGACTCTGAACACGTCAGTCACAAGGTCTTTGGCAATCATTGCCCCACGCTCCAGATGTCTTATCTGGCGACATGCCCGTTGGATTTTGGAACTATGTGCTGGTTTCTGTTTTGATGGTCCAGTCTTGGTGACTTTCCTGGGAAGGAGGCTTGTGACCTCATTCACCCACCGTGTCAATTCGTCCACAGAATCAGCACATGGCCGAGTCCTATCGCATGCTCGTTTAAAATGAGCGCGCCAAGAATCTTTTATCAAGTCCCATTTTTTCCTATCAACAATATCTCTACTACTCGAGTGCGCTCGCATAGGTCGCAGAGGGTGAATCACTGGTAGGTCTGCAGTTAGAGTTTCGTGATCTAGATGACTGTCACCATGATGAGCAGTGTGGATGTGAAATTCAAAGCCTTGAGCTGTATGTTCCTTAAGGTCTTGAGGTAGCTGGTTGTTATCAGCGTGCACTAAGATCTCGTCCAGTCGAGCTGCCTGAGCAAACTGCGGGCTACGTTGTTCGTGTGAACATGCCTCCTTTAATGTGGCCTGTCCACCAAGCAACTTAGCGCTGAGGGTCGAGAGTAATTTTTTGGAAGCGTAAGTCGGCCTCTTTAGTCTCGCAGCTGTTGCTGTAACCCTTATGTGCATCAGGAAAAGGGGATGCGTTGTAGTAATCACCAGCTAGATGAACGTGGCCGAGTGATTCAGTGTGTAGTAGGCGGGCACCAAGCTGGTCAAGAAGTGCCTGCTGCTGTTTACCCTCAGCAGCAACATGATTGTACACATTTGAAACAAAAAGAATAGACCCTCTGTCAGGCCGAATCTCGACAGTACGTAGACGGCCTTCGTCGAAGCCTTTAGCCTTGACGTACTGGAAAGAGTTTAGCGCACTTCCAGCAGACTCATGCACCATTGTTATAACCAAGTAGTGATCAGTGTGTTTGCGCTTATTTTCCTTGCTGCGATTTGCATTCGATCTACCACACATCCGAGTCCCACATCGAATAAAGATCTGATATTGTGGCCATTCTTGCCAAAGCTGTGCATGCACTTGTTCCCTCGCCGAGTTTTTGACCCGGCAATCCTGTAATAGAATCAATGCTGGAGTGTGGCTGGACAAGATGTGCTGCACAGTGGGAATAGGGTTTCGGATTCCTACTGGGCTGACGTTTTGGCTTACAACTCTCGGTTGTCTGGATGCAGTAGGTGGTGTGCCAATCCAATTAATAAAGTTTCAGTATAGCGTGATCGATGCATCGCCAGTGCCTAGTGTTAAGCACGGTTTCGGAGGACAAAATCGGATGAAAAGGCCTTTGAACATTCGCTAGTGGTAACACAAGTTGTACTGTCTGTTGCTTGAAATCTACATTTTTGTTACCTTTGCTATCCGTTCTGGTTCGAGTAATACAGTGATTCTGTGCAGTCTGCACCCCAACATTCTCTGTACGCGCTTCAAGTGCGATATCCTACCCCAGCATCTCTTGCAATATTTGTACAATCTGTTTTGCTTGTTTCTTCTGTACGTGCGTGGTGTAGGTCTCTGTCCTTTTAGTGGATTGGTCTCTGATCTGCTGCTAAGGCGGTTGAGAGGCCGGGGTATCTACTCGAAGCCGCATTGCCAGAAGAGCATCTCGAGTCACAATCTGAACGAGCTCTGCTTGGAGGACACTGGTCCCGTGATTACAGTTCCTTCCCTACCCAAGTGGGGGGGCACCATTGCATCAGGCGCTAGGTCCTTGGTAAATAAGGAGACTTATTTGTTGGGACTTGTTAGCCCGAGGATGCATGCTGGCCCACAAACATTGTGAACTGTTGTTACTCATTGAGTAACACTGTGACAGCGAGTCGGCCATAAACCAGGTCAGCAACGGTCAGGGCAGGTCAGCAACAGTCAGGGCATGGGTGCTCAACACCCGCTTAGTCCAGAGATTAAGCAAGAGGGTCCAGAGGATCTTGATTTGATTCATCCGTCACTTTAGCTCAGTGGATAGACACGTGGCACCTGACAGAAATATGAGTTATGCGCAGGTCCCCGGTTCGATTCTGGTTGATTTATATGTTTATATGTATAAACTAAGGAGATGGCTCTGATGGATCTTCTGTGATTTATTCGTTACTTTAGCTCAGTGGATACGGGCGCGACGCCTAACAGAATTATGGGTTATCCGCAGGTCCCCGGTTCGATGCTGGCCGAAACCCCGAGAACTCAAATCTATATGGATTTGAGGTAATAGACCCTCAAGCAAGAGTTGTAAACTACTGTTTCCAGTAATAAAAGCACATAAAATCAAAATCTGGGTATTCGCCACCCAGAAAGAAACAAAAGCCCAGCTGAGACCCAATGTCAATCTTATTTCGTTCTACTTTGGGTACTGTAGCCCCCTAGTGCAGTGGGATTGGAACAGCACCCCAACCTAATTGATTAAAGTCCTAAACAAAGGGAAATTATCTAGTAGGGAGCACCATTACGATCGGGTGCTATTTCCTTGGTAGTTTGAGAGACTTGATCGTTGGGACTTGTGAACCCGAGGATGCGTGCCAGCCTGAGCCCACAAGCATTGCAGACTGTTTTTACCCACTCGGCCATGAGAGGATGTACAATCGACCAGAACCATATTTCAAGCAACCTGAACCCTAAACATGTTGGTGGTCAGGGCTATCCTCTCACGTATCCAGTGTCCTTGGCAGCGCCCTAGCAAGGCGCACCCCGCTGTTTAGTTCAGTTCAATCTCATCTATGTTTAAGTCCGATTGGGGCCCGGACCCTTAAGATGCCCGTCCGCCGCTCCCCGTTCTTCGTCCTCACATTTTTAATCTTTAAGTCACAGAATTAATGTTGGCCCAGACCCTCACTGAAAGGGTAGCCCCCCCACTTTTGCCCACTGATTTTTCCAAAATCACTGTAAAAGATGTCTTGTTTTAAAATTTCGTGTGCAATCCTCCACTGATCTAATTTCAAACTACTTTACTGTAAAAGATGTCTTGTTTTAAAAGTTCGTGCGCAATCCTCCATTGATCTAATTTCAAACTACACCCATTTTTGAAGATTCGCACACCGTGCATCGCCTCCTTCGTCCGTGGTTCGCACGTCGTCTATTTGGCTGGTTGTTCTGTCAGCCGCACCTCATGCGTGTGTATCTGTTGGATGATTGCCCTTTTGTTTTCATAATTATGCTCCCTTTTTGCTTCGTTCTCGTTTCCCATCCATACGTACATCGTGTGTACACTATTATTTGATAAGGTATGCCCCGTTGTGCTGCGTCATTGTAGTGGCCATTCTGCAGTGTTCCTGACTGTGTTTGTCTTGTAATATTTGGTGTGTTTTGTTGTGCAGCCCGTCGTTTTGTTCGACATAGCTTCATATCATTGGAGATTCTGGTTTCGTTCGATTCTGTTGCGCTGGGTGATCGATTCCGACTCATCCATCCATCGGGTCCGCCATAATAAGTGGGCAACGGTCCGGGACAGTCTCTTGGGTCCAAGTTTAAAGTGACTAATTGGGGTGTTTCGAAGTTGTGCACCAACTTCGTTTAGTGATTAAGCTAGGTATTCGCCACCCAAATAAGAAAGAAAGAAGAGGAGACTATTTTTTTGACCTCATGTGCAAGCGTAGCTCAGTTCGTCAGAACAAGGGACTTCTCATTCCTAGGTCGTCGGTTCGAGTTCGTCTAAACTGAAAACTCAAATTCCCATGGATTTGAGCTACATGAACCCTCAATCAAGGATATTAAACTACTGTTGAAAGTAATTAAAGCAATCATCATCATCATACCCACTAGCGGGTCCGCCACTTCAAGTAGGCGGGCAACAGTCTGGAACAGTCCGATGGCACGGAAGGATCTTACTCAGAAAACTGTAAAATTGGTGGAAAGGTCAGAACAATGCTAGGGGCACAGGGAGACAAATTCCGTTTTTTTATGTTTGTACTTCCGTGATGTATCCGGTGAGTGGGATTCTAATAAGTGCAATCCGACTAAACTCCTGAACTTAGTAAAGGGTGGCACAATTCATTGTGTCTTCATCACCCAAGGAAAAAAGAAAGAACCTTGAAAGGCAACTAAGAAAGAAAGAAAGAAAGACGGCTTGCGGTTACTTGATTGCAATCATGCTCTAAGCTCCAAGTACTCATGTATATGTAAACCAATTCATATGCATCTATACTCCCACCGTGGCATTCACACACTTCTATTTCTATATTCTTATGAAAAAATTCGTACTCGACTCAATTTAATGACAAGAGGACCCTTGCAAGAGATCTGCATTGTGCACCATTCATGGAGAACTCTTAATATTCTAGGAGTGTGTTGCGTAGTGGTAGCGTAAGTCAACAAAACAAACAAACTAAATGCCATCCAACTGAAAATGCAGTGGGATTGACTTGAAAATATGGGTCTAGAGCTATTTAGCACAGGTAGGACGAAGGCAGCTGTTGTGCTCAGCTGAAATGACAAGGGAATCAAACCGGCCCTGAAGCAAGTATGAGCTTACGCCACACTGCAGATCTCTATTAGATCAACCAGAATCGATCCTGTTCACAATCGATATCCCAATGCTTCAGGCTCTTATGCCACGCTTCGCGCAGGACCCTCTGCACTTGGTCTAACGTCCAACGGCGCACTTGATTCCTCGACGTCCCATTGTTTCTATCTTTGGTTTTGTGTCTAATGAAGGCGGTCAAAATACCTAAGGAGTGCACCCTCAAATATCTCTCTATAGACTAAAGAGTAGTCAACCCCAAACGTGACTGATGCGAGTCACGGTCTACACATGCCAGAGAGTGTGTGTTGCTTTGTTTCATTAAACCAATATTGGGGAATCGTTACTTTGGTCACAGAATGACGCTGATACCTTCCCTCACTCAAATAGTCAATGGTATACGACATATGACATGTTTGAGCGAAAGACATATGTCAAGAATTCAATCATCCAGAACGGGGAATCTAAGCACCATGACATTGCGCGCACCCCCTTTTGCTTAAACGCTCGAGAGAGAGGTACAAGCAATAATGCAACAGATACGACACATTATAAAGATAACAAAGTAAATAGACCATCGAGACCAGGAGAAACAACTTCAATACTTGAACAGACGCACGGGCATAAGAAGGGCCGAATGAAAAATATTTGCCGCCAACGTGCTTGTTGCTGAGAAGTCCATCTGTAAAGGATTCAAAAGTTACTCGAGGCAAAACTTTGGTCCCAATCCCGGGTATCTACATTGCAGCAGGGCACTGTTTAGCACTGATTTTTCTGTCGTGTACTGAAGACACGAATGGAAACATGCTTGCTGTGCCCATGTAAATGCATGTTGTGCGCCCAGGCGATACAAACAGAGTTGTCTTGAGAGATTGGAGTGGGATTAAGGTGCAGAAAAACAAGTTCCACGGCAAGCTAGACGGCCCACACAAACACACAAGAACAGCCAGCCAACACTATGAGCTGCATCACAGCCATGCTTGGCGCCACCATTTTGGAAAGTGTCGCATGCCTAGCAAAACCCTAGCACTTTTCACGAAGAGATGGTAGGCCATCAAGCTGCGCCAATAACTCTTGTCAGGAGTCCACCTGAAGTAAACAGAGAATGACTAGGAGGAGACGCAGATTGCATCGATGTTAACAGACGAGAGCATACGATATTTCAACACCAGGAAGTCTTGCGAGCTGTGAGACCAAGTAGATAGTGGAGCAAAAAGTTTATCATTCGTATAGAGACGACATACCCAATCATATGTCAAGCCAACCATAAAACAAATGGCAAGAGACTCAGATCATGAAGCGTGACCCTCAAAGATGAGAAGGTACGTGTCAAAGAGGTATGCCAGAAGAAACATGCCAAGTGGTGCCGCTGTCACGCAACAAAGCACTGTAATATCGAATTTGAAAGAATCACTATGGCGACCTCCAAGCCAGATCATTTGGGCGCTGTCACCTCGAGCCAAGCGACTCAAAGATACGCTGCCAGAATCGAGTGTCAGCATGGCCTCATCAGCTTGAATAGCCGAATGAGCTGGACGCTGCAAGTAGAGCTGAGCGACGCTAAAATGCACCAATGGAATCGCGAAACGGTTTAAGTGAGGCACCCGTCTGAAAAACAGATGCCGCTGTATGATAGAGAGCGATTGTAAGAAACTTAATGTCAGTATTACCATGTTGCTGCTGTAAATTGCACCGAAAATAGAGCAGCCCAGACAAAGTGGTGTTCCGTTGACCCCTTTTACGTGACAATATGCGACTTCATCTCAATCATCTTTGACATCAGACTCAAAACTTGGTAGCAATCTCTATCGTGAAAAATGTCAAATCTGAAGTCTGCAAGTACACATGAGCAACCGAATGACAAAACGTATCACGAGGAAAGCGAAGGACACAATCATCGAACTCGTCAAAATAACACGGATAGTCGTGACGCATAAGCTGGGTTTGAAGACGAAAATCCAGCAGTCACGCTCTTCCCATTCCTTGCATCCAGAAAAAAGTTGCACAGGAAAGGAAACCCAGAGCAGCTTTTTCAATAGCAGGTATCTGCACAAATCCACTACTCAAATTCACCTTTGCGCTGAGTGAGCGACACAGAAGCCTTGTCCAATTCAATGTGAAGTGCTTGTTGGAATCACCTCCTTGCGCCATGATGCTCACACAAAACAAATGTCATGTGATCTCATCTCCAGATATTGATCTGCACGAACGCGTGACTAGCAGCAAATCAATGTAGGAGGACGCACCAAGTTCACTCAGCAAAATGCAAATACAGGAGAATGTATCAACTAACAAGTGTTTTGTAGAGACGTGGCAATGTTGCACGATAATAACTTCGGTATGCAATGATCGTGGATATTTCCCCCCCGTGAGTGAAGCCCGCTGGTGACAGTACAAAATATATGATTATTTTCCCCATCCATCTCATACGCACGAATTGGGTGAGAGCAAGCTGTTCAGATAAAACAAAGTATTCTATCGCGCACACATCCAAGCATGTAACACAAAGGGCACCGCAGCATACTGTAAGATGCAAGATACATCTCAGGCATCGAACACAAATGGTGGAGCAGAACAAATTATTTGCCAGTGCGAGAATGCCGAGCACGAGACTGCACACTAAGCACTGAGAAACACGTCACCCCCTTGCTGTAGGCAAGAGTGAGAGAGAGGAATTGAAAGCGCACCAGTACAGCACGATGGCTGCGAAGCGTATCACGTCACGTTTGATCGTTTGACCTAGAAAAGCGCGAGAAGTGACTCATGCCATGAAAGGTGAGTACTGGAAAACTTGTAGCCCGTCTTCTATTTCTTTGATTACTTCGAGTTCATTATTGTAATATGTGCAGTCTGACCTAAAATCCCAGAAAGTTCCAATCCGGTGGCTATTCAAAACAAACAAAACAAACCTACAGTCCTACAAACTAACTTTAAGCACTTGATCAATGGGTGTTTTCCAACCACCTGGTACATTGTTGGGTTTTGACCACCCAAGAAAGAAAGAAAGAAAGAAAGAAAGAAGAAAGCATGGGTGACCTTAAAATGGACGTAATTGAACTGAATTTTTACGTACACAATGATCAATCATTTGATTGGGCCAACATTAATCAGCGACTTGAGGCCGCTTCCATTCAATTCTTGCCTGGAACCAAAAATCGTCATCTTTTCGAAATCCTATGGCTGCAGCTTTTTTTGAATCATTTTACCCGTCAATCCATGGGGTCAATTTTTCAAGGGTAAATGACAGAACTGCTACGGGTGTTGTGAAACATCGAACTGAGCAGGTTTTGAATGATGGGAACTGAGCAGGTTTCGAAAGATGGGTCGCACCGAGGTCGCGGGAAGGTACATGAAATTCAGATATGATATTTTCGTTTACTAAAAATGTTTTTCTTGTACTTATTCATCACTTTTCTTCAGGTACATAAATGTCATGTATTGGCAAGAGAATCCCTTAGGAGGAAACATCATTGTGCTGAGATGACCCCATGGCAGGTGCTCCTGCAACGTTTGGTTTGGTCCACTTCAACTTTCAGGCGCTCGAAAGATCCCAATCCTTTTGAAAACGATAAAGTTACAATATGACGACAGAATCTTACAAAGTCCTGGGATCTAAGCACGCTTGCTACAAAAGTTTAATTGAAAGATTGCGTTCGAAAACTTTGTATCATAACGAAAAGATTTCAAAGTCTGGGACCCAAACATGCCTGGAACAAAAATTTAATTGAAAGCTTGCGTTCGAAAACTTTGTATTATAACGAAAAGATTTCGATTGCTGGAATTATTGAATGGAAGCGACTCAAGGCCCGATTCAGGAATGGTATCGTGATTTTTCGCACGCTCAGTGCTGTATGAATCTAAAACAGTGTCAAATCGATTTCTTCATCCAATTTCAGTGGCGGGTAACGATCTGCAGATAACGATCTGCAGAATGCACTCTGATTCGGAGGTGTCGGGTTAGCAATCGCCGAGCGCTAGGAATTTACCATATCATGCGAATCTTGTGTAAGTTTTAAGGATCAATCTGTAATGGAGACCGTGATCTGGGACTGACACACCTTGCAACGACACAGCCGCTGCAATCACTGGTGAATTTGCACACTGGACGTTGATGGAAAACAGTAACAATTTTTCATTGGCCAAGTTGCGAAACTTGACGCGACGAACACCAAAACGTGCCGAAAGTTTGTCGCGGCGCTGAGTTGTATGTGCATACGATGAGACGAAAGGCATAAAGTTGGCCAAAATAAAATCACAGTCACAAAAATCAGAATATCCACAGTAAAAAAATGCGACCCCCAGCCTAAGAAGGAAGGAGCCGGTGGAGCATAACAATTGTGGGGTATAACTGTGACTTGCAGGTCGAGGGAATTCACAGCATTCAACTTTGACAGGATAAATCACAAACCCCATATCCCTGTGATACCCCAGAGTCACATAAATGAGGGAGGGCTTGTTTTAGAAATCGCCAATTGGGCGCGCGGTGGCGTCCCTATGGCGCGCGGCGGCATTGTGCTCAAGCCTTCCGCCTCCACTGGGACTGTGACATGCCCACGTACCAGGTTGCGAAACTCGATACAACAAGCACTAAAACGTGCTGAGGGATCGCGCTGAGTCGGATATGCACACCATGAGACAGCAAACTTCAAGAAGGAATCATGCGAAATTCAATCCATGTTTGCGCTGTCTATATCATACTCTCGTTCGCGGGTTCTCATGCTCTCTCAACCCTCGAAAAAATAATTTAAACACAACTTGAAAGGTGCACAGTTTTTGAAAAAGGGGAGAGCTTGCTTTACAAATCGAGAACTCTCGTTTAGAAATCGACAAATTATGCTGTTTAAGCCCTCCTCCCTTTTTTGACTCCGAGGTAACATTGACAGTCAACCCTCAAAGGATGTTGGACTCAGGAATGACAGAAGACCTCTGGATTGGTAAGGGCAGAAGATCAGGCTGGTGCAGTCGACCAATGGGTGTTCAGGCGAAGGGAACCAGCGATAAAGCGTCTACGAACAAGATCTGCCGCCGTGCGCCACGCCAGTGGCGCACGGACGTGTCAACTCAGAGTTGACACGTCAGAGAAAGTTGGACAAGCAAGAGACACAAGAGTAGACACAAGAGTACATGTGACACTTTAATGTTCTGAAACTCGACAAGCTCACCTCGGATCCTCGATAGCCTCTTATGCTTTTCGATGAACGTGAGGGAGGGAAAAAGAATCTTCAAATGTTCGGTTAGGATCTAAACTTCGAAACTAAACTCTCTCATTCGTGACAAGATCTCGTTCGTAGGCGCTTTAGGCCAAAGTCACGCCAGTGGCGCAGGGCGGCAGATCTTGTTCGTAGGCGCTTTATCGCTGAACCCCCAGGGGTTGTCATGGTGAATTGGAACCCCTGCGTCCCCAGGATATCCATTGTCAGGTTGTAAAACCTCTACAAGACACCGAAGCATCTGCTTGATCTTGCACTAGCAAAATCAGTGGTTGAAAGAAGCGATTTACCAATCAATGGAGTAGCCGCTCTTAATTCATGGAGTTATTTCGTGTACAGGAGATTTAAGCAGTTCGCTTTCTTGAAACTACCAAGGTTGGATATGTTTCCAAGGAATAAAGTTCACAGCTGAAGCACGAGGCAATTGTGATTCAAATGTGACGACACGCTAAATCCAAAACAAACTCAACGCCCCGTCATTCTGAATGGATACCGTGACCGTGACTGAGTGTCTTGCGCACATCATTTCGTTCGTGACATGGCCTTACAGAGCCTACAGCGCTCTCTTGCAGTGCACCTCTCTTGAAGAAAGAGAAAGTGAGCGAGAGAGAAAAAAGAGAGAAAGAGCGGGCGGGACAGAGAGTGCGCACGAGCGAAAGAGAGAGAGTGTTTTTGTGTGCGCGTTTGTGTGTGTGTGTGTGTGTGTGTAGAGAATGAGGGAAATGGATAGAAAGAGAGAGGTAGAGGTGGAGAGAGAGGGAGTGAGAGAGCGAGAGAGAGCGAGTGGAGAGAGAGAGAGGTGGAGAGAGAGAGAGAGAGAGAGAGAGAGAGGGTGGCAAGAGAATAAGAGAGAACGAGAAAGGTAAAGTGTGCGTGTGCGTGGGAGAGAATGGGAGTGGAGACAGAAAAGGAGAAAGAAAGGGAGAGAGGAAAAAGAAAGAGAGAGAAAGAGCGAGAACGAGAGAGAGGGAGGGAGGGAGGGAGGGAGGGAGGGGGGGATGGAGGGAGTGGTGGGTAGGAGGGAGAGACGGAGGGAGGGAGAGAAGGAACTCATGTAGGTGCGCGAAAGAGAGACTTGAAGCGGAAACATGAGTCCATGAACCCATTTTCCACGTACCAAATCAACCCATTGATTGTTGCACGTTGTTCTAAACTATCATTCAATGATGTTCTTCTCTTCTTATTGTCAGTTCTGAATCCGGCATCTCATGCAACCACCCCCTCTGCACGGAGCCAGGCGGTGTACATAACAACATCTTGCTCTTCGTCTCCCTCTCTCTCTGCCTCTATGGCCTTGCCTCCGGGCTCGATATACACATTCCGCAAGTCACACATCACAGCATCGTGCTCGCCTGCAGCTTGGTACTCCTGGTCGAGGGGGAAGGAGAGTGTGTAGTAGGCCGCACAGTATGGTAGGAGGAGAGAGTGTTTTTCAAACATCTCTCGCTTTTCTGACGTCTCGAGCAGGTGACTCCATTCAAACCCGGCCTCCGCGCACTGCTTCATCTTGTCAACGTCGCCTGTCCGTCCACTCTGTTTACCCAAAATATCCACCAGCGGCATGTGCCGCCTGCGCAACAGTTGCAGCACTCCCTTTCGGCGTTTCGCGAAGTTTTCATGGCTTAAGGTGCCCTGGTACAGGCTGATGATCCATTTACGACTCGGGCGGATTCCCACGGGCACAGCATAGGTCAGAATGTTCATGTTAGTGCTGCCGTCGTCATTGATTGTGGCCAGGCTGAAGACTGGGGCCGATAGGGTCGGGGGGGGTGGGTCTGCCTTTCCCAAGGTCATCCTCGCACCAGCAAATACTGAGCTTGTTCGGCGGGACTGGTAACGTGTATGGAAAAAGAGAGGGACTCGTTTAGCGACATGGAAAGAAAATAAAATTGCCTCTGAGGATCCTACTCTGCCACTCTGCTACTCTTCTACTCTGCTACATTACAGGACTTTTTGGAACCCAGAGAATTGGTCAATAAGTGTGCAGGTTTCCAGCGTGTCGGGTGCGCAGCTTGCATGCCGTCGAGTTCCAAACAGTACATGCTACACGTGTCTGTGCCCCCAACATACGCATTGCGCAAATGATGCATCCCAAACCCAACACAATTGGTGAAGGGGGGCTCCAAAAACAGCAACACGCATGCATCCCTCGCTCATCCGCACAGCATATATGAACACCCATGCCTTCAACAACAATGTACACTCGTCGCGTCACAAACAAGGAAAACCTGCGGAAGGGGAGCGCGAAAACCGGTTGCAGACGCCACTAGCATACACACCATGACTCTGCTCCGCATCATTGTCTCAATGGCACTTAAACAACTGTGAACGATGTGGCTCAGCAATCGTCGGCTGCCTTGCCTCCCGCAGAGCCTACGTGGCGGCACCTGTCACCTGATAACCACAATAGCGAGGCGTCGAAAGCAGTGCATGCACCAAGAACGATCCACAGCACCACTTCTTCCATAAGATAGCAGTGACCGTCTTGGCACTTTGGCAGTTCCCGCCATTGCGGCAAAAAATCGGAACCGCTTGTCCCATCTGACCTTCACACCGGACAGCGGAAGTCGGCCGTTGTTACTCCGAAGAGGATGCCGAAGAGAACGCCACAGGGTATCCCATCGGATACTAAGACAGGTCGGTTGCGGCAGCAGCCTGTGCAAGGGAACGTGTCCTGGAGAGACTTTTCCAAGGCGCGGACGGCGACAAGTCGGGCGACTTGTCCCTGGAGGAGTTTGAGAAGGCCTTGGGACCGACGTGGATGCAGAGGTGGCAAGACAGCTCTTTCGCGAACTCGGCATCGACAAGAACGGTACGGTATCATGGCAAGAGTTCATGGTGGGTTCGCAGAGCCACGGCGTCCCCGTGACGGACGAGTTGGACGTGCTCAAGGGCCTGCTGCACAGTTCGACTCTGATCGACATGATTGCACTGCATCTCATGGACATCCTTCACCAGAGGTTGGAAGCGGGCGAAAAAATGTCAACGGACGCAGTGCGTTGGCTCGTTTGCGGCAAGGACATCACCACTGCCTTGCAGGGCGAACTGGGCTGCAACATCGAGAAACGTTTTGGTGAGCAATTGCAGATCTGAAGATGATAAAACAAAACAAAAATGCCGTGTTGAGCCCAACCGAGATGAACGACAAGTTTGCCACTTCGTCAGCGGTGTTTGACACTGCGTTTGGCAAGATTAATGAGTTCCTGGGTGGCGTAACCGAGCACGTAGGTCTGCCAGCCACAAACCTCATGAGAGGCATGGAAAATAATTTCTGCCACGGCAATGACGCGCACGCCAAATTCGAGACGTCCAACTACGAGGGCACTACGACGCCGGTGCAGGAGTTCGATTTCGTGGTTTGGCCAGACCTCGCCATGGAGTATCCGGGGAAGTGCAGGGCAACGCATTTGGACGTGTACTGCTCGCTGCGGGCGCTCGCCGTCGCGACGATGGCGAGCCTCGACATGCCGCTCGCGGAGATTGCGCTTAGTTATCAGCGTCCGGATGGTAAAAGCGTCCGCTTGACAAAAACGTCCGCAGGGGCGGGACATTCTGAAGACTCGCTCGGCTCTGTGCAGTCTGCACAAGGCCAAGGAAGCCTTTGTGACGGTGCGGCCCTTGCAACGCGCGGCCGACGAGCTCAGAATCAATCCTTGGAATACCCCGAGTTCGGTGGCAGGATAGGACGACCCACGTTCCGTTGAAGTTGCGGATTGGACAGATTGTGCAGTTTGGTTCACGTGACGAGATGGTGGATCTTGACGTGTTGTTGTGCGAGCCGGAGCAGGCCGATTCTGACCTCATCAACGCAGCTCAGCTCCAGGGCAAAGTGGTGGTGACAAAGCACGGGGGGTGTTAATACATTGAAAAAGCGTGGCGCGTTGTGGCAGCTGGAGCTTGTGACTTCATCATCGTCACTACCAATGACACTGTGTTTACGGCTACGGGGGGAAAGAGTGAAGATCGTGCTGGGATCCCAGTGGTCGTGATCAAGGCTAAAGAGGCAGCGGTACTTCTCGCATTTGGCAAGTCATCCTTCTTGTACTCACTGAAAAGGCAGGACACAGAAAAGGTGCAGATGCTTTTCGACAGCTTCTCCATTTCATCAGGCAACGTGCGTGGATCTGGACATGATGCTGGGGGCGCCTTTATCATCAGCGGGACCGAGTCTAACGGACACGTCACGTTTGAAAAGAGGTACGATTCTGCTTGCATTTCTGCTGTTGTGACGGCAATCTTCCGTAGCCTGGACACCCACAGCAACGGTGAGATCTCCTTGAAAGAATTCAAGCCATGGATGCAAGGTGAATGGAAAGGCCTGTCAGATGAGAATGCGAAAAAGTTATTCAACCTATTCAATACAGATTGCACCAATATGATATCAGAGGCTGAGTTTCTGGAGAAGTGCTCGGACAGGCTTCATGTCTTCCCCTCGCTATCTCGTCTGATGCCGCAATCATATGCCGGCAAAAAGGACACAATGCGGAACCTACATAGCAGTGACGTGGGAGCAAGGCAGCAGCGTAGGAGAGTTTCGCCTCGACCTCAGCGCTGCCAGCTGGACTCAACAGCTGCATCGCATCAAAGTGCTTGAGGAGCTGGTGTCGCGGGGCACAGATGACCTCGAAGCATTGCGTAAGGTGATGACAGGGGCCCTCAAGAATGCCACGCAAAAGGCTCATGTCGAGTCAACGGGGGGCACCAGCTTTCGTGCTGTGGCCAAAGCGCTGGCTGGTGTGTTGAGAGTCGCCGTCAGCTTGACGTGCTGCTGGAGCTGGCGCGGGCCAATCTCATCGCAGCCAACCTGGTCGAGGAGGAGATCATTGGGCTGCGGTTATTCACAGGGCCATTGTTCATGAAAATCAATGGCTCGCTGCACCAGGTCATGGAAAACTCAGCATACAGCAATGTGTTCCATGCCAGCTGCAGCGGCCTGACCAAGCTGTCGACGGTGGCCCGCATACCTGATTGGAGGACTGTGTATAGGGGGTTTGGGGGGATGCACCTGCCGTCTGAACTTGAATATGAAGACGCTAATGGAGCCAAAGGCGTGTGCGAGCGCGGTTTTCTGAGCACCACAACTGACATGGAGGTGGCCACATCCTACGTGGGCAAGAAGGAGATGCCAACCATTTTTTCGATCGAGTGCGGGGCGGTGGACAAGGGTGCTTGCATCTCATGGTTGTTGCAGCACCCCGAGGATGATGAGGTGCTGATGCTGCCGCGCTCCCATTTGGAGGTCGTGGGTATCCCGGTGGTGCGGACTACAATGGACAATGTCAAATTCTTGGAGATTCCGCTTCGCATTTCCTGCAACCTCCACATGCCAACTATTGAAAATATCCGTGCCAGTAGAAAGACACAGCTCAGCTGCATGCTCGACCATACACACGCCGAGATCTGCCGAGACTTGAACGCCCTACTAAATGATGCAGGTGTCGCACAGCGCGCCACAACTGACACATGCTGTGCGAAAAGAAATGCCATAAAACAAGACCCTGTGGGCAATGCCCGTACACTGACAGAGGAGAACTCGCCCCACAACTCTGGGATGGTAGAGGGTATCAAGGCGCAGTGTGCGACGTGGATTGCAGCTGTCCGGGCGCACGATGCCACGTGGTTCAACGTGCACGCAAATTATGAACGTGTGATGTTGGAAGCATTCGACCTCAAGCGCCTCGCCCTTGGTAAGGTTGAGCTGTGGCGCGACGACTGCGGTGCACTTGCTGTGTTAGTGAACGAGCTATCACTGTGTGCAGCTATCCAGCAGACACAGAGCAAGAAACAGCGCCTGTATCAGGTGTCCAAAGCAGTGGCATGCGCCAACACTTGCAGGCCCTCCGTTGTGACGTGGTGGCATGGTCCACGTATGGCTGTTAGCGACACTGTCAGAAAGCTGGCCTTGCAGTTGTGCACTGACCGGGGACTGCTCATGGCTGTTGTAAATGACAAGCTGGGTGAGACGTCATTAATGCGCCAGGTGACGCTGGGTGCGGCGCTGGAGTCCATCATCTTGCTAGTTGACGCAGGTGAGGACCCACATGCAGTTGACTGGCAGGGTGCAACCGCTTTGCATCTTGCAGCGCAGGTTGGGCACACGGCGATAGTGGTGGCGCTGATTTCAGAGCTGACAACAGTACTGTTGACAAGAGAGGAGAGACAGCCCTCATGCTTGCGGCGCGGGGTGGGCACACAGCAACAGTACTGGAGCTAGCACAGGAGTGCGGTGCCAACGTCAATGCATGCAACATGAATGGATGGACAGCCCTCATGCTTGCTGCGCAAGGCCTATATACGGCAACAGTACTGGCGATGGCGCTGGATTGCGGGGCTGACGGGAATACTGCTAACAAGGATGGAAGCACAGCCCTGATGCTCGCGGTGCAAGGTGGTTACACGGCAACAGCAGTGGCACTGGCGCTGGAGTGTGGAGTGGATTTGAATGCCGTTGACAATAATGGATGCACAGCCGTCATACTCGCGGCAGCAAACGGGCACACGGCGACAGTGGTGGCGCTGGCTCAGGAGTGTGGTGCTGACGTGAATACTGCCGACCAGCATGGCTTCACAGCCATCATGCGCACAGCACAAGACTGACCGCTGTCACAAGAGTGCGGAGCGGATGTGAATGCTGATAGGGTGACAGCTCTCATATTATCTGCGCGAGGCGGACACATGGCAACAGTGCTGGTTCTTGCTCAAGAGTGTGGGGCTGACGTGAATGCTGCCAAGGGGGATGGAAGTACAGCCCTGATGCTCGCACTGCAAGGTGGGCACACGTCGACGGTGTGGGCGCTGGCTCAGGAGTGCGGGGCCGACGTGAGTGCTACCAACCTGGATGGAAGCACCGCCCTGATGCTTGCGGCGCAAGGCGGGCACACGGCAATGGTGGTATCGTTTGCTCAGGAGTGCGGGGCGGATATGAATGCTGCTGATGCAGATAAAGTGACAGCTCTCTTGTCAATCAGCGCGAGGCGGACACACGGCAACAGTGCTGGCTCTGGCGCTGGAGTGCGGGGCTGATGTGAATGCTGCCAATGAGGATGGAAGTACAGCCCTGATGCTCGCGGCGCAAGGCGGGCACACGGCAATAGTGCTGGCAATGGGTCTGGAGTGCGGGGCCGACGTGAGTGCTACCAAACTGGATGGAAGCACCGCCCTGATGCTTGCGGCGCAAGGCGGGCACACGGCAACATCCATGGCCTTGGCTGAAAATACGGGGTAGACACGATTGTTACCGATCGATGACTTCACAGCCCTCTTGATCACAGCAAGAAAAGAACGTCCGGCAAGAGTGCAGGCGCTTATGAAACAGTCAATATATGAACATATATGTATATATATATATATGTATATAGGTATATATATATATATGTGTGTGTATATATATATATGTGTATATA
>Ga0209491_10004979_pt1 | contig 19913 bp, 25 predicted proteins | sample BON02_FD_187213 | JGI IMG/M metagenome (GOLD analysis project Ga0209491, IMG submission 187213) | Freshwater microbial communities from Lake Bonney liftoff mats and glacier meltwater in Antarctica - BON-02 (SPAdes) (version 2) | ecosystem: Environmental > Aquatic > Freshwater > Ice > Glacier... | reverse complement strand
CTCCTCCCCCCCCTCCCCTCGCTCCATAATAAAACTGCTGCTGGCCACCACCAAACACCGCTGCTGCTGCTCCTGCTGCTCCTGCAGGCATATAATGATTCTCAAGCGTCAGCAAACGCACAGCCGAGCGAAGGGCATCCTGACACGTCTCCGACAGCCTGGTCTGCGGGTGCTTGACGAAGGCCAAAAACGCATCTTGCAGCCTCAACCTTAAAGCTAGCAACTGCAGCGCCACCTCCTTCGGACATCGAAACGTAATCCAATCGTCCAGCAGCAGCAAGGCCTGCTCCCCTAGATTACCCTCTCCATCCTCATCCTCCTCCTCCCCTTCCTCCTCCTCGCCCTCCTCCCCCCCTTCCTCCCTCCCTCCCTCACCACCACCACCAAGCAACCCCCTAATCCCCCGCACCTTCAAATCTCCACATAATAAAAACAAACTCACAACAGGCACGGGCGTCGTGTTGCTAATCACAAAAATGGACGGTGTCCTAACCACCTCCGAAAACACCAAAAAATCCGGTCCTCCCCCCATGGCCCTATGCGCCTCTGGCGTGCTCGCGCGCGTGAAACGAGAGCCAGGGTGGTAATTAACAGAGGACTGATGCAGCTTGGCTTTCTTTTGGCAGGTCGTTGTAAAGTTCACGTCGCCGACGTTTCGAGAGGCGACGCCGGGGTAGAGCCCGGCGCAGACCACGGCGGTGAGCAGGGCGAGGTTCTGATCGTGTTCGATGACAGAGCTGCTGCTGCTGCTGCTGCTGTTGCGGTGAGAGAGGAGGAGGGGGCTATCAAAACCCATGCCTGCTAATTCATTCCCCATCTGCTTTGCGACATCTACTACTGTGGTCAGCGTCGAGCGCGACAGAAAATACCGATCACAATACCCAAACGACGCTTGCATCCCCCCCCTCCCCACCGCCAACTCAAACCCACTCAGCGCTCCTAGCAACGCCAAATGATCGCTCCTCGTCCCCCCCGCCAAGTCCATCTTCGCTTTCGCTGCCTTGGCCTTCCCGTCCGCCGTCAACGGCAAGACAAACGGATCGCGATACGCGAGCGCACACCCCACCTTAAGCGCCGAGCGCCCACATCCTAACAGTTGACCCCATAGGACCATCTTACCGATGCGTGGGTCCAGGGGCAAACGCGCGAGCTTGTGTCCGAGGTCAGTGAGTTGTTCGCGGGCGGTGAGCGCGCCGATTTGCACGAGGAGGTCTATTGCGTTTTTAACTGACAAATCATGCGGGGCATCTGGAGCTTTGCCCAAGAAAGACATAATCGAATGCCCCTCCAACCGCGAGGCCTTCAATCGTGCCATCTCCCTATCCTCTTCCTCCTCTTCCTCCTCCTCCTCCTCCTCCTCCTCCCCTCCTTCCGCTCCTAACGACAAGCTCGCCAACAACGCGCGCGCCGCCTCCGTCTTCTTCTTCTTCCTATTCTTCCCTCCTCCTCCCTTCCCACCTGAAAACACATGCCGCTCAAACGGATCATACCCAGGCGCCAACCCCAGCAGTTTCGCCTGCAAACACAACTCTTCCAGTGGAGTAGTCAACAACTCCGACTCCTTAAACTCCCTCAAACTCTCATACCGCCTCCGGGAACACAAATGAAAACACACTCCCGCCATCGTCCTCCCGGCACGTCCCCTCCTCTGCCGCGCGCTCGCCTTACTAATCCAAGTCGGCTGCAACGTACACAGCTTCAAAAACGGATCGTAATTCTTCTCTTTAACACGCCCAGAATCCACGACAAACACAACATCATCAATCGTCACGCTCGTCTCCGCAATATTCGTCGCGAGCACAATTTTCCTCACCCCCGCCGGGGGGCTCTTAAACACCTCCCGTTGCTGTTGCGAGGGAATCCCCGAATGCAAAGGCAACACCAAAATACTATCCAGCCTCCCCAACACAGGGTCCCTCTTCAAGGCATCGCGCAATCGACTTATATCATCCCAGCCCGGCAAAAACACCAAAATCGCTCCCGGGCGATACCCGGAATCGACAATATACAAAAGCAACGACTGAATCAAGTCATAATCCACCTGCTCATCATCAAAAGCATACTGATAAGCTCTCAGCGCCTCCTGCCCCTGCACCTCCGTCGCCGTCGGCATCGGGCACTCCAAAGCACTATGCCGATGCGGCTCCCCCCCTTCCTCCCCCTCTCCCGCATCCTCCACCGTCGAGACGAACCCTTCCTCGCCCCCTTCCTCTCCTCTCGCCAGCGCAGCCAAAGGCCCACTACTACTAACAGGAGTCGGCGTCTCCCAACTTTCATACTCAGGCACATACCCCCCCTCCCCCTTCCCCTCCAGCTCTCTCAACAACCGTTCCTCCAGCGCCTGGAACCCTCCCTCCCTCCCTCCCTCGTCCTCCCCCCCTTCCTCGCCTTCGGCCAAAACACCATCACACAACACAATATGCGTCCCAAATTCTTCTGGGGAACGAAAGCCTTTCTGTCCGCACATCTCACAGGTATACACAGGAGTCGCTTGACACAAGGCACGCAACAATGAATTATCTCCTCCTCCTCCTCCTCCTCCTCCTCCTCCTCCTCCTTCTCCTCCTCCTCCCTTTTTCTTACCATTACTGCTGCTGCTACTACTGCTGCTGCTACTGTTCAAGAAACCGAGTTTTTGCAAGTAGCTCGTTTGTAGTAGCACGTCTTCTAAGTAAAATTCTTGGACTGGGTAGCAGGTAGAACCAATGGTAACAACAGTGCACCCACCAAAGTAAGCAGAGAGCTTGCCGGTTTGAAGGGTGGCGGACATGAGGATGAGGCGCAGGTCGGCGGGCCGATGCCGCAGGACGAGGTCTCTCAGAATGATGAGGAGAAAATCGGTGTTTTTGTCTCTCTCTGTATTTGGGGGAGGGAAGGAGGGAGGGAGGGAGGAAAGGAGGGAGGATGGGTGAGATGAGGATGAGGAAAGGTGTCAACAAAGAACGGACAAAAGAAATGACATGAATAATGAATAAATAAATTAAAATAAATTAAAATAAAAACTAAAAAACTAAAAAACTAAAAAACTAAATAAAAAACTAAAAAACTAAAAAAATAAAAAAATAAATTTTGATAAAAGAGGTACGTACCATGCACCTCGTCAATCATCACCACATTAAACTCCCTCAGCTCCGGGTCCCCCCCCAGCTTCCTCAACAGCACTCCAGGCGTCATGAACACCACCTGACTCCCCTCCGAGACCTCGCTCTCCAACCTAATATTATATCCCACCGTCTTCCCCACCTCCTCCATCCGTTCACTCGCCACACGCTCCGCCACGGCAATCGCACTGATCCTCCTAGGCTGGGTAACGGCCATTTTGAGTCCTGGTCCTATTTCTTTATCATCGAGCAAAAACTGGGGCACCTGTGTAGATTTACCACACCCCGTCTCACCGGACACAATGACCACTTGATGTTTCTTGATCAGGTCCACGACGAGGGAGGAATGTTCCCAGGCCGGGAGTTTCTTACGGGCGGTCAGCATGCTTTTATATCTGGGGTTGGCGTCTTTTTTGGCTTGGGCCGCTGCGTGACTCTCCTTACGTTTGGTGAGAAGTTGTTCTTCTACTGCAGGGTTGTAGTACCCTTGTTGCTTCTTACTCTGATTCCTCCCCGTGTTCTTGCTACTGCTCGCGATGGCCGCAGTGGCCGTGAGAGAGGACGAGGTCGTCCTCGGCCCCTGCTGCTTCTCTGCTGCACGCACCGCTGCTCGATGCCCCCCTCCATCCCTCCCAGCCTCCTCCGCTGCTGCCGCTGCTGCTGCCGCTGCTGCTAACGTCGCAGAGCGGGACACACACAGCTTCAAGAGCGATTCTTCCTCCCTTTTACTCAATGGATGCTTAGTCACATGCCCCTGTAGTAGCTCCAAAGACTCCTTGCCCGGCTGGAAGGGTGGGTACCGCGTGATGTCCTCCTCCTCGTCCTCCTCCCCGCCATTCCCCCCCTTCTTCTTCTTCTTCGACACAGTAATAAAGCGCTTCCCATCCCCCTTTCCCCTACTCTTAGAGACCAACCCAAGCTGCCCTGCCAAGGCATGAAGGTACTTCCGTTGAATATTATCGAGGGTGGGAGCGAAGGACAGCTCCTCCTTACTCGGGTCCTCCCTCAACTGGTTCAGCTGTGTGGTAAACGAGATCCGCGTCTCCTCCGAAATAGCACTAGGGGCATACGTCTCACGCGTACGCTGATCACCACTCCACTTCTTGTTACTATACTTGCCGGACGAGCCGTTGGAGCCGGAGGCTGGTTGGGTAGGGAGAGGGGGAGGTGGAGGGGGAGGGGGAGGTCGTCTGCTGCTGCTGCTGCTGCTGCTGCTGCTGCTGCTGCTGCTGCTGCTGCTCTGTTGACTGCTTGCCACGCTGCCTGTTCCTCCTCCTCCACCACCACCGTTACCGCCTCCACCACCACCACCACCGCCGCCACCACCGCCCCTGCCTCGTCCTCGGCCGCTGCGCGTCATGGTTGCCCTGCTTGGTTCGTTCCTTCCTTCGCGAATGAAGGAGGCGGGGAGGTCGACTTGGTCTTGCTTTGTTAGTCTCTGTTTCTCTCCTGTCTGCGCCGGGTTCCTTCCGCGCCGCCACCACCTGTTGTTGAAGAAGGAGGAGGAGGAGAAGGTGTGAGACCATGGCGTTTGTTTGCATGTGTGCGTCGAGTGGTAAGATAAAGCAAAGAAGGAACGTCGTCATCGAGAGCCGTTTCCGCTTTTGGCCCATTTTCACTGTCCAATGCACAATCGAATGTGGCGCATATAACACGAAAGGAACGCCATGACAAGCACACAAAAGGAACGCCATGACAAGTATTGAGCCTATTTGACAAGCATTCGCTTCAGAATATGTCTTTTTATCGATTTTGGACACACACACCCTCCTCTATTTTAACCTCCCCACCCCCCTCTACGCCACACACAGGAAAACGAAAAGCAAAACAAGAGGAACACTCATAAACAAACAGTTTTCGAAATGAGATCTGGAATTTGCTTTTGTTGATTACTTTATTGCTTGCGATTTCTTGTCTTTGTCTTTGTGTGTATCAAAAATTACTTATTGTATGCATATGGATAAATAAATAAAAATGCCGGAGCAGGTCTTTCGTGCGTCCCCTCCTTCATTTACCACAAAAGAAGTTGCTCCAAAATGAATTGTCAAAACGGTTTCACCAGACTGACTGGTGCCTCCTTCCTTCTACCCTACCCCTCCACTCCCCACCCCTCCCTCCCTCCCTCCCTCCCTCCTCAACTCGGCGTCAATGGCGACGACACCCCAGCACCCAATTCCTCCGGGGGGATAATCGTCAACCCCCCACTCTTACTACCACTACCATTCATCCCTCCCTCCACTCCTCCCTCCATACTACTCGACCTCCTCACCCTCTGAATAGCCGGATGCAGCCTTCCCCCCTCATTCATCCGCTCCGCAAACCGATACCCCATCTCCACCAACCTCCCCAACCCCTCCCCCTCCTCCAACGTCATAAACTCCTTCCCCCCCGCTCCCTCCCTCCCTCCCCCTCCTCCTCCCCCTCCTCCCAACAACTCATCCTCGACATAATCAAATGTCACGGTCTCAGCATCTCTTAAATGGCTGGGGACCTCCTTCCTCCCTGCTAAAATCGACCCATCCACACACGGCCACCCTCTCCACATACAAAAGGGCCTCCCATCCATGACCAACGGCAAATGAGCCGAGGCCAAACACGTCTCAATCAAATCTTCCTTACTCCTGAAATCCGACACGTGATGCCTTCGATAAGGCAAACACAACACAGTTATATGCACTCGTCCTCTACAGAGCTCCGCGGCGTTCTCAGGTAGAATCTCCTGGAGCCACTCTCGCACCACCTCCCCCCACACACCTACAAGGCCTAAGGCCCGTTCATACACTTTATGTTTTCGTAGGATTTTGACTGCTACTGCTGTAGCGTGATGGGCGTCGACGTGACAAGCCATGAGCGTTGCTGTTAGAGAACCAGCTGAAGCACCCACTAGCTGGACATTAGCCAAATCAAAATGTTTATTCAAAAAAGTAGCAACGCCTGATTGCCAATAAAAGAATTTACCACCTCCGGGGAAGTTCACCACGAGCTCACCATGACCACTGCTGCTGCTGCTGCTTGTGCTGCTCCGGGAGCGGGAGAAGGGGGAGGGGGCCGAGACGGGGGCGACGGGCATTGAGAGACAACGTCTTATTCTGGTGCGGGTGTCACTAGGGCTGCTGCTGCTGCTGCTGCTGCTGTTGGGAGAGAGGAGGATGACTGAAACATCGGCGGGGGTGAGGGAGGAGGAAGCGGCTAGGAGAGCATGGATGTTATCGACAGAAAGCTGCTGCCCTTCCTCCCTCCCTTCCTCCCCCTCGTTCTCGTCGTTGAGTTGGAGCTGTAGCAAGGCCAGGAGGACTGCTTCTTCCTCTTGTCGTTCTTGTTGCTCTTCGCGGAAGGTGTCCAGATCGGCGCGAGAGAGGTGACGTTTATAGCGACTTGAGGTGCGAGGGAGGGAGGGCATGCCCATTGGTACGAGCCGGGCTAATCCTGAGAGGAGATAACGGCCTTTGCTCCCCGTCGTAGTAGTAGTAGTAGTAGTAGTGGTTTCGGCAATGCCGCTGCTGCCCGAGCGCTGGTGGTGGAGGGCCAAGACGGATGATGGTGGTGTGAGTGCTAGTGATGCTGAGGAGGAAAGGTCTGTGGAGGACAAGGGTTTCCTCCGCCCAGCGGGAAGTGGAAGGGGGAGGGAGGGCAATGACGAGGACGAGGACGAGGATAAGGTGGCGTAACAGAGGCTGGTTGTCGCTGCGCCTACGCCTTGGTGTGATGGTGATGGCAGAAAGGAGGAGGAGGACTGTCGCTCTGCCTCCTCGTCTTCATTCCTGCTGCTGCTGCCGCTGCTGCCGCCGCCGCCGCCCACCAAGAGACCCAGGCGGCCACCGTCCCCTTGTGGGGGCATGGCCCTAAGGGGCAGGCCGCTGGTAGCAGGCGCCGTGGACTGCCCTCTTGCTTTGCCTGTGTCGAAGAAGGTGGGTTGGAGAGATGCGTATGAGTGTCGAGAAGGGTGGGAAGAGCGCTCTATGAAGTGCATAGTGATTAGACGAGAGACGAGTTGCCCTTGTTGGTGGCCCATCGAAAATCAACAAAGCAAGTCCGTCGACACACAGTGACCACCCCACTGCCCTGTCCTGCCCTGTCTTTACAACAGAGAGGAGGAGGAGCCAGGGCCCAGGTGTCACGGCAAGCCAAAGAGACATATCAATCAAGGCGGCGAAGGACAGGCTTTTCCTGCAACAGCAACCTTGTAGCGAAAAGGCGCGAGGAAGGGAACGAGGCTGCTTGTGAAAAGTCCAAGAAAAGGCATTTTGGCAGGCTGAAGTCCATGCGGAAAGCACAGGGAAGCTTTTTTAACCATCTTTTCATGCCACAACGCCACGTGCTATTTGGGGCTGCAAAATACACGACACTCGGAAAGTCGTGCGGCAAGGACCTCGCTAAAGCGAGCCATGGGTCGCCACAATTTGAGAAGCAGCACAAGACAAGTAACAAGCTATGAAACAAAGCGAAAGGTTGACTCAACAGATCATTACACCGCTTTTCTTATTTTATCTTGCCCTTCTCCAGTCCTATCACGCCTCTACACATACACCCTTCCTCAAGCTTCTTCACCGACCTCCCCTCAGCCCGCCCTCCACTCTCACTAAACCAAAAACTAAAGCACAAACGTCGGCCCACCACGTATTTTCCCGAGGGCAAACGTAAGCGGCAAAGCCACCAGCACCATCGCTACCAAATCGCCATCCATCCGACGCCACCGCTCTCGCAACCCCCGCAGCCCTCTTTTCAGCAGCCCTCCCGGTGCGTAATGCTGGTAAGGGACAGCATCGAGAAAGTTGGCCTTCATGTCACGCAGGAGCAGGGAGTCCAGTTCCTTGAAGACGGGGCCGGGTTTGCCGTCGCCGATGATATTGCCATTGATGCGCACGATGGGGAGGACGGAGCCACCGCCGAGACTGAAGGCTTCTTTTGCAGAGAGGAGCTCGGCGAGGGTGATGTGCTTGTATTCGACGCCCGTGACGATTCCTGGTGGTTGTAGTGGTGGTGATAGAGAGTGAATAGATAAGGGTCAAAACGGGGGACAAATCGGAGACTCTCCGCCTAGACTGAAGGCTTCTTTTGCAGAGAGGAGCTCAGCGAGGGTAATGTGCTTGTATTCCACGCCGGTGACGATGCCTGTCGGTTGTAGTGGTGGTGATAGAGAGTGAATGGGTCAAGGTTGAAACGAGGGACAGATCGGGGACTCTCCGCCGAGATTAAAGACTTCTTGGCAGGAGAGAAGCTCGGCGAGGGTGTTGTGCTTGTACTCGACGGCCGTAACCATGCCTGGTGGTGCGAAGCGGTTGAATAGATGGTGAGCAGAGAGCAGAGAAGGGGGCTTGATGAGAAAAGGCAAGGGGGAAGTGGATGAGAAAGAGAAAATCAAAGAGAGACTCCCCTTGAGGACCCCTCCCTTCGCTCAACCCCTCCCTCGTCTTCTTACCTTGCGGCTTGAGCGTCTCTTCCGCCAGTTTCCACAGCCTCTTCACCGTGGTACCAGCCAGAATATTCTCGAAAGGAGGTGTGCGCAAAGTGCCTTGGGGGGTGAGAATGGCGACGTTGCCGATGGAGCTCTCGGCTAGGCGGCCGGACTCGTCTAGTTGAATGCCAAGGAAACCTCCCTGTGGTGGTGGTGATGGTGGGGAGGGAGGAAAGAGGCTAGGGGTCAGACTTTGAAACGAATATGTTTTGGGGGTGAGAATGGCGACGTTCCCGATCGAGCTTTCGGCCAGGCGGCCTGACTCGTCTAGCTGGATGGATGCCGAGTAAAACCTCCCTGTGGGTGGTGGTGATAGTGGGGAAAGAGGAAGAGAGTGATGAGAGTGAGAAAAGAGCGATAGAATATTCTGACTTTTCAAAACAAAGGAGATGGAGCTTTCGATCAGGCGGCCGGACTCGTCTAGTTGAATGCCGCGGAACCCTCCCTGTGCACGGTGCGGTGGTGATGGTAGGGTGAATAGGAAGAAAAGACTAAGGTAAAACGGGACAGACACAAATCATCACATGATATGTTTGAAACTCACCATATCCTCAGCCGACTCACACACCAAGGCATTGGTCAAGTAATTGGTGCTTTTGATGGTGGCCAGCAATCGATTCTTCAACGGGATGTCTTCTACCACGTATTCAGCCACCCCCTGCAGCTTTAGCTCCGCCTTGGATGTGTACCGATGCACCATCACAAATAAACCACTGCTTGCCGTTTCCTTGGAGCTGACCGAAAAATTGCCTCGTCCTGTGTGGTTGTGCGTGAGAGAGAGAAGAGAGAGTGAGAAGGCTGAGTGACGACCTGATGTCGAGATTGGTGTAGCGCCCCACAGTCCCCGCAAAAATAATATCTCTTCCCCACCCGTCCGCCTCCTGCTTCCCACTACCCTTTGTTTCGCCAAACACACCTGCCGTCATCCAAAAGCGGACAAAGATGCCATCCCGCTGCTGACTGGCCGCCACGGTACTAAGAATGATTTGCCTCAGTTCCTCCTTGGTGTATGAGGGATGAATCCGAGCTTGTCCCGCAGAACGCAGCAATCGATCTAAATGAAAATCCAAACCATAACACTGCCCTTGAGAGACGTTACATGTGTCAAAGACGGCGTGGCCGCGGTGCACCATGTGCTCGTCCATTGGGACTGTCATCAGCGCCGGGTCGGTCACTATGCCGCCGCCTAGCACCGAACTGTAAAACGCAAGGAAGTCGAACGCGCCTCGTGGCAGCTTGAGCTGCATGGCTTGAAAGGCCTCCTCGATGTTCATCACGTGCGGTCGGAGGGGCCCAGGTGGCGCGCTTGGCCGCGACGACTTGGTGGGAAGCAGTTTGCCTCGAGCCATGACGACGGGGCCGAGGAGAGGAGTAGGGGAAGGGAAGCTTCGATGCGTGCTGCGGCAGAGGCCCGGGAAGCGGCAAGAGTGGCGAAATAGAGGCGGCAGGACGGCTTGGACCTCGTCAGGCACCTTGGTGTCGTAGCTGTATAGTTGGATTGGTGTAAGTGTGCGTGGTGGGTGAGCATTGGTCAGGGCAAAATGGACCATAGGGAATTCCAACCTCACCACCCCCCTAGCCCAAAAAGCAAAAAGTAGCACGTTTTTATTGCATCCTTGTCTTTTCTTGCTTCTTTTTTTCTTGTCTTCTCTTTTTGTATCTCTAAGGTGATGTATGACCTTTTGACGAATGCATGCACAATATGTAATGGGGGGATTGATGAAATTGATTGATTTTTGACTGAACACACATTTACTCACGCACTCACACACCCTAACCTGGACACACACCAACATAGACACACGTCTCTTGGTTGTTTGTTTATACATTTGAACACCTCCGCGCGCGAAGCCTTATCCACAAACAACACACCTCGTTTCCATGCGCTTCAAGCCAACACTACCCTCTCACGACCTCTCATCCTTTCGACGAGACCAAAGACGGCCCCGGCGACAACATGAACGGCGGGGGCTCCATCACTTGCTGCTGCTGCTCATAAGGAGACATTTCTTCCCCCTTCTCCTCCCCTCCCCTCCTCTCCTCCTCTCCCTCCTCCTTCTCCACCCCACCCTCTTGCTCCACCAACTGCTGCCCCAGCGCCAGAGGCGTCCTAATCGGCGACGCCGGCGGAGGCACCTCAATCCCCGCATCCCTCATCTGCTGCCTCGCCCGCGCTTCCTGAAAAATCCTCTCCTGCTCCTGCGCTAGCTCTAGCTCTCTCTCCTCTGTCTCCCTCTGTGTCTTCTCCTTGGCTAAACGATGGTGCTCGCGACTGGTGCAGGTCTCGCACGGGCAGCTCTCACATACACAATGCCCTCCTGCGCACCCACGGCAAATCAAGCACTTCCGACGACCCTTGCACTTACACGCACGACTATCACACTCCAAGATTATCCGGACACAACAGCTGCTGCTCGTGCCCTCCCCGTCCTTCCCCCCTCCCTCCCCCCCCGCTGCTGCTGCTGCTGCTGCTACTGCTGCCATGGCAGCCGCGCAGGCATCGCTATCCTCGTGGATGGTGCACACTCCCTGCTGGTGCTGCTGGTGCTGCTTGTCCTTATCCTTTCCCTTGCCCTTGCCTACAGCACCCCCACGTTTGCCGCTGCGTCCATTGCCACCGTTGTTGTTGCCGTTGCTGCTCCGCGTGCGTTTTTGCGAGGTGGTGGTGGCGGTAGTGGTGGTCTCTTCTCCTCCTTCGTCCTTGTCCTTCTCTTGCCCCTCCTCGTCGTCAACCAAGCTCTTGCGTCGCTTCTTGCTCGCTGGTGCCTTCTTCCTGCTACGGGTTGCTTTGCTCGTGGAGGTGGTGCTGGGCGCAAGCACGCTATCCTCTTTTTCTCCTTCCTGTGCTCTGGCGATGACGGTGGCGGTGGTGCTCGCTTCCTCTCCATCCATTGGTGTTGTTCCCGCTGCGATCGCTGTGCTGTCAGATGACGTCGATATTCTCCCTTCCTCGGAGCTTCCCGACGCGCTTCGTTCCCTCCCCCCGGCAGCCTCCTTCTCCCTCCCATCTAGAACTACCGCCGCCGTCTCCTCTCTCCTCGGCGTCTTGGGGGAGGAGGGGGAGGCGCTCTGCTGCGGGATCAGGACGGGCATAACAGGTTGTTCTCCTCCCATGGGCACGGCCGTGGTGGTGACTGAGGTGGCTGTTCTTGTTATTATTGGCTTGTTTTTTTCCCTCCTTGATTTGGTAGCGCTGGTGCTGGGGCTCGGTTCGCTGGCAGCGGCAAAAACGATACGCGGCAGACTAGAAGGCGCCAAGGGGTGGCTGGTGCTGGTACTGCAGCTGCTGCTTGTTATTGGCGGCATGGTAGGGGAGGGTGTAGGGAGCTGTAGAGTGGTGTTGGGTAGGGGAGATGGGCATGCATGTCGGGCTCATTGAAGGAGAATGGCCTCTCTCGAGACCCGAAAGCTCGGCCGGGGGAATGGGCAGATTGACTTACCTATGACGTTTCCAGGGTCCGGCCCGCTGCGAATAGGTTGTCCTTCTCTTGCTTGTTGGTTGGAGGGCGCTGAGCCTGTTTGTGAATGTGTTTTGGGGAGGGGGAAAGAGAGGCGTGAGAGTGAAATCCAAGCACACAGGCAGGGCAGGACTGAGCCAACGTCCCCGAAAAAATGCGCAAATACTGGTCCATCCGAGCCTCCGGACCCTCGCCATGCTCTCCGTGCGTACAATACCACTGTGTCTGTGCAATTTGGGGGGTTGTCGGTAGGTGTGAGGTGTGTACTTTGTCAAAAACGAGGCCAAAAAGTGGAAAGTATCCGAGGGTCTAAAAATTCTTCCGGGTAGCCAGCGGTAGCAATCGAGACGCTTGTGAGGAGATCGCCAAGACAAAAGGAAAGCAACAAAACTTAAAAGGAAGTCAGCAAAGGTCCTAAAGCCAAAAAGTAAACAAACCCCCTTCCTTTCGGGTATGTGTTTTTGGTTGGTTTCCTTCTTCTTTCTTCCATCTGTTTCTGTATCACCCTCCCTTCTTCCCCCAGGCACGCTGCTAACCTACACACACAGGCACAAAAAGCCTATTCATCCTCCCTCCCATACTATGCAGGTAAGCCCCCCTTATCTCTCTCTCTCTCCCCTTCTCTATTTCGTCTCCATTCCCCTCCAATTCCTAAGCCAAGGGCCAAAGAGCACCCCCGCGCCACAAACATCCACCCACCCACCCACCCAAGCAAAGCTTGCTCGTCTGACTGAATAAATGCACGAATAAATGACTACACAGAAGCAACTTAGAAAGCAGCCTTCTTGGCCATATCGGCCTCCACGGCGCGCTGACGGATCTCCAACCGCTTCTGGGTCTTGAGCCCCATGATCCCCCCACCCCACACTCGCTCCTTCTTGTCATTAAACTGGATCTTAAAATCCCCGCACATCTTCTCAAAGCTCGCCTTGTCCTCCTTCTTTGCCTCCTCCAACGCCACGACCGCCGCGTTCTTCTTGTGGACCAAGGCACCCAAACGCGCCTTCCCCTTCACAATCGCATAGGGAATGCCCTGCTTACGGCACAGAGCCGGCAGCCACACCACCAGCTCAATAGGGTTAACATCATGGGCAATCGCCACAAACTTCACCTTCTTCGCCTCAATCAGCTCCGTAACATGCTTCAACCCATACTTCACCACCGTCTGCTTGGCAGGCGCCGCCGCCTCTCCTCCACTGGCCTTGGCAGCGGCCAGCTGCTTAAGACGCTCGCGCTTCTCCACCTTGCTCTCGGGGCGGTACTTGGCCAGCATCTTGAACAGCTCCGTGGCCTGGTTCTTCTCCAACGCCTTAGAAAACTGGTTGATGGAAGGGGGCACCTTCAGCCGTTGGTACAAGATCTTGCGCTGGCGCTGGATGCGGACGTAGCGGGGCCACTTGACGAACCGGGAGAGGTCGCGGCCCTTGGGCTGTTGAGTGGGGGGAGGGGATGGAGGGAGGAAGGGAGGGGATGGATGGTGAGTGGCAGGTGATGCGGTTGAGCTGATGTGTTCAGAGAAAGATGAGGAAAAAGGGAGCGCACAAATCACGACGCGTAAAACAAACCAAATAAAAGAAGGGATAACGCGCATCAGAAACCCGGCATGCACACAAACATACGCCGCGGCCTAGATACAAACATTTCCACCCACCCAAAATACAAGCAACCCTCCCCCGTACACATCCATCCACCATAAAGCCCCCCCTTCCTCTCCTCTTCATCATCACAATCATCACAAGCATTACTTACTCGGATAGCGCCACCGACGCGGAAGCTGCGGGGCTCCGCCACAAAGAGCGGGTTGGCCTTGGGTGCCGCCTTCTTGGCGGGCTTCTTCGTGACCTTCTTGGGAGCCTGTGAATATGTAATAAAAAAGAAATGATGAGTGATCATGCTTGGTGTTGCTTGGCGTGCTCTCCTCCTCCCCTTCCCCTTCCATTCCACGTCTCTCGACTCCCCCATCCCCTCCCAACCCCAGCAGCCACCCAGCCCTTGCAGCCGTGGTCCTCGTGCGTGGTGATGCTGACTGTCTGCGCAGAGACGAGGCACATTTACTCCACGGCCGTAAGTTGCATAACCCTAGCCCACCAGCGTCGCAGCCTTCTTCTTTCCTCCGCATAGCCCTCCCAGCCTCCCACCCACCCAACCTCTTGCCCCCACCCCCACGTACCATTGTGTCCTGGGTCCTCTGGTAAAACACACCAACAAAGCTTGCGCTTTCCTGTCTGGGGATACAAGGGAAGGGTTGGGAAGAAGTGAGTGTGAGGCAGACGGGGGGAGAAGGAAGCTAGGGGATGGTCAAGACAAGACGAAGCAGCGGTTGGCGGCTTCCCCACCACCCGTCGCTTCCACGGCTTGCGACACGACGCTTGCGTTTCCACTCAACCCCTGGGTCCAAGACCACCGAGACAAGGGGCAAGGCACGTCAGTATAACAGAACCCCACCACACACACAAGGCCTCATGCGAGGAGAACCTCTCGCTCCTCCACCACGAAAGGTCCATGGCGAGAAGCGCATCTCTGGTCATCATCCACTTTTGAAAACCTCCTCCCCCTTTGAAGTGCCGCCGCTGTCCTGTTGAACTGGGGCTTGCTTGCTGCCCATTTCCTTTTGCAGTGCTTCTTGGTCTCATCTCACTGTGTCCCTCTTCATCACGTCCAACTCCAGGCAAGGTCAGGCCAGATCCAGCAAGCGCACGCACAGGACCGGCGTCGCCCTCCTCCTTCTCCACCCCCGACCAAGCCAAGTCAAGCAGACAGCAGCGCGATGGGAGGAGCAACCACTGCGACGACCGACCTCATGGCGACGGGCCTGGACGCCGTGCGCAAGTTCTTGCTCATGCAGTACCCCTACGAGTTCGAGGTACGTTTGCAGAGAAGGAGGCTGGGTGTGGGGGTGGGGTGTGGTTGTCTTGTCCTGTGAGATGAGCGAATAGACGCGGCACGTGGGAGCGCGCCTCGCGGCGTTCTTCGACACCTCCGGCGTGAATGTAGTGTGGGGTCAAGCAAAAGGCGGAGCCCGATAGCGTATACAAACACATCCTCGTGTGTAGAGAGGGAGGGATTGTGGGGGTGGGAGTGGTTGTCATGGGGAGTGATCGAACAGGGGCGATGCGTGGGAGCGCCTCGCGGCGTTCTTCGACACCGGCGTGAATGTAGTGTGACTTTGAGCAGAGAGCAGAGCTTGAGTGCACAAACGCACCCACTTCTCTTTTCCTATCCCCAAACCACCAGATTTGCCTCTTCGCTTTTTGCCTCGGGGCCTCCATGCGTGTCCGTCCCTCCGCCCAACACTCCTGGCTCCACCACCTCGTCCTCGTCTTCCTCACCGGCTTCGCAGGCGGGACAATCATTCCCATGTTCTTCGGCCGCACGCCCGTCATCTTCGTTAACGACATCCTCGTCCCCCTAGTCTGCCTCTCATGGTATCTCGTCCACTTCACTCGCGCCGGCCCCATTCTCCAATCCTCCCCCCTCAAATACGTCCTCGTCGGCCTCTTTGAAATCTACCGCGCCACCAGCATCCTTAAAACCGTCGGGCAAGTCGCAACCGACATCCCTCCCGGCCCTTATTATCCTATTCCCTTGGTAGGCCCTATCCTCGTCGGAACCCTCTCAGGAAGCATGGGCGCATTCATGCCCCCCGATCGTGGTATCTCCTTCCTCGCTTCCGGCGTGCCACTCAACCTCCAAACCACCCTATTAGCCTGCGCGTTTTTCCATCTCGCCGCTCATGACCCCCACCTAGTAGGGGCTTACCTACGAGGGCTACCCGGACTCAGACTAAACGAACCCGAGAACCTGAAAGCCTTGACAGTATTCTTCTTCGTCGCCATGGCTTTTATCTCCTTAATCAAAGGACCGGACTACAACCCCTTCGCCCCCCTCCATCGCTTCCTCTACCACCTCCTCGGCATCCCCCACTCGCCCGCCACGGAAGAACGCCTCAAAGCCGCCACCAGCAGCAGCAGCAGCAGCAGCAGCAGCAATCGTCGCACCCCCACCCCCTCCTCCGCAGGAAAGAGCAGGCTCTTGGCAACAAGCAAGGTCCTCGTGCCCCTCCTCGCTATCATTGCCTACCAATTCAATGGCACGGGAAAGATCGTCCCTCGTACCTCCCTCCCAGTCTCTGGTAGACTCAACCCTGGAGAGTACCTGGCAGCGTGTGGCCTCGTCCAGACCTACGCAGGGCAATGCCAACAGCATTTTCTCACTTTAGACGCCGATGGAAAACTGAGCCTGTATAAAGGAACGAGCCCGAAAGATACATCTAGCCTTAGGGTATGGCAGAGTAAGAATACCAAGAAGGCGGGTAAACTTTCAGATGCGGGCATTTTTGCTGAATTGAGACCGGAGGGAGTGTTGGTGTTGAAGCACACGGCGGATGGGGAGAATGTTTATTGGTCGTCTGCTGCAGTAGGGAAGGGGAAGGAGGAAGGGAAGAAGGGAGGGAAGAATGTGCGGGTTCTTGTGTTGGAACGGGGGGCGTTTGGTGTTTTTGAGGGGGAGGAGGCGCTGTGGACGAGTGATGGGGTTATGCATGGCAAGGACGTGTTTTAAGCTCCTTCCGTCCCTCCTTCCCTTCCTCCCTCCCTCCCTTCCTCCCTTCTGGTCTTTGGCTGATTTGAGGCGATTTCTATCCCTCCCTCTGTCCCTCCCTCCCCCCCCTTGGGAACCAATAATTGATTTGGTTGATTTCAGGAGGAGGGATGGAGGGAGGAAGGGTGACCAAAAAATGTGGGTAATGTGAAAAAGAATGGTGATGATGATAGTGTGTGTGCTGGAGAGAAAGGAGTGAAAAACGGAAAAGAAGTGGGTGGTTTGGGTTCCAATTTTTGGTGCGTGTTTGGATTGGTTTTGGGGTGAGTAAGAAGAGATTGAAAAAGAAGGAGAGATAGGAGGAATCAATTAAAGTACTTACACGGGACGACAAAGCAGGCAGAGAAAAGCGTTTGCCAATCCAATTACATTTCAAAATGTTAGTGCAAATATTTCATTTCTTTCTTTTATATTTACCTAGTCGCAGCCAGTCACTCCTCAGTTCACTCTCCTCTAAAATTCCCTTTCCTCAACGACCAAGCCTCATTTCCCTCCTCCTCCCTCCCCCTTCTCTTCCCCTAACCGCAAATCACAAAACGCAAACCGATTCCCCATCCCCCGCAGCTCCACCTCCCCCACAGACACAGGCACAGCCCTAGTAAAAACAGGACCATCACTCACAAACGTGTGAAACTCCCCCTCTTCCCCACACGGATCCACACTCTGAGGCAATTCCTCTAGCAACGACGCATCAAACACCCTCCCAGCAAAACAAGCGTCTAATTGCGTCGTATCAACACACACCAAATGAGCCCGAAAACCCAACAGGATAAACTCTTGCGCCAGCACCGTCGTATCCCTACCCCAGATAGGGAAAAGAGGCGTGAGAGGCCGACCCTCGTCGCCGGGCCACCGACCCAGCATCCTAACCCGATAATCCCGCACGTCTTGCAAAAACAAATCACCAAACGCCAGAATAGCCAGCTGGGGGAACCGTCGTCGTGCCGCGTCCAGGCCAGCAAAAAAGGCGCCTTCGTACTCGGCATTGCTGCTGGTGGCGGGCAAGGAGACTTCAAAGATAGCCAAGTCGCTTGGGAGAGCAGCAAGTTGCGCGTCCAAAAGCTCTCGGCGAATCTCATGCACGCTCACGCGGTCTGTGTCTCGCCGCACGCTGATCAGCAGGCCTACAACCTCGTAAGCGGGATCTTGGAGGAGGACATGTAAGGCCATGGATGAATCCTTGCCGCCGCTGAAGGAGAGGAGGACTTGTTGTTTTTGCGTTAGGCTTGGTGGTGGTGATGGTGGTGGTGCTGCTGCTGCTGCTGACGGTGGTGGTGCTTCGGTCATGGTGCTGTTTTGTGGGCTTGGCCTTGCTTGGTGCTGATGATGATGACGAGGATTGCTTTGATGTGTGTGATTGCCATGGTATTGCGTTGTCGCTCCAATCACCCACCCTTGCCAGCTAGCCTGTCATCAAATCAGTAAGTGCTTGAATAGTTTTTAGTTTGTGGGTCTGCTTGTCTTAGGTGCATTCGTTTGCGTAGCTTGTCGTTACGCTCGTCCCAATATTATGGTCCGCTGCGCGAACTGGCCCCTCGAGGCCCCGAAGGCGTTCTAGGGGCCGCCACTCGCGCGCGCTCCGCGCGCGCTCGCTATGGCCCCCAGTAATGGACACTGACCGACCGCTGATCTGGACTTGGAATCAGGAACCTTTCTGGAATCGTGTGGACGGCGAGTCTAAGGACGCTCGTCCCTGTAGTGCTTGGACATTGACCAATAGGCCGTATGAACAGCGACCGACCCATGGTTTGGACCAGGTTTAGACCAGGTTTGGACCAGGTTTGGACCGCGTTTGGACAGTCTCCCGAATAAAAGTGGGGCGACAGACAGACTTACTGACAAGAAGATGGCCTGGACCCTCGAAGCCTCTTGGGGAAATTCTCGCTCTTTCGCCCCAAATCACGGCAGCCATGTCGAGAGCAACGAAGCGCCGTAGGCCGTCCTGGTGGTGGCTCATACCCCCGCGCCGCCGCGCAAGCGTTCAGGATCGTCTCGCTCAACCCCTGTAGGACCAAACCCAGCCTCTCTTACGCCGTTCCCTTGTCTGGGTATTGCACGCCTTTGCTGGCCTGCTGCCGGGGATTCTGGGTGGCCTGGAGCAGCGCAAGTGCGTCGTGTTGGATCTCCTCTGATGAGATGAGAGTGCTTCTGGCGCATCGTGACTGGCGACGGCTCCCTCCTTTGGTACACTCACCACTACGCCACGCCCCACGCACAGGAAACTACTCCAACACCACTACAACCTAGCCATGTCTGCCGAGAAGGGTGCCAAGATTTTCAAGACCAAGTGCTCCCAGTGCCACATCGTCGAAAAGGTGCGTTTGCGTTTGCATGCGTGGCAAGCTCGGATGATGGAGCGTGGGGAGAGGGTGGGTGTGTTGTGTGTAGGCCCAGGACACAAAGACTTGACAAGCAAAGCGCAGAGAGGCGTGCCGCTGCTGTTCGTGTCTTGATCCTGGGGTAGAGCTTGCTGGCACGTTGCGCGGGAGCTGATATGCACTTGTGCAGCGAGGAACAAGCGACTTTTTGCGTCCATAGAGGTGCAGCATGCTTTAGGGCTTGGGCTGAGACTTCTGCCTGTGGCTGCTCGAGGCAAGCGGCACCAACCTCTTGCATGGTGCACTTGCGCAGGAGAAAGCAGACGGCTTGCGGTAGCACTCGCTTGAAGGATCGGGATTAACTGCTCTATGCCCCTCACTCACACTCGTCGGAGATCTGTCCTCCTCATATACCATGCACCACCTCTCTCTCCTTCTCCTATCCTCACTTCTTTTCTCTTTCTCCATAACAACAACAGGGCGGCGGGCACAAGCAAGGTCCCAACCTGAACGGCCTCTTCGGCCGGCAGTCAGGCCAGGCGGAGAACTACTCCTACTCCACCGCTAACAAGAACTCCGGCATCATGTGGGGGGAGGACACCCTCTTCGAGTACCTCCTGGCGCCCAAGAACTACATCAAGGGCACCAAGATGGTGTTTGCCGGCATTAAGTCGGCCAAGGACCGCAATGACCTGATTTCCTACCTCAAGGAGTCCACGTAAGTCCTTCCCTCCCTCCCTCCCTCCCTCCCTCCCTCCCTCCCTCCCTCCCTCCCAAGATGGTCTTTGCCGGCATCAAGTCCGTCAAGGACCGCTATGACCTGATTGCTAACTTTTTTATAGGAGGCCACGTAAGTCTCTTTCTTGCCTCTCTCCCTCCCTCCTTTTTTTATCTCCTTGCGTAGCGCGTGGCGTGTAGCACTTTCTCATTCACATGTCTCCTTCTCTCCCTTCCCCTTCTTCACCCTACCCACAGCGCCTAA